>JAABUR0100002309.1_pt1 | contig 29630 bp, 23 predicted proteins | sample 5560091 | NCBI WGS metagenome assembly JAABUR01 (sample SAMN10711879, study PRJNA513375) | rock metagenome | isolation source: Antarctica rocks | place: Antarctica: Victoria Land, University Valley sud
ACTGCCGGCAAGGCAACCGGCAACCAGGACCTGGAAGCAGAAGGGCACGGCGACCAGGCCGCGGCGAACGTGAAGCAGGCCGGCGACAAGGCGAAGGACGCTGTAGGGGACGCCCTCGGCCACTGACACCAGGGCGGTCCTGCACGAAGTCGCGCAGTTCCGGGTCGTGGGACAGTTTGCCCGATCGGGGCCCGGGTGCGGGCCAGCGGCTCTGCGGTGCGCGCCGAACGCCGGTATCTTCCGCGTCGCTGATGTTGCGGCGGATTTCCCAGCTGATGGTCGAGGGCTCCGGCGGCGGCGACCGAGCGTTGGGTGCGGCCGGCGGCGAGCAGGTCACCGACCAGGATCCGTTCGTCCTCCGACAGATCCCGCGGTGAGCTGACCGCAGGCTCGCCGTGGATCGGCGGGTAGTAGCGGGCCTTGCCGGTGGAGTCCAAACCCCGCAGCGCGTCGTACACCGTCGAACGGCCCACCCTGCTCGTCGCCTTCGCCGACCGCCTGGCCTGTCAGCTCAGGCCTGTCCGCGAATGCCTTCATATGCCGGAACCGGCCCCTGGAGCAGACGCTTCTTCAAATCTTCGGTCCATGCCGGAGCGCTGTGGTGCACGCCGACCTGCTGAACCGGTTGGTGGACGAAGGCGGCGCCCACTTCGAGGCGGCCGTTCGGGTGTTCCTGTCGGAAGCTGCGCCCACTATGTTACATCGGCGGTATCGACCCGGTTGGACCTGTACCTCATCGCCCTGAACCCCACGACGGGACCAGCGCGCTAAACGAACTCTTCCGGCCCGCCTTTCAGATCCGCCCTGCCTCTAACCTTTCCGACCCTGGGTAGCGATCCCCTCAATGAAGTATCGCTGGCCGACGACGAATAGCAGGATGAGCGGAATCGTGGCCAGCAAGCTCGCCGTCACGATGTACTGGAAGTCGCCTTGCCCACCGGCCACCGGGTTGAACTTCACGAATAATGAGTTCAGGCCAAGTGGGACGGTGAACAGCTCGGTCTTATTGTTCAGATAGATCAGCGGCTTGAGGATGTCGTCCCAACTCGCCTGAAATTCGAAGATGAAAACGATGATCAGGGCGGGCCGGGACAGCGGCACCGCAATCCGCCAGAACAAGCCGAAGTAACTGCAACCGTCCACCCGGCCGGCCTCGAACAGTTCCCGAGGCAGCCCGAGGAAGAACTGTCGTAGCAGGAAGATGTAGAACGCCGAGCCGAACAGATTCTGTCCCCACAGTGGCAGACGAGTTCCGATGGCTCCCAGGTCTTTCCAGATCAGGAAGACCGGGATCATGGTGACCATGCCTGGCAACATCATCGTCGCCAGCACCAAACCAAACAGCAAATTCTTGGCTGGGAAGCGGAAGTAGGCAAAACCGAAGGCGACCAGGGCGCTCGACACGGTGACGGTTCCCGCGGCTAGCACACCGACCCAGGCGCTGTTGGCCAGCCAGGTCAGCAACGGCGCAACATGCCACACCTGGCTGAAATTGTTCCAAGTGAAGGTGTGTGGCCAGATCCTGTTGTCGAATACCTCCTCCCGGGTTTTGAAGGAGGAGCTCACCAGCCAGACGAACGGATACAAAAAGATTCCGGCGAAAAACAGGAGCAACACCCAGAAGGGAACCTGCAGTAGTCGCGACCTGCGCCGGGGTGCGCCCGGGCCTATGCCGGTGTCCGCAGACCTCGGCCGTTCTTCTGCGCTGAGTGGGACCACAACCTCCGCGGTCACTTTCGGTCTCCCTCGTAATACACGAACCGGTTGCCCACCTTGACCTGGATGATCGTGACGATCATGACGATGGCGAACAGCAACCAGGCCAGGGCAGAGGCGTAGCCCATTCTCAGGGACTGGAAAGCCTCCTTGAACAGATACAGCGTGTAGAACAGTGACGCTCTGCTGGCGTAGGTGGCGCTGCCAGGATTGCCGAACAAGACGAAGATCTTGTCGAACATCTGCATGGCACTGATGGACAGCACGATGATCTGGAAGAACAAGGAGCCGGAGATCATCGGAACGGTCACGCTGCGGAACTGCCGCCATGGGGAGGCGCCGTCCAGGGATGACGCCTCGTAGAGATCCTTCGGGACGTTCTTGAGCGCCGCTAGGAAGATCAGCACCGCCCCGCCGAGTCCCCACAGGCTCATGAGCACGATGCTGGGCTTGATCCAGTTCGGGTCTGTGAGCCAGGCGGGACCCTGGATGCCGATCAGTGATAGCGCCTTGTTGACCAGGCCATAATTGCCGTTCAGCATGAGGCTGAACATGACGGCGACGGCGACCCCCGGGGTCATCACGGGTAGATAGTAGGCGGTCCGGAAGAACCCGGCACCCGAGGTGACCCGGTTGAGCAGCATGGCCAGGAACAGGGAAACGATAATTGCCAGCGGCACGTAGAGCACGGCGTAAATGAACGTGTTGTACAGCGCTGTGCTGACGTTCGGATCTGTGAACAGCTTCTGATAGTTCGCGAAACCGACGTTGTGCGGAGGGTCAAGCAGATCATAGTTGGTGAAGGACAGGATCAAGCTCCAGATCATCGGGCCCAGGGTGAAGATTAGGAACCCGACGATCCAGGGCGAGAGAAATCCGAACGCCGCCCGGGCCTCCCGCGGGTCGTACTTACGGCCGCGGGAGCGTCGCAGGGCACGACCGGGAGAAGCCGATGCAGGTTCCCCCTCGTCGGCGTGCTTCCAGCTCAGTGAGGTGTCTGAAGTCATGGCCGGGTGATCAACCGATGGCTTGGTTGTAGGCGTCCATTGCGGTCGTTTGGGCGGCGTTCAGGGCGGCTTGCGGATCCTTTCCGCCCAGCGCATCGGTCACCGCCTGCTGGTAGGCGGTCTGGATGTCCTGGCCGGCGGGTGAGGGCGGAATTAGCTTCGCGGTGGCCAATGCCGCGTAGTAGACCTTGATGACGGCGTCGATCTTGGCGTTCCCGCTGGGCTTGACGTACTGCTTCTGCTGGGAGTCGTTGGCGGCCTTGTTGGCGCTGAAGAGGCCGGTGAAGATGCCTTTCTTCGGGGCGAGAGCGGCGGCGCGGGCGGCGCCTGCCGCGGCCCAGGCACCCTGCGAGGTCACCAGTTTCATGAACTGGCACATGCCACCGGCGTTGGGGGAGTTCTTCGGGATGGCGAAGGCTGCGCCGGTCTCGAAGGTAAGTGGCTGGCCGTCCTTGCCCTTGAACGGTGTCGCCGAAATATCAGTGGAGGCAGGGAACCCGGCCAGCACATTGACATACCACTGTTCGAAGTTCATGGCACCGATTTGGTTCTTGACGAATTCGTTGCCTGCCCCGAAGAAGTCCCAGGTGTCCCGGAACGACTTGAAGTTTGCCCAGCCACCCTGGTCATTGATGAGGCTGACGGTGTACTTGAGAGCTTCAACCACCTTCGGGTCGTTGAGCGTGGGCTTGCCGTCGACCGAGACGATCGAACCGCCGTTGGCCAGCGCCCACAATGGAAGGTATTCGGGAATTTTGGGGTCGTAGCCGATCACCGTCGGCTTGCCATTGCTCGCCTTGTACAACTTCTTGGTCACTGCGGCCAGCTTGTCCCAATTGGACGTGTCAAAATCGGATGGTTTCAACCCGGCGGCACTGAGCACCCGGTTGTCCATCAGAACGGCCCGAATCGTGTAGAAATCGGGAATGCCGTACACGTGGCCTTTGTAGGTCGATTCCTGCACTGATGCGGGGTAGTACTGGCTCATGTTGATCCCATTCGCGCTGATGCAATCATCCAGCGGCATCAGGAAGCCTTTTTGGGCATACGTGGCCAGCAGCTGCCGGTCCAGGTAAACACCGGCAGGCGCGCTCCCGCCGCCCATCGCGGTGGCGAACTTCTGCGCGTCGAATCCGTTTTGATCGACTTTGACGTCCAGCTTGGGATCCTCTTTCTTCGCGTAGCCCACCCGGGAGGTGCCGACCTCGTCACTGGTGGTGAAGCCCATGATGTCCAACGGCTTACCGGAATCGGGCAGTGGGTTCGCCGGTTGGCTGGGGCTGCTCGCGGGAGCCGACGAAGATTCCGACGACCCCGGGACGGAGGACGAGCCGCCCGAGGCTGGGGGCGCCGAAGCCGCATTCGACGAGACGGGCGAACTGGCCGCCGACCCGGCACCGCCGGCCGAACTAGCCGTCGACGTCATACCGGAAACCGCCGCGGTGCTGGTGCTGCTGCACGCTGCCAATACCAACGAGCCGGACAACGCGATGACCAGATGAGCCATGTTCTTGCGCACAGGACGTTCCTCCCAGCCGAAATAGCCCGGATCACTGAACTTCCGGTCATGCGACAATTTGACCGGTTCCATGTGGCATCGATGCCACATGCAGAGCAATGTAATCGCAGTCGGGCCGCGGGTCAATGGGGAACAGCGGCCAGAAATTCCCGATTCACGCAGAAGGCGGGGAGGCTGCATGCGGCGCGGACGTCCTGGCGGCGGGCTGTAGACGCCTGTCCGCTGGTCGGTCGGTGGAATCGCGGATCATGAGAGTGGGTTGGACCAGCAAACTCACTCCGGCCGGCCAGCCGGGCCCATTTTGAAACCGACTGATCAGCAGGTCCGCGCTGCGACGGCCGATCTCCTGCGCATGCTGGCTCACCGCGGTCAGCTTGGGTACGACCATCGTCATCCAGGCCAGGTCATCGTAGGCGACCAGTGAGACCTGTTGCGGTATCAGGATCCCACGGTCCTGTAGTTCGTTGAAGGCGGCCTGAGCCAGCAAGTTGTTGGCGGCCAGTATCGCCGTCAGGTCCGGCTGTTCGTCTAGTAGCCGGGCCACCCGTGGTTGCGCCGATGCGCTCTGCAGGCCGGTAAAGACGATCAGTTCCTCGTCGACGGGAATTCCGGCGTCCGCGTGGGCTGACCGGTAGCCGGCCAGCCGACCTGCTCCGGTCGTCCAGGCGGTCTCGTCGATCAGCATGGCGATGCGTTCGTGGGCGAGGCCGAGCAGATGACGAACTGCCAATCGTGCCCCGGCATCGTTGGCACTTGTCACCGAATCTGCCCCGGCCGGGTCGACCACCCGGTCGGCCTGCACAACGTGGATGCCGTGGCGAATCAAGGTGGCTACGGCTGCGTCGCCCACCGGCGTCATGATGACGCCGGGGACGCGCATGGCGGCGAACGTCCGCACCGCCGCTAGTTCCTCGTCCGGATCACCCCCGTCGTTGACCAGCAGCATATGATAGCCGGCCTCACGGAGCCGGCCTTCGATGCCGGCGGCGAGTTCGGCGTAGAAGGGGTTCCGCAGATCTGAGATCAACACACCGACGTCCATGCGGGATCCCACGCGGAGGTTCCGGGCGTTGACGTCCGGAACATAACCCAGGCTCTGCACTGCGGCGATCACCCGGGCTCTGACCGGCGAAGCGACGTAACCACGGTCGTTGAGCGCGCGGGAGACCGTTGAGGTCGACACCCCTGCCCGCGCGGCGACGTCCGCGATCGTCGTCCGACGCCTTGTTTGCACCGTTCGGCCCCCCTTGGGGCGCACGCCCACGCCCGGATGGTTTCACAATGAGGTCGATGCCGTCCACCCTCGCGCAATGGGGTCAGGCGCAGCCGACCGGCAAGTGGCTCGGCCCCCAGGTCAGGGCGGCAGCAAAGCGGCTTGAGCGCGATAGCGCCGCCAGTTTCGTCGAACCACCGCGAAATCCTCGTCGTCCATGTCGTCACCGGCCGCGTCGAAAGCGCCCGCGTAGTACAGTGCCGGCACGCCCAGATCGGGCTGGTGAGCAACGTATTCGCGGAACTGCCGTCCGGGCAGGTACCACCCGTCAGTGTCGATGAGCCGTCCCGGCAGGGCCGCGCGGACGATCTTCGCCCGGTAAGTCATTTGGTCGGTCACAGTGACGCGGGGGTCGAAAGCGTCGAGCCACACGGCGTCGTTCAGTCGGATCATGTCGGTCACGTCGCCGAACGCGGGATTGGGCGTGTGCGTGACGATCAGGGCGTCCGGCTTCGCCGCCTTCGCCGCCTGCCGCAGCACCGCGAGTAGTTGGTGCAGCAGGGCGCTTCCCCATGCCGGCCCGGTGTGCCGCAGCTCGACACCGCTCGGGGTCGATGCGGTGAAGTCGACTTTCAGGCCGTCGGCGTCGAGGTCGGCGGCGTTCAGCATCCGGCGCACCGCCGCGGTGATGACCTCTCGTCCGGCCGCAGAACTGGGGTCGAGCGCGACGGCGGTGCCGTCGGGCATCCGGACGCACGCCTGCGGTGGAGCGCCTTCCGGGTCCCAGGCCTTCCACCACAACAGGACTCGCTGGCCGGCGGCATGCCGGTCGGCGATCCAGCCCCGCAGATCCGGCCACTTGGTCGTGTCAGGTTCGCAGGTGGCGTAACACTTGGACCACTTGTCGTCGATGACCACCGTGCCCGGATGAATACGGTGAGCGGCGAGGGTTTCCAGGAAGACGTCGTAGTTGCTCTGCGTACATTCCGCCGCGGCATTGCCGCCGCCGCGTTCGGCGATGGCCCGCTGTGCTCCCCAGCCGCAGAACAACGGCTGCCGCCACCAGAGTGTTACTGGCGCCGTTTCCTGCGGTGCGGTTCCCTGGGCGCGGACGTGGGTGCAATAGTGCTCCACCGCCTGGTAGGGATTCGTCGCCCCGAAGCCGATGTCGATTCGGGGGACGGCGAATTCATCCGTGACCACGGTGTGCCCCTCGTAGTCCAGTCGCAGGGCCAGGCTGCCGGCTCCGGCGCCGAAATGTAGTGAGGTGAAGGTCTGTTCCGTGATGGGCGCGACGACACCCATCCAGGCCCATTCGCCGGGGCCGGCGATCTGGGTGTCCACCCGCGCTTCACGGCTGACGGCCAGGCACCACGGGGCCGGGGTGAACAGCCACCGACCAACACCCGGTTCGGCGCCCGAGCCGCTCACGCTGATCACAGCCGGTTCGGCCGCGTGCCGAATAATCTGCCGGGGATGGTCTGGATTCGGCGAGAACGCGGACTGCAGGGCCGATCCGCTGGGTAGGAAACCGGCGGGGGGTCGGTAACCGGCGAACGCGTGGACCGTCAGCACAGTATTGCTGCCTCGTACCCCTCCCGTCAGGCTCAACCCGTCTGGTCCGCAGTTCAACTGCGTCCACCGGTGCGACCATCGTGAACTGTCCGCCTCCGTCCGGATGATCACCAGGCCGGCAGCGCGGCGGATCGAGACCGTCGGAGCTGTCAGGGTTTCATCCGGGCCGGCCAGGGTGTCGACGGCGTGCAGCAGACGTAAGTCGAACCATGGGCGGCCGTCCGCCCCGGTGACCCGGGCGAGGAGCAACCGCCGGTCGACGGTCAGCCGGTAGTACTCGCCCTCGGCGTCCGGCCGATTCACCGGAGGTCGACCAGGCATTCGGCGCGCTGGCCGAAGCGCCGATGATTCACCGTGAGGTCGGCGGCGATGACCGCGCGTCGCTGCCGTCCCGCGTTGGGTGGGCAGGTGACCGTAAAACAGACCACACCAGGCTGCTTCGCTTCGAGCTCGATTTCACGCATGGCCGGCGCGGCGGTCCATCCCGGTGGGACGACCATCCTCACCACGGCACGGCCGTGTCCCCGGAGCGGATTGACGACCTCGACGTCGTAGTCGATCGACCCGCCGGGATTGAGCACCGCGACGTACGGACGGATCGTCGCCATGGAATCGTCCGGACCGAAGTCGACATCGTCCCGGCCCAGTACCGCCTCATGCAGTTCGACCAATTCCTCGCCGCGTCGCAGTAGTTCATCCAGGTATGCCTCATCGACCCGGCGAACCCCCCAGTGTCCGGTGAGCATCAGATCGGGCCGCAGCGAGCGGTAGTACTTGGCGCTGGCTACGTAATCGTGGGGGCGGAAACCGTTCTTGTACTGATAGTTCAGCACTTCCGGCCGGATTCCGGGAATCCATCCGCCGTCCTGCTGGTCCCCGGTCGCGACGACCCGCAAGCCGTCCACCTCCGTCGAGATGGCCACCGCGTTCAGACAGTGTCCTGGCTGTGGGTGCACGGTGATCTTGTACTCGCGCCAGGCCAGCGGCACATCGGTCGGCACGACCCGATCAGTGCGAATAGCCTCGTGATAAAGGCATGGCAGGTCGAAGCGGTCCGGGTTGGCCAGGATATTTGCGATGGCGGCTTCCGCCCAGATCTGCGTGTGTTCCACCTTCCGCAGCAGATTGAAGCCGGCCACATGGTCATCGTGATAGTGCGTCGGAATGGCGACCTCGATGCGGTCGACGCCGAAATCTTTTTTGAGCACCCGGACCGAAGGAAGCCAGGGAAGGCGAGCAGCACGATCTTCGCCGGCCGCCCAATCGGTGGTCATGTCGTATCCGAAGTCCATCAGCAGGGCGGAACCGCTGTCACTGAGCAGTACAAATGATTGCGCGTTCGCCGTGCGGTTGCGCAGCAGATGGGGGCTGAGCACCTCGAAGGGCTGATTGCGCCAAGCATCGAGATCCCAGGCTTTGGACCGATTCTGATCCAGCAGGGCCCTCAGCCGGGGCTCGACCAGAGCAACTGCGGCCGGGACCTCGGTGATGGGTTCCCCGTGGCTGGGCAACGCCAGGTCCGGGTGCCATTCCAGAACATCGTTCATCGCCAACACTGTGGCCGCGATGCCGCCGTGCCCGGTGTAGGTCCACTGCGTCGCAGCCAGCGACCAGACAGTGCCGGGGCCGTAAATCAGATCGCCGGTGAACCCGATGCGCCGGCCGTCGACTTGGACGAAATAGCTGACCGAACCGGTGGTGTGCCCGGGCGTCGGCAGCGTCATCACCTCGAAACCGCCGATCTGCAGGCTTCGGTATTGCGGCACGGCGGCGTACACCGGCACCGACGTGAGCATGCTGAACCGATCCTGTCGCAGGTTGTAGTAATTGTTGACACTGCGCTGCTGCCAATGCTCTTCCACCCACTGGAACAGATCCTGCTCCACCGGTGGCACCCAGATCCGGATCCCGGCCGCAGCGGCCCGCGGCAGACCCTGAGCCTGATCCCGGTGATGATGGGTCATCAGGACGTCAGTGATCCGCTCGACGCCGAAGTCACCAAGATGATCCAGCACATCACCGGTGCCGAAGTCGATGCAGATGGCGTCGGTTCCGTTGATCAGGAGATAGACCTGACAACTGTCCTCGAATCGGAAAACGTGCTCGCTGATGCGCATGGTGTCCGAACCTCGATCGGTGGTTCACGGCTTGGGATCCCGGCTCGGGAAAAGCGCGCCTCCCCCTGCGAGAAGCGCACCTCTCGGAGGAGCCTGGTCAACTAGACGTTATACAATCGTTCCCACACACGCCACTTCTCGAGCCAGAGCTGCGGCGGAACCTCAGCCGCCGGAAGGTCGATGCGAAGTGGCCCACCCCGTTTACGGCGCTTCCGCGGCCGGCTCGGTTGTCCGCGGTTCCGCCGCCCTTGATCCGCACGACTTAGTGGGCCGGGTCGGTACCGGCCCGGCCACCGATCTCCCGGCGGAAGTTGGTCGTGACGCCGCGTTGGTCGTTTACGGCGCCACCGCGGCTGGTGTGATGGCTGCGGTCGCGGCGGCCCGGCGCGGGATATCCACGGTCCTGCTCGAACCCGGGCGTCATATCGGCGGGATGACCTCCGGTGGCCTGGGTTACACCGATCTCGGTGAGCGATCGGTCATTGGCGGGCTCGCAAGAGAGTTCGGGCAAGCCGTGGCCGAACATTACGGCGCGGCGCTGTGGAAATTCGCCGGTCCGGAACCACATGTCGCCGAAAGTATCTTGTCTCGATGGCTCGAACAGGCCGGGGTCGAAACGGTCTTCGATGCGGCGCTGAGCCGGGCCGTGGTGACGGACGGAGTCATCTCCGAAATCGTCGTCGGCGGCGACCGCCGCTATCGGGGTGGGGTATTCATTGATGCGAGCTATGAAGGAGACCTGCTGGCCGCAGCTGGGGTGGATCACCTGATTGGTCGGGAGGACCGAACGCGGCACGGCGAATCGCTGGCCGGGCGGCGAGAATACGCCCCGGGAATGCATAACTTCCCGCCGTGGATTTCGCCGTTCGGCGCCGGCGGAGAGCTGCTGCCCCTCATCCGTGACGCCCCGCTGGCGCAAGTGGGTGCTGGAGATGGGGGAGTGATGGCCTACGGATACCGGCTCTGCCTGACATCCACGGATCGACGGATGCCCTTCACCCGGCGTGATGGCTACGATCCGGCCGAATGGGAACTCGGGCGTCGCTACTTCGATCATCTGGCCCGGTCCCGGCGCAGTCTTCGGGCTGGGCAGATGATCGGATTGGAGCCCAACCTGCCGAACGACAAGTGTGACGGCAATTCGCTGGGGCCGTTCTCGCTGAACCTGCTGGACGGGTCGAGTTGGGGATATCCGGCATCCGATCGTCCCGGCCGTGACCGGATCATCCTGCGACATCAGCACTATACCTTGGATTTTCTCTATTTCCTGAGCCACGATCCGGCGGTGCCGGCGTCCATCCGGGCGGAAATGTCCCGGTGGGGGTGGCCGCTGGACGAATTCCTGGACACCGCCGGTCTGCCGCATCAGTTGTATGTCCGGGAGGCCCGCCGCATGCAGGGCGAATATGTTCTTCGCGAACAGGACCTGCGAGATCCTGCTACTCATCACTCCGACGTGGTCGCCATGGGCTCGTACCACATCGACATTCGTGAGGTACAGCGCACCTGGACCCCGGTATACGAACATCCTAAACCGATCCCGATGCTGTTCAACGAGGGTTATCTTTCTGTTCCCGTTGCTCCCTACCAGATTCCGTATCGTTGCTTGCTACCTCGAGTGGAGCAGTGTCGCAATCTACTGGTGCCCGTGTGCCTGTCCGCGTCGCACGTCGCTTTTGCCTCGGTCCGGATGGAAACCCAATATCAAATGCTTGGCGCCGCATGCGGGGTCGCGGCGGCGCTGGCTCTCAACCTCGGCCTGGAGGTGCATCGTGTCCCGATTCCGCAACTCCAGGACGAACTCCTGGCCACCGGCCAGGTCCTCTCTGGTTAATTAAGGCGCGCCCCGTAGCTCGGACTGTGTATGTCAAGAAATATCAAGGGCCCCACATTTGAGTACAACCGGAAAGGCCGTACGATTCTCAACGATTAGGGGCTTCGAGGTACGCCGACTGTAGGAACGCCTTGTTTTGCTGAACTGGCAAGTATTCGGTCCGCATTATTCGACTCGCGGCGGAACCGCCGTGATGACGACGATCCGCAAGAGCGCGGCCCTGGCCTCACGCACTGCTGAACAACCTCCAGTACGCTCATCGCGTACCGGATCGGCATGTGTCCCACCCGCCACTGCCATTCACGAGCCGAACAAGACGCTACTAGATCGCCGTGATCTGGGCGAACGACCTGGTGCGAGCCGACTGATAGGCAGCCAGGATTATTGACAGGACCTCGATTCCCTCTTTTTCGGTGTGGATCGGGCGCTTCCCCGCCTGAATGCTGCTCGCAAAGTGCTTGATCTCGGCTGCGAAATCGTGCACAGGTTCGTACTCGAAGACGACCTGTTCGGCCGAGTCGCGAAGGGTGTAGCTCAGGGTCGTTCCGTCGCTGTGCAGGGACCCGAACTCGCCGACCGCCGAGAAGCGTTCGGTATTGTCTGCGGCCTGGTACGCCCAGCTCGTCACGATATTGCCGACGACGCCGTTCTCGAATCGCACCAGAACCTGAGCGGAATCCTCGCCCTCCATGAACTCGAGTCGATGCGTGCTGAGCATCGAGACGACTTCGGTCGGGGACCCCCCGGCTAGGTGCAACAGGAGGTAGGTCGGGTGATACCCGGTGTCCATCAATTCCCCGCCTCCGCTCGTTTTGGCATTGGCACGCCAACCCATGTTCTCCGGGTCGAAGTCGTTGAAGAAACTGTCGGTGGTACGCACCTCGTAGACCCGCCCGATGGTTCCAGCCTCGATCAATTCCTTGGCCTTCGCGACCGCGGGGAGAAAGAGCTGGTTGTGCGCGCACATCAGGGTGACGCCGGCCTCTTTCACCGCCGCGGACACCTCGCGCGCCTCCTCGACACTCAGGCAGAGCGGCTTCTCGCAGAGGATGTGCTTGCCGGCGCGAGCCGCAGCAACGATCGCGTCCTTGTGCAAGTAGTGGGGCAGGCAGATGTCAACAGCATCGATGTCGGCCTCGTCGAGCATCATCTGGTAGTCGGTGTAGACGGCAGCGCCGAATTCGCCGCCGCGTCGGTGGGCATGTTCGTGAACGGAGTCGGCTACGGCGGCGAACACGACCAGCTCCGGATTTCGGTGATAGCCGGCAACGTGCGCGCCGGCGATCCCGCCCGCGCCGATCAGGCCGATGCGGACTGGTTCATGATGCATGCGATTTGTGTCCCTTTCTGGTGGATGGGTGTCGATTGATGTCGTTTCAGATGTACGGCACGGTCGCGCCGAGTTCGGCCGAGCGATTCGCTGCGACCACGATCCTGGTCAGTTCGACGGCCGCGCGAAGATTCTCGTCCGCTCGGGTGCCTCGGCGGATGTGCGCGATCCACTGCCCGAATGCGTCTGGCGCCCGCGCCGGCAGCGGGATTTCCTGCCACCGATCCGAATCGAAGTTGTCGCCTTTCGCGAGCAGCTTCTCGGATCCGAAACCGAACAGCAAACTGCCCCTGGTGCCGTGAAGCTCCAGCGTGAACGCGCCCGGGGTCGTCACCAGACTCGCCTCGAAGACTCCGAGTGCGCCGCCCGGGAACTGTGCAGTCACCGTCGCGTTATCTTCGACCTCGCGTCCGGTGACGCTGGCGTAGTTGGCTGTCACCGCGATGGGTGCGGCTCCGTGGAACAGCTGGGTCAGGTATGCGGGGTGGCAGCCGAGGTCGGTCAGCGCTCCGCCGATTGATTCGCGAGGGTTGCCGAATCGCTCCGGCAACCAGTTGTTCACCCAGCCGTCGTGCGCCAGGCGGACCCTGGTGTAGTTGAGCTCGCCAAGCGAGCCGTCCGACAAAACCTGCAGCACCGCGAGCGTGGATGCCTCGTAGAGCCTGGGCAGCGAGACGACCAGTGCGATGCCGGCTCGATCGGCTTCGATGATCACATCCTCCGATTCGGCGACCGTCGGTGCGAGCAGCTTCTCGGTGAAGATGTGCTTGCCGGCCCTTGCCGCTTTCACCATGACGTCGTGGTGCGCGGTCGTGGGCGTCGTCACCGTCACGGCGTCGATGTCCTCCCGCGCCAGAAGTGCGTCCAAGTCGCCCGTGAACGCGACGTCGAACTGGGTCGCGGCCATGGATCCACGATCGGCATCGGCATCCCAGACGGCGACAAGCTCCGTCTCCGGATGCGCCCGGACCGATCGGAGGTAATCTCCCGCGTGTACATGCCAGAATCCGAGAACTGCGACCTTGAGTGGCGCTGCCATGGCGACGGTTTCTCCTTCAACATATGGGCCCGCACGGTGGGTGGTTTGGGCTGATCGCTCAGTTGGTCCCTGTTCTGCCCCATGCCGTGGACGCCACAGGTTGGCGTACAAGTACAGGTGCTATGGCTCGGTGGACTCACCAGCCGTGCTCCGGAAGCGGCACCACACGACAATTTCCTCCGATACTGGGCGAATGCCCACCGGCCAGATCAGCACGCTCGAACGCGGGCCGGCCTCCGAGGCGGCTCCGGTGAGTTCGCCGGTACCGGCAAGCTCCTCCGCGCCTACACCGAGGCGGATCCGGGCGATATCCCGCCGGGTCTGCGGCCATCACGACGGAACCTCGTGCCGCTCAACTGATGCGACCACGACGGTGATTCCCGCTGTGGTCAGCATTCGTATCGAATCCTCGTCGGCGCGATCGTCGGTGACGATGGTGTCGATCAGGTCGAGAGTACCGAATCTGATCGGCGCCCTCGCGCCTAGCTTGGTGTGGTCAACGAGCAGAATCGTCCTGTTCGCGATCGCCGCCATTCCCTGCTTCAACTCGGCATCGAGTGTGTTGGCGCAGAGCACGCCGGTCTTGTCGATCGCGGTTGCCGAGAGCACCGCGACATCTATCGACAGCGACGTCAACCCTTGCCGGGCAGCGCCTCCAGTGAAACTTTTGGTGTCGCGCTGATAGCTTCCCCCGAGCGCGATCAGGTCGATGTCGTCGCGTGCTGTGCAGCTCAGGATGACCGGAACAGAGTGGCTGACCACGGTCGTTCCCGGTGCGATCAATCGGGCCAACGACGCCGTCGTGGTGCCGGCATCGATGCCCATCGTGGTGACGTCGTCCAGCAACGGCAGACAGGCTGCCGCGATCGCCCGCTTTTCGGCGCTCCCTGAGCGGTCGCGTTCGTCAAACGGAAGGCCGAAGCTCCCGAAGCCGGGCAGGCTGGCGCCTCCGACGACTCGACGGGCGCGGCCGGCGATGGCGAGTTGCCGAAGATCGCGGCGAACCGTCATTTCTGAAACACCGAAATGTTCGGCCAGCCGAGCGGACGCCACGTAGCCTTCGGCAGTCAGCCGACGTAGCAGCTCGTCGCGCCGGGCGGGGGCTTCTGTATAGCGCACGAAATCATCCAAGCGCGGCGTACCTGCTTTGTCAAGATTCGTACAATCGTGACGAGAATGTCCGACTACGAACAAAACGGATGCGTGACGTGCTCGCTCGGAAATGACATCGACACCGCAAGCACCAAAGCGGTCATGATCGAGATCAGCGGCGACGGCAGCGTGACAGCGTACGAGCGCCGCGCGGCGAACGTCGGGGCAGCCGGCCGCGCTACTTGACGGAGCACTCCGATTGATACGGAAGGTCGTCTCTTCGGCCGGCTGCACGCACAAGGCAGCCAGGATTACCTCGATGGCCGAAACCGGAATGCTCCCGGACGCGGGCAACGAGCCACTCGGCGGCCTGCTCCGCTGGGACGCAACTTGTGAATCCAGCCGTGGTTGTGCCTTCGACGGGTTCGATGCTGCAAAACTGTATGCGCTGACCGGCGTTCCCACTCTCGCGAAAACCCTCTGGCGATGCTCGATCGCCTGCGCCGCGACGAGCCGGAGCGCTGGAGCGCGATCCGTCGGTGGGCCGGCGTGAGCGATGCGCTCGCGCACCGGCTCACTGGCCGACTTGCGACAGACCACACCCTGGCAATAAGGACGGGTTCGTACCTACTGCCGGGCCTGGCTCGCCGGTTGCGGGCACGTTCGACGACGAACTTATGGCTGCTGCCGGGCTGGCGCCGACAACATGCCCACAGCCTGTCGCCCGGTGCCAGCGTCGGCGCGGTGACCGCAGACGCGGCCAGGTTCGTCGGGCTGACGGGGAAGATACCCGTGGTCATCGCGGGCCACGATTACGCGGTCGCCGCCTGGTCCGCCGGCGCGCGCGAGCCAGGGCAGGTGACGAACTCCGTCGGAACGGCCGAGGTGCTGCTTCGGGTCGCGTCGGCCGGAATCGATCGGGAGGCCGCCCGGATCGCCGGAATGAGCCTTGCACGCGCCACCGATGGTGATAGCGAATCACTGATCGCAGGAAGCACAACCGCCGGCGCTGATCGAGTGGATCTGCGCCGGGCCGCCTCGCGGAATCGACCGCACCGCGGTCTTCCAGGCCGTCCATCGTCACCGGTCGAGCGGACCGGCTATCTGGCGCTACCGCATCTGCGTGGCCGACAGTGTCCGCTGTACAGGCGTCGATGACCGCGTTCGCGCCCGGATCGCCGGCCACTTACGCCACCTAGCCGACAGCGAAGTGGAAGCGATCCTGGTGACCTGCTCGTCGATCGGGGAGGCTGTCGAGGCAGCGGCAGACACCGTGCAGATCCCGGTTCTGAGGTCGATCGTCCGATGGGCGTGAACGCGGTAGAGATCGCAGATCGAGCGGCTGGCGCGGGGGCCGTCGGGTCGGGTCGCCGTCCCCGGCCGGATTGCGGTCCTCGCCACCCTGCAGGCGACCCACGAGCCGCCTTATCGAGAAAGAGCTGACTGCTGCTGGTGCCGATCTTCTCCTGGGGAGCACCGTAGTCTCCGGGGCGATCGCGGCGCGAGGCGGTCACGTCGAGGAGCACGACCGGCTGGTCCGCGAGGCGGTGGCGCACGCAGCCGATATGGCCGACGTCTTGGTGCTCGCGCAGGCTTCGATGGCCCGCGCCGTGGACGGCGTCGACCTGCACGTACCGGTGCTGACCTCACCGGGCGGCGGAATGCAGTCGTTGCTCGCAGCGCTCGGAACGTCCACGGCGCAAGCAACAAACGATGAATTTCCACGGGTGTGTAGAACCGCTCGCCGTATGGACCGGATCTGCGCGGTCTCGGTGAGCTTCTCGACGAGCAACTGACCGGGTTCGCGGGGAGCACATCCAGGTCGCGGGTTGCACATCCTGCGGTTCTTCGTTCCGTTCGACGCCGACGCAGATTTCTCCCCGATCGACCACGGTTCGGTGGAATTCGCGACTCGGCGACCGGGCGGCGATCGACGTGGGCGATTCGCGGTCGGTGAGGCGCAAACGACTCGCCGGTCATCCATGCCCGCCCGGTGACTCATGTCAAGATGCCCGAGGTAGTCGTTGACTCATCAGCCGATGCCCGCTTGGGATCGAGCCGGCGGGCGGCGGCGCCCTTGCCGGTGGCCAGCGCCAGAAGTTGCGCGGTGAGACCCTGAATCTGCCGCTGGATCGCGGCGGGGTTCAGGGTCGGCGTACTGCTCGGCGAGCGGGACTCGTCCCGCGGCATCGACGCCGTGATGGGCGTCGGCGCGGAACATCGGCGGACGCGGCCGGTCGTAGGTCTTGGTGACCTGAGTGCCATTGCCGACCTTGGACACAAGCTTCTGCTGCGGGTAGAAAAAGTTGGTCATCAACGACTGCAACTTCCAGATCTGGTTCAACAGCAACAACTCTGGCGTCGTGTCGTACCGCAGGTACCCGACGATAGTGCGGACCACCGCCCAGTTCTTCTGCTCCACATGAGCACCGTCATTGGAGTTGCCCGGGCGGGACCGGGGAAACGTCAACATCTGCTGCTCGCACCACCGCAGCAGGTGCCAGTTGATGAACTCGCTACCGTTGTCCGAGTCGACCCAACAGCGGAAACGGCAACACCGCCTGGATGTCGACAAGCGCAGCCAGCACCCACTTCTCCGCCTTGTTCGCCCGGCGACCGGTTCTCCGTCCACCCGGTCGCGATATCAGTTACCGTCAGCGTGTAGCAGTGGTCGCCGATCGCGTTGCCACCCTCGTGCCCGACCAGGTCGATCTCGCGCGTTCCCCGGACGGCGTCGTCCCGCTGCGCCCACGTCCGGATCGGGATCGCGTCCTTCAACAACCACCCCGGCTTCGTATGCGAACAGCCCCTGAACTGCAACTTCGCCCGATCGGGAGCCAGCCGGCGGTCCATCGTCGCCGGCGACATCGCGATCAACGCCAACTGCGTGTCATCGGAGATGGTCATCTCCTGGAACCGACGCAGTCGCGGCACCAGCTCCGCCATCACCGGCGCCAACCGCCTTGCCCGTCGGCGCCCCCAACACCGCCCAGCAGAACGCGAGCGCCACCACAACATCACTGCCGTACAGCGGCGCCCGAGCAGCTCGCGGGTGGATCACCTGCGGCTTCAGCGCCGACCGCAACGCCTTCCGCGCGTGATCACGGTGCCACCAGTCGTCGCGCACAACTCATCCAAGATCAACTTCCTCGCCGGTCGATCCGCCCGCCGATACCGCGTCGCCACCGTCTTGCCCACAGCCTGCCGTTGCCGCATCGTCAGTCCCATCAACCGGGCCTACCCGGGACCGCACGTCAGCCCCCCGCACGACACGCACAGGCGAGCATTTCTGGATGAGTCAACGTAGGAGTCCAAGCGGGCATTTTTGATGAGTCAACGCGGCCCGTTGACCCGTTGTCGGGAGTAGACCATACTTTGTGTGGGAACGATTCCACCTCGGGCCGGTGCTCGACCCATCTGAAAGGAACAAGATGGCCGACGGCCGATGCCCTGTCCTCGCGCTCGATATTGGGGGCACCAAACTCGCCGCCGCCGTGATCACCGCCGACGGCCACACGCACGGACTCAGTGTGGAATCCACCGGCCGCGAAGGGGGCCCCGAGATCATCGGTCGTCTTTTCGAGATGGCTCAAGGCGCGATCGTTACGAGCGGTTTCGATGACGTTTCGGCCGTCGGAATCTCCTGCGGCGGCCCCCTGAACTCGCAACACGGGATCCTGACGGGGCCACTGCACCTGCCTGGTTGGGTCAACATCCCGATCGTCGAGATGGCCGAAGAAAAATTCCGGATTCCGGCGACTCTGCTGAACGATGCGACCGCCGGGGCGCTGGGCGAATACCGCTACGGCGCTGCACGCGACACCCGGACGATGGTCTATCTGACCATTTCCACCGGTATTGGCGGCGGCGCCGTCGTCGGTGGTCGCCTGCACCGCGGTGCGGCCGGAAACGGGGGGGAGTTCGGGCACGTCGTGGTTCGCAGCGGGGGACGTCTGTGCCTGTGCGGGCGTCGCGGATGCCTTGAGGCCTATGCGTCAGGATCCTCGATCGCACAACGAGCGAACGAGGCCGTCGCCGAGCGTGCCGGAGGGTCCATTCTCACGTCTTTTGCAACCGTGACGGCAGAAGACGTCGTCGCCGCCGCGGAGGCCGGGGACGCGTTGGATACCGAGCTCTGGGACGAGACGTTGGACGTCCTGTCAATCGCCATCACCGACCTCGTCAACGTGTTCGAACCGGAGTACGTGGTGCTTGGTGGGGGAGTGGCACGGTCGGGGGATGCCCTGCTGCAACCGATTCGAGATCGGGTGGCTCACGACGCGATGCCGCCGGCGGCCGGTGCGGCACAGGTCGTCCTGGCGTCCCTGGGCGATGAGGCGTGTGTGATCGGGGCGGGTGCGGCTGCCTTCGATCATCTTGCCGCGCTCGTCCGCCTGCCGACAAACGCGTAATCGCTCTGCGGTGCAGAACGTCAAATATCTACGGTGCAGACGTCAAATAAATGAGGAGACAATGAATGTCTGATTGGATGCACGAGCAGCTTGACGTACACGTCGAAGTCGGTCGGGCGGCCGGCGCGCTTCTGCCGGAAATGCGGATCGTTGCCCAACTGCTATGTGAGGCGTTCGCGGATGGCCATATTCTTTACACATTTGGAAATGGCGGAAGTGCTGCCGATGCGCAGCACTTGACCGGTGAGATCATTGGACACTACAAACGCGATCGGCGGCCGCTCGGCGCGGTCACGCTGAGCACGGATCCGGCCACCATGACCTGCATCGCCAACGATTATACATACGCCGACATCTTTTCGCGTCAGGTCTCCGGGCTCGCGCGCTCGGGTGATGTGGTCGCAGGGTTCAGCACCAGCGGGAATTCAGCCAACGTCGTGAGCGCTCTGCAGGCGGCGAAGGCGAACGGCGCAACGACGGTGCTCTTCGGCGGTGGGGATGGGGGCGCAGCTCGCGCATTCGCCGATCATCTGCTGTTGTCGCCGTCGACGATGACGCCCAGGATCCAGGAGTTGCACACCTTCATGCTGCACGTCATCTCCGAGTTCGTGGACGCGTGGGCGGCGGCGGACGTGGAGTATGCATGAGTGACGCTGGCGTGCCCGGAGCACCGACCGCGGCCGGCAACGCCGGCGGCGCCAGCGCACCGGTCGCTAACGCTCCGGCTGGCGCGCAGTCGCTCGAGTTGCCCGTGGTGCCGCGTCCAGCCGCGACATTAGATCGCCAGATCCACCTGATCGGCAATGCCCACCTCGACCCGGTATGGCTCTGGCCGTGGCAGGAGGGCTATCAGGAGGCGCGTGCCACCTTTTGGTCGGTGATCCAGCGAATGGAGGAGTACCCGGACTTCCTCTTCACCTGCGATCAGGTCGTGTTGCTCAGCTGGATCGAGGAGTCAGATCCGCAACTGTTCGCGCGAATTAAGGAACGCGTAGCCGAGGGTCGGTGGGTGAACGCCGGCGGCTGGTGGGTGGAGCCGGACTGCAATATGCCGATGGGTGAGAGCTTCGTCCGGCAGGGGTTGTACGGGCAACGGTTCCTGTCGTCACGTTTCGGTAGAACGGCGACGGTCGGCATGAACGTTGATCCGTTCGGGCACAACGTGATGCTCCCGCAGATCCTTCGCGGCCAGGGGATGGATTCGTACCTTTTCCTGCGCCCTGGGCCGCACGAGAGCGATTTCGGTCTCTCGCTGTTCTGGTGGGAGGCGCCGGATGGTAGCAGGGTGCTCGCGTATCGGATTCCGTTCGAGTACGGCAGTTCCGGCGGACCTGTCGACGGGCAGATCGAGAAATCGATTGCAGCCCTGGACCGTGGCCTTGAGAACCTGATGGTGTTCTACGGCGTCGGCAACCACGGCGGCGGCCCGACCAAGGCAAACATCGAGTCGATTCACCGCTTTGACAGGATGGGCTCGTTCGGAAGGATGAAGATGTCCTCACCCCGCGAATACTTCGACGAAGTTCTCGGTCGAGGCGATACGTTCCTCGCTGGGCTCGAGGTTCGCGCGGACGACCTTCAGCACCACGCCTCCGGCTGCTATTCGGCGCACTCCGGGATTAAGGCTTGGCAGAAGCGAGCTCAAAACGCCGTGTTGTCGGCCGAACGCTGGGCGGCGGTCATCGCAATCCAGGATGATGGTGCCTACCCGCGCGAGGCGCTGGGGACGGCGTGGAAGCAGATCCTGTTCAACCAGTTCCACGATGTGTTGCCCGGATCAGCGATCGAACCGTCCTATGATGACGCTCGGGATCAGCTCGGGGAGGCTGTGTCGATCGCCAAGCGGATCATCGTGCAGGCGCACAATGTGATCGCCAAGCAGATCGACGTTCCGTTCGAAGACGGTACGCAGCCCGTTGTCGTCTTCAACCAGCACCCCTGGCCCGTGTCGACGGATGTCGAGATGCAGTTCGGCGGCCAACGGACCGGTTCGCACGTGGTCGACGAGGCCGGCCGGAATGTCGTGGCGCAGCGGTTGCAGTCGACTGCGACCACCGACGACGTCAGCCGGGGAGCGATCGTGTTCCGCGCGGACCTACCTGCGTTCGGCTACCGGCTGTACCGGCTTCGTCCAGGGCCCGCGGCCGTTGCCGAGTGGAGCGTATCTGCGCCCTCCGAGCTGTCGGTCCAGAAAAATGTGCTCGAAAACGAGCTGGTCCGGATAGAGCTTGACGAGGCGACCGGCTGGATCAGCTCGTACCTGGACAAGACGGCCGGCATCGATCTGATGAAAGGCGTCGAGGGCGCTCAACACACCCAGATCTGTCAAGATCCGACGGACACCTGGGGGCATCGGGTCGTGTCGTACGTTTGGCCCGGCGCGACGATGGCGCTCGAGCGCGTCGTGGTTCGGGAGATTGGTCCGCTACGCTCGCGAGTCAGGATCGAGCGCGCATGGGGCTCGTCGAGACTGGTCGAGGAGCTCATCCTCGACCACGACGCCAGTGTTCTGCGGGTCAACGTGACCTTGGACTGGCGCGAGGAGGCGCACCTGCTGAAGCTGCGCTTTCCAACCTCGCTGACGAAGCCGACCGCGACCTACGAAATTCCGTTCGGCTTTCTGCAACGGCCGGTCGATGGGGCGGAGGAGCCGGCCCAATCCTGGGTCGACCTGACCGGGACGGTCGGCGGAGCGCCGGCCGGCCTCACCGTCATCGCGACGAACAAGCACGCATACGACGTGTCGCCCGGCGCTGGGGGATCTGATGGAAGTGGATCCGGTGCCCAGCCGAGTATCGGCATCACCGCTGTTCGCAGCCCGGTCTACTCCTGGCACGATCCGCGGTTGCTCGACCCGGAAGGCTTCTACAGTTTTCAGGATCAGGGCATTCAGCGATTCTGTTACGAGCTCGTGCCGCACACCGGCGACTGGCGCTCGGCCGAGCCGACCAGACGCGCCGCGCTGCTCGGATCGCCGGTCCGGGCGATGCAGGAATCCGCGCACCCCGGCGCTTTGCCGGCGTGTCTGTCGTTCGCCTCAGATGGTGCGGGGTCGGTGATGGTGACGGCGATCAAGGGCAGCGAAGACGTGGCGGTCGATGGTGGGACCGGTTCGGCCGACCTCATCGTGCGCGCGGTCGAGACCCGCGGTTTACCTGGGTCCGCGCGGATCGAGCTGCCGGTGATCGGTCGCGTGATCGAGGAGAGGTTCGGCCCGGGTCAGTTGCGCACCTTCAGGGCGCCGGCTGATCCGTCGAAGCCGGTGGTCGAAGTCAACCTGATCGAGTGGCCGCTCGGCGACCTCGATGACGAGCCCGAGGCCGCGCAGCCGGAGCCGACGGAGCCGTGAGCAGGCGCCACCAGCCCGGAAACGTCCCTGCGCTGGTTGTCGAAATCGTCCTGGCTGACGGCACCGCGGTTGCCCAACATTCCGACTTCGAGGTAAATCTTGCCTGGACCGACGCCCAGCCCGGCTGGGAGGTGACGGTCCGGGCCGCGTATCGCGGCGCGCGTTCGGTGCGAGCCGGAATTCGGGTGTCGACGACCGTCACCGATGCGGCCGACCCGTGGTGGCTGATTCCCGGCGCGTTCTATGGCGAGAATCGGCCAGCCGAGAACAGGAGGCGTTTCCCGCGGTTCGAGATCGGAGCCACCACGGCCGATGATGCGGCCGCGCTGGTCAGCAACGCGTGGGAGTTTCGTGCCGATCGGGCGGCGACGCCCGCGGTCTTCGTGTGGGCCTCGCCCGGTCACGGTGGTGTCGCCGTCGCCGCCGCCGGATCGACTTCGCTGGGAATCACCGGGCTGGGCCTTGCCCACGACGCCGCGACAGCTACCGCCATCGTTCATCTGACCTTCCCGTATCGCGAGGGTCCGGTCAGCTATTACGGTGATGCGACGCCGCGGCCGGCCGACGTCGCGACGCACGAGTTTCGGCCGGGAGAACTGGTCGACCTAACGCTTCGGGTGTTCACTGTCGAGGCCGACCGGCATGCCTACGCGCCGATCCTGCGCGCGCTGCACGCCGAAAGCGCCCCGACGGCGCCGATGCGCCCCTGGGTCGACGTCGCAACGGCGGCCGACCTCGCGGCGCAAGGGCTGCACCGCTGGCACTATGACCCTGACCCGGGCGTTCTGCTCGAGACCGTCGGTTTCGATCGGGAGGTCAGCGGGCGCGACGGTTTGACCGTCGACCGGCAGGCGATGCACGTCGGCTGGGTCAGCGGGATCCCGTGGGCATATGCGCTGCTGCGTCACGGACTTCGGGTCGGTGCGCGAGATGAGGTCGAAGCCGGGAAACGGGTTGTTCAGTTCATCTCGGCGAACCTCTCACCCTCTGGAACGTTCTGGGGTGTCTGGTACCGCGATCACGGCTGGAGCCAGAGTTGGACCGAGCTCAAGCGTGGTCTGCACTCCAGGACGCTGGCCGAGGCCACCCTGTTCCTGATCCGCGTAGCTGTGCTGCAGCCTGATGAGAGCGATTGGCAACATGCGATCCGCTCCAACCTGGATGTGGTGGTCGGGCGGCAGCGCCCGGACGGCAACCTTGGTTCCGTCCACGACGCTCAGACCGGCGAGGTGTTGTCGTGGTCCGGGGCCGCCGGTCTGACCTGGATTGCGGCCCTGGTCGAGGCCCGTGAGGCCGACGAGCGCTATCTGCCCGCGGCCGAGGCGGCCGGGCGGTACTACTCGGGCTTCGTCGACCGGGAGTTCATCCACGGCGCACCGGAAGATGTGGATCTGGCTCCGACCTCAGAAGACGGCTACGCCGCGGTGATGGCCTACATCGCTCTGCACCGGGCCACTGGCGGTGCCGGATGGCTCGATCTGGCCAGGCGAGCGGCCGACTGGATGCTCACCTTCCGGTACAGCTACCACGTCAGCTTCGAGCCGACGACGCTGCTGGGCGTGTATGACTTCGGCACCAGGGGAGCGGATCAGGCGTCGCCGTCGAACCAACACCTGCACGCTTACGGGCTGGTGTGCACCGCAGAATTGCGTGAGCTGTCCGCCGCGCTCGGCGATCCGCACTACGCCGAGCGGGCCGACGAGACGCTCGCCTGCTTCCGACAGTTCATCGCTCGGGCCGACGGCGACTTCAACGCCTACAAAGGGATGGTGAGTGAGCGTTTCTACCAGACCGAATGCTTTCAACCCAAAGGCATGCTGCTGACGCTCTCGCACGCCTGGAGCGTCGGCGTCCTGCTGCTGGCCTGCGAGCAAACCCTCAGCTGAGATCGGCTGAGGAAGTCATCGCTTACGAAAAGACAGGCGCGGGATGACGACACCGGGTCGTTCGTCGTGCAGCGCAAGCATCCGGACTTCGGTGCAGCAACTTCGCGAGCGCCGCGACACTTCTACGGTCCAGCGGAGGGGTTCAGGTTACGGGGTCTCATCGTGACGGACGGACGGGGCGGAACCGTTGTGATGCGCCCCGATAACGGTCAAGATCGGCCATGGCGTGGGCTGCCTGCTTCTGCCGTGTCGATGATTTTCGTCGTGTGTCCTTGGCCTTCAGCCAGTGACGGTTCAGGGCCTCCGGAGTAGGAACTCGACGGCCGCGTTGATCAACGCGTGCCCCTGCTCGGTGATGAGCCATGGCGCGACCCCGTCACTTCCCAGGAAATATGTCAGACGTGAACTGGGGGCGACGGTGCCGTCGGGGAGGACCGATCCGGCGGGATAGTGCACGATGACCGGCAAAGCGTCCTCCCCGCCGCGGGCGATGATTTCCCCGTCTGCGCTGGGAGTACCCCAGGTGATTTTCCCGGTTCCCCGATACACACGTATCCGTCCCTCGAGGCCGGCCGCTAGCGGATGGGTAGGGTCGACAATATCGATCGAGTCAAGCCCGAGACTGGCACCGGTGGTGAAGGCGAGACCGAGCGCTTCCAGATGTGCCCAGGAGATCACCGGAGCTTGGCCCATGAGCCCTGTCTTCCACACCTCGATCGAGGCGCCTCGCGTGAGGATAACAAGATCTCCGTCACCGGGCAGCCCGGTCGGCGGTGAATTGGAAGTGAGTGACACGGAGAACCCGCGTGCCGTCAGCCGCTCGGCCAGCTCCCGGTCTCCTGGTGCGGGGTTATCGCCAACCATCACGGTTATTCGTCGCACGATTCTGGTCGTGTTTGGCGTGCATGGGGAGCCGCGGTCCAGGACCGTATGAACGAAGTCGGGCAGCACAGAACGGAGGATGTTGGGGTAGTGGGTTTCCGCGTCTGTCTGAGCCGCTCGCGCCTCATCCGCGGCGAAGATGAGGTCATCGGACTCGGAGACGATTCTGCGCTGAAGCTGGCAGGCAAGGACGCCTGCTCGGCCCGCGTCACGAGCGGCGAGCACCCAGGGAGCCAGCTGGGCGAGAAGCCGTGATCCAAAGTTCTCGCCGGCTTCGAAGTTAGATCCACCGGTTCCGGCGAGCAGTTGCATCTGGCCTTCGAGTTGGTCGAGTGCCGCGGTGCTCCCCGTCAGCGCACGTTCAACGAGGAAACTGATTGCCTTACTCTGCTGTGCCGACGGGGGCCAGGAACTGCAGGCGGCGATTAGAGGCGACAGTGCACGGTCATGGACTCCCGCGACCAGGCTGAGCGCGCGGGCTGCGGATGTGTCAGGGTGATAGGCATTCGGATTCCATGCCCAATCGGCGATCGTGGCGAGGGCGAGCTGGGAGGGGGCCGCCTCGATCATAGGATTGGCGGCGATACCGCTCAACCGCGCGCCGGCAAGATTCGTCGTTCGGCCGGTCAGTGGACCGAGGAAAAGTCTCGTGCGGTCGAAGTCGTTGACCGGGAAATTGTCCCACAACATGATGTTCCGTTGGTAGCTGCTGGCAGCGTCGTCGATATCGCTGCGACTGATGTCGCCGACCACAATGTCCGACCCGGTCCACATGATCACCGCATCAGCTGGAAGCGCCTTTGCAAGCCCGGCCCGGTAAGGCGATGGCGAGCATCCCGCATAGTCGGTCGGGCAAACCAGGAGCGGCTCGGTAATACCGAGCCGGGCACGCAGTAGTTGGGCGAATCGGGTGGCGCACAGCCCGTGCGCCCGACCCAACGCATCTGCGTCGTGACCGAAGACCGCGACGTCCGTGGTATCGGTGAGTTCGGCGGGAACATCGTCGAAGAGCAGCGCGAAGGAGCGAACCCCGACATTCCAGAGCTGCTCCGCCTTGTCGCCCAACCCGGCGTGGTCCACCTCGTCTGAGAAGTGCATTGTCAGAGCGGGGGCGAGTGCGTAGATGAAACGTACCTGGTTCGCCGACGCCACCGCCGCGAGTTCGCGTAGCTGTCCGAGCTCCGCGTCGGGATAGGGGTCCCGCCACCGGTCGCGGTGGTGTTGATCGTCTTTGGGGGCGTAGATGAAAGTATTCAGTTTGACTCGGCCGGCGAAGCGGAAAAAATCGATACGGTCCCGGTGCGACCAAGGCGGCCCGTAAAATCCTTCAATCACCCCACGATCGGCAAGCTGCGGCCAATCTCGGATACTCAATCCGATGACACGGCCGAGGTCGCTGTCAGCCAGCTGCCGCAATGTCGCCCGACCATAGGCCAGCCCTGCGTGATCGGGCGCTGCGATCACCGCGTGCGCATGCCCGGCGGTGACCTCGATGCGCAACGCGTACCCCTGGGACGGCAATTCGGCCGGTCGCAGATCGCACAAATCCTGCCAAGCACCACTTTCCGGCCCGATCCCGGTGACAAGGTCCTCCAAGAACACCTTCACCGCAGGGACCCGAGCCGCTTCGACCCGCACCTCCCTGGGTCGCGGTATGAGGTCACGCATGGGATCAACCATCATTGCTGACCGCCGTTTGCTCCGCGACCGAGCAGAGCATCACGGACGTTGAAACGCCCCCGGCTTGAACTCCGTTTTACCGATTTCACTTTCTGGTCGTCAAACTGACGGGGACCGTGACCGGTTCGGTGTCGAGGTCGCGGATTCGGACGAACGGTGCCATCGCCAATCGGTTTGAGCTCCTCTCGGGTTGATCCGCAATCCGGCTGACCCGTTCAGGCGGACAGGGCCAGTGTACTGGCGGGTATCGAGGGGTAAATAGGTGCGTGTCGGTCGACTGCATTCCGATGGCATCTGTTACTCACGATAATGCATCGAATTACCGGGTGTGTGTTACCGACACGGGGTCGCTCGCGGCCGGGGTTCCTTTACATCGCCTGAAGAATGACATCACAGGGTCGCCCGCAGGTGACCTATGTGGTCAGGACGTTCAACCATGGTGACTTTTCCGGTGGGTTCCCGGTGGTTTTGAGGTCGAACTCACGCTTCATCGTTGGTCGATGGGTTCGCAGCCTCGCGCTCCGCGCGGAATGCTGCAGCGCGAGCTTCAGGTCGGCGGCCGTTTCACTGGCACGCTGGGCGACGGCGTTCCGCGCAGCAGGGTTCGCATTAGAACTTCGGGTCGGCCTGCCGTCAACGGAATCGGTCTGGCGACGCTGACCGGCATCGGGCTGCTGTTCTGCGATCTGGACCACTTCAAAGCCGTCAACGACACCTTCGGTCACGCCGCCGGCGATCAAGTCCTGGCCGAGTTCGCGCACCGACTGCGAAGCGCCCAACGGCCGCGCCACTGACCGACATGCGAGGTGCCACCTAGGAGACTCCTGAACAAGCTTCGTCGACTGGGGATGTGGGCGGGGTGGATGGTTGTGGCGGTGGGCGGATCGGCTGTGCTGGGTGGTCGGTTTTCGCCGGCGGCGGCGGGGCGGGGCAGTGGTGGTTGTTGACCGGCTGGTGAGCGTTGCTTTGGCCGCTTTTCGCGGCCCGTTTGGGTCTGTTCAGGCGGTGATGGGTGCCCAGGTTCGGTTGGTCCGGGTCAGTCCAAGGACCAACAGCCGCCGCAGGTTCAGGGCGGCGGCGCGCAGGTGCAGCCAGTGATTGTTTTGGTGGTCCCGCGGTAGCGGACTTTGCGGTTGCCGCGGACCAGCCAGGCGATGGACCGTTCCACCATGGGACGGTGCTGCCGGTAGGCCTGTTGGAATTGGAGGTTTCGGCTTGGCGGCGGGCGGCTCGCAGCAACTGTTCCTGCGGGTGCAGGGTCAGGGTCCGCCCGCTGCGGCTGGTGGTGCACTGCGCGCGCAGCGGACACCCGTTGCAATGCGACACCGAAGGTCACCGTCCGCTTCGCGGTGACCTTCCGGGTGATGTTGTTCGGGCAGGTCACTTCGGTTTCCGCGGCGTTGATGGTGAAGTCGTCGATGCTGAACCCGCCGGGCACTGCGGTGGGCAGCGGGGCGGGTTTGATGATCGCCTCGTGTCCGGCCTCGGCCAGTTCCGCGCGGGCTTCGCCGGAGCCGTAGGCCGAATCGCCCAGCACCTGCCGTGGGCCGTCTTCCTCGCCGAGCAAACCGGTGCCGACCTGCGCGTCGGTGGAGTGTTCACCGCTGGCTTTGGTCAATTGGCAGTCGAGATGATGCCGGTGTCCGGTTCGATCGCGAGGTGCGCCTCCAGGTCGGAGTCGCGCATCGGAGTGAGCGGATGGTCGCGCAGAGAGGACTCCGAGAGCGGCCGCCGCCCAACGAACAGGTGTCCTTGGTGGACGATGCGCTGGGAGCGGGGCGTGGCCGGAGTGCCGACGGCAACGGAGGGCGCGGACCCGGGGACGAGTCTCCGCAGCGCATCGGCCACCGGACCGATGTTCCCCCGGTCCGTGGAGTCGAAGGTCGAGCAGCACTTCTGGTAAATCGGGGTGCACCTGGCCACCAGCAGCGCCTGTGCGGCGTCGACCGACTGGCCGACGGCCTCCGGCGTAGGCGCGGTCCGCGACTGCACGGCAACCACCGCGCAGTCGCACGGCGGCATCGGATCGCCCCTGCCGCCGGGGCCGAAGCGGACGACGGCCCGACTGGCCCTCGTGGCACACCGCGTCGGCCAGGTCGCAGGCACCGGTGATGTCGTCGGCGACGACGCCGAGCCAGGGGCCGCTCATCGACCGTTGCCCGTTGCGGCCAGCAGCGGGGCCACCACCAAGTGTCAGCACCGGCTGCGCAGCATCGCCGAGTACGGTGCTGGCCCAGGCATCGATGACGACGGTCTCCACCTGCCGCAGATCCATGATCTGCATCGGGGCCCGCTCGGTGAGCTTGCCGTGGTCGAGCAGCAGTACGACCCGGCGGACGATGTCGGCCATCGCCCGCTTGGTGTTCGCGTCGGATGCGTTCGCGGAATAGACGCCGGACCCATCCACCGCGGTGGCCGAGAGCACGGCGACGTCCACCGCGAAGCTCGCCAGAGCGGTCCTGATCAGCGGTCCGGTGAACGAGCGGGTCGGCGGATGGTAGAGCCGCCGATGGCGATCAGGTCGATGTCGTCGCGATCGGTGCAGGCAAGGACGACCGGCACCGAGTGGCTGACAACGGTCAGGTCGCCGGGAAGGTGGGCCGCTAGTGGTGTGCCTGTAAATTAACATGGTTGTTTGGTAGAATGCGGTCATGGTGGCTGCGCCTTTGTCGATGACCGATGAGCAACGATTCGAGTTGGAGCGGATGGCGGTGTCGACGTCGTTGCTGCACCGGCAGGTGGTGCAGGCGCGGGCGTTGTTGTGGGCGGCCGATGGGGTCGCCAACGACGAGATCGGCCGGCGATGTGGGGTGGACTCGGATGCGGTGCGGCGGTGGCGTTCCCGGTTCGCTGAGCAGGGCGTGAGCGGCGTCGGGACGATCGCCAAGGGCCGGGGTCGTAAGTCGTCCCTGCCGGCGGGGACAGTTGAGGAAGTCCTGCGGATGACTCATCAGGAGCGGCCGGCCGACGGCAGCACCC
>JAABUR0100002310.1_pt1 | contig 29628 bp, 28 predicted proteins | sample 5560091 | NCBI WGS metagenome assembly JAABUR01 (sample SAMN10711879, study PRJNA513375) | rock metagenome | isolation source: Antarctica rocks | place: Antarctica: Victoria Land, University Valley sud
CCCCCCAGCACAAGTACGACCACCTGCGCCGGGGCGAACGCCGCACCCCGGGCACCGTCGACCGAACCCTGCAGATCGTTCCCAAGATCGGGGCCGGCGCCCGAAGCCCCTAATTCACCGGCATTGATCTACGGGTTGGGCAACTTCCTGTCGAACCAGACGTCGGCCTGCTGCCCGGCCAGTTCTCAGGACGGGATCATCGCCACCGCCACGCTGACCGCAGCTGCCGGGGGACGCTGGACCACCACCGTCCGCTATACCCCCACCTGGGTCGATATCGGCCCCTACGTCGTCCATCCGGTGGCGGCGGACCTCGACGATCCCACGACCCCAGCGGCGCTGCGCTCGGCGCTTCAAGTGTCATGGAGCCGAACCGTTGCGGCCGTCACGTCGCTGCCCGGCCACGCCCACGACGCAACGCCGGACCTCATGCCCCGCTGACCGCTGACCGCTGAGCGAGCGGCTGCGATCGTCGCGACGGTCGCCTACCGGTGCGCCGCCTTCTGCGATCGGAGGAGGAGCGGTTCGTGGTGCTGCAGGACGGTTTTCGACGCCGCCGAGACGCTCGCGACCATCGAGGCCGAACGGATCACCCACCTGTCCGTGTGGTCGAGCCGCAGCTGGTCGAGCTGATGGACCACCCCGACGTCACCACCCGCGACCTGTCCTCGCTGCACGCCGTCACGCACATCGGTGCCTCAGCGCCTGCCTGCCGCGCTGCGCCTTCGCGCGCGGCAGCGCCTCGGACCGGTGCTCGCGCACACCTACGGGGCCAGCGAGATGGGCATCGTCAGCGGTCTGGCTCCCGCCGAGCACGACCCGAGCCACCCGCAGCCCTTCACGAGCGCGGGTCGTATCCACTCCGGAGTCGAGGTGCGCTTCCGCCGGCCCGACGGCACCCTCGCCGGGCCAGACCCGCGGCCTGTCGGGCAGCGGTAGCGGTCGAGCACGGCGATGCTGCAGCCGAGTCGATGGTCGTCGTGCCGGTCGACGCCGTCCCGCTCACCGAGCAGGGCAAGCCTGACCGGGCAGCCATCCTTCGGCTTGGCCCGCTGTCCCGCTAGGCGCTAAGGAGCGGTCAGGCCGCGCAGCACGGCTGCGGTCACCGCGCCGTATGCCAGGTGCGGGACGATGTCGCTCACCCACGACGCCGCCGACCAGGTCCGTGGGTCGGTGATCCCGAGCAGCGTCATCGGGCCGTTGGAGCCGAGGAGCGCCAGCCCGGTCGCTGCGGCCGCCTCGCCGGCCGGCCCCGGCCGCCAGCCCGCGCTGCCGACCATCGCGAGCACTACTCCGAAGCTGATCCCCGTGAGAAGGCCGGTGAGCGGACCGAGCCCGGCTAGCCGGTTGTCGCGCGTCTGGCCATCGCCCGGGATGGGCACGTGCACCAGCGCCGACAGCCGTTCGACCGTCTGCTTGGGGGTGTCACTGGTCGGCCGGCCGCGCACGGCCATGTCGAGGTAGGTGACGGCATTGAGGGCCGTCGTCCCGGCCGCGCCGGCAGCAGCGCCGACGGCGAGCGTGCTGGTGAGCGAGCGACTCATGAAGGCTCCTGTCTGCGGTGGGCGCTGTCTAGTTTCCGCTACCCGTCGACAGGCAGCGGCAGCGCCTCGCGCCCGTACAGCACCCGGGCCCAGATCGTGTGCAGCGTGTCGGCGGTCGTGCGCACGTCCTCGGTCTCGTGGCCGCCGAGGGTCTCGGCGAGGAAGCGCTCGGTCATCAGCACCAGCGCCCGGCAGACGTCTCGGGGGATCGGGTGCGGGATGTGCCCCCGCGCGTGCTGCTGGGCGCAGCGGCGCTCGACGGCGTCGATGAAGTGGTCGATGACGCCGTACCGGAAGATGTCGGCGACCTCCGGACGGGTGGCGGCCGCATCGGCCAGCGCCCGCAGCACCGGCCCGTGCCGCACGTAGACGTCGACGATGCCCTCGGTCGAGCGGCGGGCCGCATCGAGCGTGTCGAGGCCGGAGTCGTCGGCCAGCCACACGCTCGAGACCTCGAAGAACTCGCCCTCCAGCCGCTCGGTCAGGCGCCGGAGCAGTTCGGTGACGTCGGTGAAGTAGACGTAGAACGACGAGCGGCCGAGGCCGGTGCGGGCCATCACCGAGGCGACGGACAGATCCGCAACCGAGGTTTGGCGCAGCAGCCGCTCTGCCGCGTCGAGGATCTCGCGCTCGGCGTCCTGCGGCCGGCGCCGGGTCCGCGCAGCGACGGGTGCCGACGACGGGAGCAGGCCGGTCATCCGCTCATGGTACGGATGTCGTTGACACAGTGTCATTAATCGTCCTACGGTGACCAGAAGGCACTGCTGATGGAGGCGACGATGTCAACGCGCGACCGCTACGTGATCGAACCCAAGGGTGCCGAGCGCACCGTTCCGATGGCGGGAGACGCCCGTTTCACCTGGGAGTACGACGAGGGCCGCGCGCGCCTGCTGGGGCTGTACCAGAAGGGCAAGGACAAGCAGTGGGACGCCGCTTCGCGCATCGACTGGTCGCTCGAGCTCGACCCCGCCAACCCGATGGGCATCTACGTAGACGAGATGCTGCCGATCTTCGGGTCGCAGACCTGGGAGCGCATCAAGGGTGACCCCGCCGAGGTGGCACGCCTGCGCCGGCACCTCGCCTCGTGGCAGATCAGCCAGTTCCTGCACGGTGAGCAGGGCGCCATGATCACCACTGCCCGCATCGTCGAGTCGGCACCCGACCTCGACAGCAAATTCTACGCCGCCACGCAGACGATGGACGAGGCGCGCCACGTCGAGACGTTCTCCCGGCTGCTGCACGACAAGATCGACCTCGTCTACCCGATCAACGACAACCTCGACTCGCTGCTGCAGGACACGCTGTCGGACAGCCGCTGGGACATGCCCTACCTCGGCATGCAGGTGCTGATCGAAGGCCTCGCCCTCGCCTCGTTCGGCCTGCTGCGCGACATCACCACCTCGCCGCTGCCCAAGCAGATCCTCGCCTACGTCATGCAGGACGAGGCCCGTCACGTCGCCTTCGGGCGGCTCGCGCTCAAGGACGCCTACGCCGAGTTGACGACGGCGGAGCGCGACGAGCGCGAGGAGTTCGTCGTCGACGCCTGCTACCGCATGCGTGACCGCTTTCGCCAGGAGGAGGTCTGGCGGACCCTCGGCTACGACGTCGACGACTGCCTCGACGCCGTCGACAACTCCGAGGGCGGCAAACTGTTCCGCCAGCTGCTGTTCAACCGCATCGTGCCCTGCATCAAGGATATCGGCCTGTGGGGCGAGAAGGTGCAGAAGGCCTACGCCGACATGGGCGTGCTCGACTACGCGGGCGCCAACCTCGAGCAGCTGATGTCGAACGACGAGCAGACCGCGGAGCAGATCGACGCCGAGAAGCGTGCCGCCGACCTGCGGGTCGCCGAGGTCGACACCGCGATCGCCGTGGGCGCCTCGGTCTGACCCGCACCGGGCTCGCCGGGGCGCCTGGCGGCTGCTCGCCGTAGCCTGACCAGGCGTGTCAGCAGGACAGCTGCTCGGTCTGCTCGCCGAGCCGCAGCGGCTTCGGGTGCTCGCCGCGCTCGTCCTCGGGGCGCACACCACCGACGAGGTGGCGGAGCGTGCCGGCCTCGACGCCCGGGCGGTCCTGGCAGCTCTCGCCCGGCTCGAGCACGGTGGGCTGGTTGCGGCCGATGCCGGCGGCTGGTCGGTGCGCGAGGAGCGGTTTCAGGAGGCGGCGCGAGCGGCTCGGCCGGCACCCGGTCCCGACGACGAGCCCAACCGGGTGCTGCGCGCCTTCGTGCGCGACGGCCGGCTGACCACGCTGCCGGCCTCCCGCAGCAAGCGTTTGGTCGTGCTCGATCACATCGTCCGGGTCTTCGAGCCGGGACGCCGATACCCCGAGCGTGAGGTCGACACGCTGCTGCGCGCCTTTCACCCCGACTACGCCGCGCTGCGCCGCTACCTCATCGACGAGGACTTCATGGCCCGGGAAGCAGGCGTCTACTGGCGAACCGGCGGCACGTTCGAGGTCTGACCGGCGCCCGACGACCCGGTCCTCCGGACACATTGCATGACGCTTGCCCGGCCTCGGCTCCACCAGGCGGCGTGTCGGAGCCGACACGCCGCTGCGGAAGGCGCAGGGGGCTGAAGCGTCATGCAAGGTGTCGCGGCCCAGCTAGCCCGGCGAGGAGTCGTCCGCCTCACGGGCGACCAGCAGCCGTCGGAAGGAGTCGACCCGCGGCCGGGGCAGCAGCGGGTCGGCGTCGAGCGCGCAGTCCGGCGCGTCCGCGCGGTGGGAGCAGTCGCGCGGGCAGTCGGCAGCAACGGCGGCCAGGTCGGCGAACGCCGACAGCACGCGTTCCGCGCTCACCCCCCCAAGCCCGAACGAGCGCACCCCTGGTGTGTCGATGACCCAGCCACCACCGGGCAGCGCCAGCGCCACGGCGGAGGAGGAGGTGTGCCGGCCGCGCCCGGTCACGTCGTTGACGATCCCGGTCGCCCGGTCGGCGCCCGGCACCAGCTGGTTGACCAGGGTCGACTTCCCGACGCCGCTGTGGCCGAACAGGACGCTGGTCCGGCCCTCCAGCAGCGAGGCGAGGGGCGTGAGGTCGTCGTCGCGCCCCAGGATGACCAGCGGGACGTCGAGCGGCCCGTACGCGTCGACGAGCGCATCGGGAGAGTGCAGGTCGCGCTTGGTCAGGCACAGCACGGGCTGCAGGCCGCCGTCGTAGGCGGCGACCAGGCACCGGTCGATCATGCGCGGTCGGGGAGTGGGGTCGGCCAGCGCAACCACGACGACCAGCTGCTCGGCATTCGCCACCACCGGGCGCTCCACCGGGTCGGTGTCATCCGGCGTGCGGCGCAGCAGGCTGCGACGGGGCAGCACCTCGACGATGCGGGCCAGCCGGTCGGGCTCGCCCGAGGTGTCGCCATCGAGCCGCACCCGGTCCCCGACCACGACGGACGAGCGGCGGGCGTCGGCGCCGCGGACGGCGACGACGTACCCAGCGCCAGGCTCTCGGGCATCAGCCTGGCAGGTGTAGCGGCCCCGGTCGACGGCGACCACCACAGCCGGCACGGCGTCGTCGTAGGTCGGCCGCTGGCGGGTGCGCCGTCGGGTGCCCTTGGGCGGACGGACGCGGACGTCGTCCTCGTCGAGCTGGCGCCCCATCAGGCCGGCTGCCCCGCCTGCGCGCTCAACGCAGCAGCCCCGCCCACCGCTCCGGAAAGTCCGGCACCGTCTTGGCGACGGTCGAGATGTCGCGCACCTCGACCCCGGGGACAGCGAGCCCGACGACGGCAAACGCCATCGCCAGCCGGTGGTCGGCGTGCGGGTCGAGCACACCGCCGTGCAGCGGCGCCGGGGTGACGGCAAGCCCGTCCTCCGTGACCTCGACCCGCGCCCCGAGCAGCCCTAGCTCGTGGGCGAGCGCGGCCAGCCGGTCGGTCTCCTGCAGCCGCAGGTGCGCGATGCCGCGCAGCCTCGACGGGCTCTCGGCCAGCACCGCGAGCGCACAGAGCGTCGGTGCGGCCTCCCCGTAGGAGTGCAGGTCGAGGTCGGCCCCGCTCAGCCGGTCCGGACCTCGCACGGTGAGGTTTCCGCCGGCGACGAGGCAGCTGCAGCCGAAGGCCTCCAGCAGCCCCGGCAGCAGGCGCCCGGGCTGCTCGGTGCCGGCGGGCCAGCCCTCGAGGACGACCTCCCCACCCGTGGCAGCGGCAGCGGCGAGGAACGCCGAGGCGCTCGACAGGTCGGGCTCGATGAGCCGATCGACCGGGTGCAAGCGCCCGGGCTGGACGACCCAGGTGAGCTTCCCCACCGCATCCTCGTCCGGTTCGACAACCGTCGCCCCGTGCTCGCGCAGCATCGAGGTCGTCATCCGCAGGTGCGGTGCCGACGGCACGGGCGGTCCGTCGTGGTGCACGACGATGCCCGCATCGAACCGTGGGGCGCTCAGCAGCAGGCCGGAGACGAGCTGGCTGGAGGACGATGCGTCGACCGTCACGCTGCCTCCGGCCACCCGCCCGGTCGCGTGCAGGTCGAAGGGCACCGCGCCGCGCCCCGCGTCGTCGAGACGCACTCCCGCCACGGCGAGCGCCTGCAGCAGCGGGCCGAGCGGTCGCTCCCGCATGCGGGGGTCCCCGTCGACGTGGACCATCCCGCGTGTGAGGACGGCAGCGGCCGGCGGCAGGAAGCGGGCAACGGTGCCCGCGTTGCCGACGTCGACCGTGGCAGCCGGGGCGAGCTCGTGCGGTACGGGTTGGCCGGTCACCACCCAGGCGGCACTGGTGCTCCCGTCGGTGCTCCCTTTGGTGCCGTCATCGGTGCCCTCGTCGACCAGGCTCACCCCGAGGGCACGCAGTGCCCGCGCCATCAGCATGGTGTCGCGCGAGCGCAGCGGCCGCTCCAAGCGGCTCGTCCCGTCGGCCAGGGCTGCCAGGAGCAGCGCGCGGTTCGTGGCCGACTTCGACCCGGGCACCCGCAGGGATGTGCGAACCGGACCGGGCGAGACCGGGGCCGCCCACGGCGCGCCGGGCGACAGCTGGGCCGCCGGAGAACTCAAGCGCAGCTCCATCTCACGCCGGTGCGTCCGGCTCCCGCCCCAGTATGGAGCCCGACACAGTCCGTACCCGGCGCAGCGGTCCGGCACAGGGTAGGAATGGCGGCATGGATACCGAGACCGCCCGTGCCCGTCTGCAGGAGCGCCTGGCCGAGCTCCGCTCGGACGAGACGGCGCTGGAGAACGAGAACGCGGGGGAGAGCCAGGACCTCAGCGCGGTCCACCAGCACGCCGGCGACCAGGGCAGCGACATCTCCGAGCTCGACCGCGAGAACGCCCTGATCGAGCGCTCCCAGGCCGAGCGGGCCGACATCGAGACAGCGCTGGCGCGGATCGACGAGGGCAAGTACGGAACCTGCATCGACTGCGGTCAGCAGATCCCCGACGAGCGGCTCGACGCCCGGCCCGAGGTGCTGCGCTGCATCGCCGACCAGCAGAAGCACGACGCCGCGCGGCGCTGAGACGGTGGGCGCCTGTCACGGCACGCTGACCACTCGCGATAACGCGTGGACCGGCCGTCAGTGCCCGGTGGTCGTCAGTTAGCCTCTGCGCGTGGACTCAGGACGTTCTCGTGGTGCCCGCGCTGCCCGGCTGGCAGGTGTGACGGCCGCCGCCGCCTTGTTCTGGTTGGCCGTCGCCACTCCCGCATCAGCGGCCGTGCTCGCCAAGGACATCGGCGATGCCTACGACCCCTCGGCGCTGAGCCTGCCCGTTGCCCTGGGGCTGTTCGTCGGCATCCCGCTCCTGGGATTCCTCATCTCCGGGCTGCTGGCCTTCCGCCCGCAGCGCGACCGGGCTCGGTACCGGCCGGGCCGCCCCTGGGACCACGACACCGAGTGGTTCGGGCAGCCTCCCGAGCACTCCAACGGGCGCCGTCGCATGGCGCTCCCGCACGCAGGAGGCGTCAGTGGCCGCTGGTGAGGCGTTCAGCCGCGAGCAGCGCGAGCGGATCGAGCGTGCGGTAGCGGCGGCCGAGGCGCAGACCGGGTTCCGCTTCTGGGTGCGGGTGGGCGCCCTGGGGGCCGACCCCCGGATCGATGCCGAGACCACCTTGGCCAACCTGCTGCCGACCGGGCACGAGGGCGGCGTGCTGCTGCTCGTCGGGCCCGAGGAGCGGCAGCTCGAGATCATGACGACCCCCGCCGCCAAGCGGCGCATCCCGGACCAGGCGACCGGCCTGGCGGCGCTCACCATGACCTCGTCGTTCCGAGTCGGTGATCTTGTGGGCGGCATCATCAACGGGCTGCGGCAGCTGGCCGACAGTGCCGGGCGTGACCCGAGCGGCACCCAGGGCCAGGTCGCCACCGGCGGCTCCCGGCTGTCCGGTCGCTCGCCCCTGCCGCAGGGCAGCGGAGACGCGGATGATACGGCCGACCTGTCCGAGGACCCGGGCAGCGAGGGCGGCACCAGGCCCGGCTCGAAGAGTGCCGACGACGCCGCCGACTACCACGACGACAACGACCCGGAGGCCTCGCCGCCCCAGCGCGGGGAGCAGCCGGCCGATGGTCAGGGCCTGGAGCTGGGTCAGGGGCCGCGGGAGATTCCCGGCTCGCACGCGGCGCCGGGCGAGGTCAGCGCTTCGCGCCGGTAGCAGGCCGGTCAGAGCATCCGCTGCTCGCACCAGCACACGTTCAGCGCTTGGCGGTGACCCGCGTCTCGGGCGCGGCCAGCGCCAGCGCGCCGGCTCCCGCCATCACGACGGCGGTCAGGCCGAAGGCGGCGCCGAAGCCTGCCGTGTCAGCCAGCCGGCCGGCGGCGAGCGGGCCGCTGACCGACCCCACGTCGCCCGCCATCTGGTAGGCCGCGACGACCGTGCCACCCCGCCCCTGCAGTACGTCACCGACCACGGCTGCCGGCGCCACGTCGAGCATCCCGCTGCCCAGGCCCAGCAGCGCCATCGACACGAGGTAGCCCGGGAGCCCGAGCGGCAGCGCCAGGAGCCCGAGCGACAGGGCCCCGATGAAGCACCCCCCGGCCAGCACCGGCCGCCGCCCCGCGCTGTCGGCGAGCCGACCCGCCGGCAGCAGGACGACGGCGTTGAGGGCGGCGACGACGACGAACCCCACGCCGGTCCACACGGGGGACGCGTGCAGCCCCTCGACGACGAACAGCGGCACCAGCGCCGACCGCACCCCGAGCACCGCCCAGCTGTCCGCCAGCTGCGCCGCCAGCGCCGCCCGGTAGGCCCGCGAACGCAGCGCCTCCCGCACGCTGATCGTAGCCGTCTCGGTCGCGGCGTCCCGCGCCCCGGCGGCCCGTGGGAGCAGCAGCAGCCCGATGGTGCCGGCGGCCGCCAGCGTGCCCGCATAGAGGAAGAACGGCAGCCGGATCGAGACACCCGTGACGAACCCGCCGAGCGCAGGCCCGGCGATGCCGCCGAGCAGGAAGCCGCCCTGGAAAAGCCCTGACGCCCGCCCGCGCTGATCGGCACCGACCGAGCGCAGCAGCAGCGTCGCCGCGCTGACGCTGAACATCGCCGACCCGGCGCCGCCGATGCCCCGCAGCACCAGCAGCTGCGGGTAGGACGTGGCGAGCCCGGCAAGGGCGCTGCTCACCGCCACCACGGCGATCCCGGTCGCGAGCACCAACCGCTCGCCGAGCCGCTCCACCAGCCGTCCGGCGCCGAGAGCGCAGACCAGTCGCATGCCGGCGAACACCGAGATCACCCCCCCGGCGGCCGTGCGTCCCACCCCGAAGTGCCGGGCGAACACCGGGATGGCCGGGGCGACGAACCCGAACCCGAGCGCGACCGCGAACGCGACGCCGCCGAGGACGAGCACTTCACGCGGCAACCCGCCGGAGCGGCCGGTCAGCCCGGCCAGCCTGGTCAGCGCGCGCGGCACGCGGCGGGCCAGACGGTTGCTGGGTGCCAGGTCGTCAGGTGGCGACGGCTGTCGGGACCGAGCCCGGAGTGGGGCCGCCCGCGAGCCCACCCGCGGCGTCGCGCTCCCGAGCCCGAAGGGCACGCACGACTCCGTCCCGAGCCTCGAGCAGCAGCCGGCGCAGGGCGGGCTGCGGGTTTCGCTCCCGCAGGAAGGCGTCGGTGCGCTCGATCGTCTCCTGCTCGACCAGCAGCGACGGGTACAGCAGCTCGACGATGGTCTGCGACGAGTCGCGGCTCCTCGTGCGCCACACCTCGGGGATCTCGGCGAAGAACCGCTCGGCGTAGGGGCGGCACAGCTCGAGCTGGTCGGGCTGCCAGAAGGTCCGCATCGTCGCGACCTGCATGTGGTTCGACAGCTCGTCGGACCCGACCACGGCGTCCCAGGCCGCCTGCTTGGCCTCGGCCGTCGGCAGGGCGGCGCGGGCGCTAGCGGCCCGCTTCTCTCCCGTCGCCGTGGGGTCCCGCTCGAGCTCGGCGGCGATGTCGGCCTCGCTCACCCGGCCCCGCGCGGCCAGCTCGACCAGCAGGTGCCACCGCAGCTCGGTGTCGAGCACGAGCCCCTCGATGGTGGCCGTGCCGTCGTAGACGGCGCAGACGCGGTCGAGCTGCTCGGGGTCCTCCGTCGTTGCGAACACGTGGGCGAGGGCCAGCTGCACGTCGCTGGCAGGAGCCGCAGCACGCATCTGCTCCTCGGCGGTGCGAGTCAGCCGAGTCTTGGCGGCGACCCGGTCGGCCGGGCTGCCGTACTGGGTCAGCGCCAGCGAGGCCTTGGCGTAGAGCGACTGGACGACGCCGATGTCGCTCTCGGCAGCCACGCCGGCCAGGACCAGGGCGAGGTAGTCCCGCGCCGCCAGCTCGGCATCGCGGGTCATGTCCCACGCCGCCCCCCAGCACAGCGCCCGCGGCAGCGACTCCTCGATCTCGCCCACCGAGCTGACCAGCGTCGCGAGCGAGTCGTCATCGAGGCGGATCTTGGCGTAGGTGAGGTCGTCGTCGTTGAGCAGCAGCAGGTCGGGGCGGCGCTCGCCGATCAGCTTGGGCACGTCGGTCACGGCGCCGACGACGTCGAGCTCGATGCGCTCGCGCCGCACGATCGAGCCCGGCCCCCCGGCAACCACACCAGACCCGTCGACCCGGTCGTACAGCCCGACAGCCACCCTGTGCGAGCGCAGCGTGGGATGGTCGGGCACGGCCTCCTGCAGGATCTCGAAGCTGCTGAAGCGGCCTGAGGCGTCAACCTCGAAGCGCGCCCGCAACGTGTTGACCCCGGTCGTCTCCAGCCACTCGCCGGCCCACGCGTCGAGCTGCCGCCCGCTGGAGGTCTCCAGCTCGGCCAGCAGGTCGGCAAGGCTGGTGTTGCCGTACTCATAGCGGCGGAAGTACGTGCGCAGCCCGGCGAGGAACTCCTCCTGGCCCACCCAGGCGACGAGCTGCTTGAGCACGCTGGCGCCCTTGGCATAGGTGATGCCGTCGAAGTTGGTCTTGACCGCCTCCATGTCGGAGGCGTCGGCGACGATCGGGTGCGTCGAGGGCAGCTGGTCCTGGCGGTAGGCCCAGGTCTTCTCGGCGTTGCAAAACGTCGTCCAGGCGTTGGTCCACCTGGTGGCGCTGGTCTGCGCCAGCACCGAGGCGTAGGTGGCGAACGACTCGTTCAGCCACAGGTCGTCCCACCAGCGCATGGTCACGAGGTCGCCGAACCACATGTGCGCCATCTCGTGCAGGATCGTCTCGGCCCGGCGCTCACGCCTGGCGTCGGTCACCTTGGCCCGAAAGACGTAGTCCTCGAGGAAGGTCACCGCGCCGGCGTTCTCCATCGCCCCGGCGTTGAACTCCGGGACGAACAGCTGGTCGTACTTGCCGAACGGGTAGCGGTAGTCGAAGGCGCGGTGGTAGAAGTCGAAGCCCTGCTTGGTGACCGTGAACAGCTCGTCGGCGTCGAGGAACTCCGCCAGCGAGCGGCGGCAGAACAGCCCGAGGTCGATGCCGTCGTGGCCGTCGCGGACCTCGTGGTACGGCCCGGCGACCAGCGCCGTGATGTAGGTCGACATCACCGGCGTGGGCGCGAACTCGGTACGCCCCAGCTTCGGCGCGCCGGCCACCCCGTTGCTGATGCACGTCCAGTCCGCCGGCGCGTCGACGGCCAGCCGGAAGACCGCCTTGAGGTCGGGCTGGTCGAAGCAGGCGTACATCCGGTGGGCGTCGTAGGTCTCGAACTGCGTGTAGAGGTAGACCGCGCCGTCGACCGGGTCGACGAAGCGGTGCAGCCCCTCACCGGTGCGCGAGTACCGGCACCGGGCGTCGACCTCGAGCACGTTCTCGGCGCCGAGTCCCGGCAGGAGGAGCCGGTTGCCCTCGGTGACGTCACCCGGCTCGAGCGCCGCGCCGTTGAGCGTCAGCCGCTGCACCGACTCGGCTGCGAGCTCGACGAAGGTCTGCGCGCCGGGCTCCCGGCAGGTGAACCGGATCGTGGTCCGAGAGCGGAAGGTCGCCGGGTCGTCGCCGGCGAGGTCGAGGTCGACGTCGTAGGACTCGACGGCGATGAGGGCGGCGCGCGTGCGTGCCTCGTCGCGGGTCAGGTTGTCGGTCACATTGGCAGTCATCGGTGACGATGGTGCCACGCGCGGCCACGCGCGAGCCGGCCGGGCATGCAACGTCCCCGCGCGGGGTTGTGCCGCATGACGCCTAACCACGGAGGACCCTTTGAGCACCGCTACCGCGACTGTCAGTGACCAGACGTCTCCTACCGGCAAGCAGGACGTCGACTTCTGGTTCGACCCCGTCTGCCCCTGGGCGTGGATGACGTCGCGCTGGATGCTCGAGGTCGAGCAGGTCCGCGACGTCCAGGTCCGCTGGCACGTGATGAGTCTCGGGGTGCTCAACGAGGGCCGGGACCTGGACGAGAACTACCAGGAGCTGATGGCGCGCGCGTGGCGACCGGTCCGGGTATGCATCGCCGCCGCCCAGCAGCACGGCGACGAGGTGTTGCTGCCGCTCTACACCGCGCTCGGCACGCGCATCCACCTGGGCAAGCGCCAGCCCGACCGGGCCCTCATCGAGGAGGCGCTGGCCGAGGCGGGGCTGCCGACGTCGCTCGCCGACGCGATTGACAGCACCGACTTCGACGAGGCCCTGCGCGCCTCGCACCACGACGGCATGGACCGGGTCGGGATGGAGGTCGGGACGCCCGTCGTCTCCGTCGCTGACACCGCCTTCTTCGGCCCGGTCGTCACTCCGGCCCCCAAGGGCGAGGCCGCGGGCCGGCTGTTCGACGGCGCTGTGCTCGTCGCGTCGACCCCGGGCTTCTACGAGCTCAAGCGCACCCGCACCGAGGGCCCGATCTTCGACTGAGCCCTGGGGTCAACGAGCGTCGTCAGCTCACGATGCGCATCGGCAGGCCGCGACCGTCTGGCTCACCACCCAGCACCCGGGCAGTACCTGCGTGCCAGCGAGCCGCCGTCCACGCGCAGGCGAGGGCGTCGAGCGCGTCGTCGACCCGGGCCTCCACCGGTGCGTCCACCAGCGCGGCAGCCGGGTCGACGAAGGACGCGAGCGCCGCGATGCGCCGGCCGACTCCGGGCGCGGTGCGCTTGCCGGCAAGGTGCGGTGTGCCGGCGAGCGCGCGCAAGCTCAGCTCCGGATGGCACTCGACGACGCGGTCCCGGTCATTGGGCGCGGCGGCCTGCAACGTGCGGTCGACAGCCCTGATGCGCGGCTGGATGCCCCACAGCTGCCTGGAGGGCGCCAGCTCGCCGCGGGACCAGGCGAGGGTGCACGCGGCGTGGTAGTCGGCTGCTTCCAGCACCGGACGCGACGGCGTGTAGAACACGCTCGATCGAGCGGGGCCCAGCAGCTCACGGGCCGCGTCGTCGCACGGGCGGCTGCCGGTGGGCGGCAGCCCGATGGGGACATCGATGGCGACGGCCACGGCCGATAGCGCCAGCAGCTCTGCGGGGTCGACCGGCAGCAGGTGCCAGCGGACCGTCCGCTGCTCGCGCGGCGCGGCGGCGTCGACCTCGGCCACCACCCAGTGGTCGGGGCAACCATCGGCGCCGAGCACCGGCAGGCGCGGGGACCGGGGCCGTGGCTGTCGCGCGGGCATGCGGCATCATCTGCATGTGCGCGTCCACCTCGGGTCAGACCACGCCGGTTTCGAGCTGAAGGCGGCGCTCGTCGCGCGGCTGCGCGAGCTGGGCCACGACCCCGTCGACCACGGCCCGGAGGTGTACGACGCCGAGGACGACTACCCGCCGTGCGTGATGGCGGCGGCCGCGGCGACCGTCGCCGAACCGGGCAGCCTCGGGGTGGTGATTGGCGGCTCGGGCAACGGCGAGGCGATCGCGGCGAACAAGGTCCCGGGCGTGCGGTGCGCGCTCGCGTTCAGCCTTGAGACGGCGAGTCTTGGCCGGCTGCACAACAACGCCAACGTGGTCAGCCTGGGGGCGCGCATGTACTCCGAAGCTGACGCCATCAGCTTTGCCGAGACCTTCATCGGCACCGAGTTCAGCGGCGAGGAGCGCCATATCCGGCGGCTGCGGATGCTCGAGGACTACGAGGCCTCGGGGCGCCTGCCCGGCTGATGCGGGGGCGCCTGGCGCTGCCTGCCGGCTCCGCCCGGCCGCGGGCGCGGGTTCGCCCTCGGCGGCGGCGGCGGCTCGTCGTCGACCGGCCGGCCGTGCTGCACGATCACGGTCCGCTCCGCCTCGGCGATGTCCTCGGCCGACGGGCGTGACACGTCACGCGCCCGCATCGCGCCCTGCACGCCGACTCGAGAGCTGCCGCTTCCGGTCAGGCCCTGCATCCCGCTTCCGCCTGTGCCCCCGCGTCCGACTGTCCCCCCGCTTCCGCTCATGCCGCCAGGATGCCCGACGCCGGCCGGCGTGGCCGGCGCACGCGGGTGAGGGGCAGGCGAACAGCAGGGCGGCGGCTGAGGTTGCGGCCACGGGGGAGGAGCAGGGCATGCCCGAGGGTCACACCATTCACCGGCTCGCCCGGGATCAGATGCGGCTGTTCGGTGGCCGCACGGTGCACGCGTCAAGCCCGCAGGGGCGGTTCGAGGACGGGGCGGCACGCATCGCCGGTCACGCGCTGACGCGCATCCGCCCCTACGGCAAGCACCTGTTCTACGCGTTCTCCGGGGTCGGCGACCGGCTGCACGTGCACCTGGGTCTGTACGGGAAGTTCCGTGCCGGCGGCCAGCCCGCGCCTGCCCCTCGCGGCGCGCTGCGGCTGCGCTTCGAGACCGCGGACGCCTACGCCGACCTGCGAGGTCCGACAGCGTGCGAGCTGCTCTCGCCGCCGGAGGTGACGGCCATCCTCGCCCGGCTCGGCCCCGACCCGCTGGACGCGAAGGCGGACCCGCAGGCGGCCTGGAGCCGGCTGTCGCGCAGCCGCCGCCCCGTCGGCGCGCTGCTGATGGATCAGTCGGTGCTCGCGGGCGCGGGCAATGTCTACCGGGCCGAGGTGCTGTTCCGGGCGGCTGTCGACCCATACCGGCCGGGGACGGCAATCGCCGAAGCCGAGTGGGACGGGGTGTGGACCGACCTCGTCGGGTTGATGCGCAAGGGCGTGCGCTCCGGCGCGATCGTCACGACCGAGCCCCGTGACCGGCAGCGGCGAAGTGGACCGGCCCGGGCGGACGACCGGACCTACGTCTACCGCCGGGCCGGCTTGCCGTGCCGGGTCTGCGCCACCGAGGTGCAGACCGCCGACATGGTGGCCCGGCGGCTCTACTGGTGCCCGTCGTGCCAGTTCCGCTGAGCGGTGCTCCGCTCGGCGGGTGCCGCTGCTCGGCCTAGAACATGTCGGTCGGCCACGGAGCGACGTCGCCGGCGAAGGCGCGGCTCGCCTCCCTGACGGCGCCCGGTCGGAGCTCGACGACGAGCCCGGCCGCCGCTCGGGCGGCAAGTGTCGGGCCGCCGAGGTAGGCGGTGGCGAGGTCGGTCGTCGACAGCGTGAGGTCCGGCGTCCGGTCGGTACGCGTGACCTCAGGGCGTCCGCCAGTGCCGCCAGTGCCGCCGGTGCCGCCGGCGCAGCCAGAGACGGCCAGGCGCCACGTGCCGGCGTTCCAGGGGCACATCTCGTCGCGTACGTCGAGGACGAGGTCGCAGTCCGCGGCATACGTCCGCTGCGCCAGGGCGGCCGGGAGGTCGACGATGCGGACCCAGAGCCCGTCGCGCCAGGTCAGCCCCAGCTCGCGGGGGGCGCGCAGCTGGTGCATCAGCGGAAGGTCGACCGGCACGTTCCAGCAGCTGGTCGTGCTCATGAGGTCGAGGTCGAGGACGTGCGCCCACAGCGCGTGCGCTGCCCGTGGGGTGGTGGCATGCAACTCCTGGACCCGGACCTCACCTTCCGCGCCGGCGCGGCCGGTGCGGTAGGCGACGTAGCCCTCCAGCACGGGCTCCTCGTGCCCGACAGCACCGGTCGTAACGGCCTCGGCGACGACGACCACCAGCCGGCTCGTGCCCTGGCGCAGCGATGGAACGTCCGACAGCAGCAGGGCCCACTTGGCGTCGGGCCGGCCGAGCCCCCCAGGCCGCGCCAGTCGCGACGCCTCGTACAGCGGCCCGATCACATCCGCATCGGCCGGGCTGTAGCGGAGCTGGATCCCCGGCGATGGGGGGTCGAGCAGCCCCGCGGCCGGCCGCGCGACCGAAAACTTCATCCGCGGCGCGGCGGCGCCGTAGCCGTACCGGCCGTAGATGCCGCCCTCGCTGGCCCACAGGACCGCCAGGGCCTCCTGGCCGAGCTCGTGCACGTCGGCGAGCTGGCGGGTCATCATGGCCCGCTGGATGCCGCGGCGGCGGTGCGTAGCGGCCACCCCGACCCCGGTGACGCCGGCGACGGGCAGGTCGGCGCCGCCCGGGGCGGTCATGTGCATCGACAGCAGGTAGGTGCCGCCGACGAGCTGCCCGCCGTCCCACACGCCCAGGCCCCGCTCCGGCTCGAACAGGGCCCGCTCGTGCTCGAGCAGGTCGCCGTCGACGTCCTCGGCGAACGCGAGGGACAGCAGAGCCCAGAGGGGGTCGAAATCGGCCGCCGCCAGCGGTCGCAGGTCCAGCTGCAGGGGCGCGGGCATCCGCCCTGTCTACCGTGTGATGACGGCAGCGGGCCAATGGCTATGGCCGGTGCTGGGCCACCAGGTGGACCAGCTCGAACGTGGGTGGGGGCTGCGGCAGGTCGGCCCCGCAGGTCAGCAGGACCCGCTCGTCGCTCAGCCTGCGCCGCACCGTGACCTCAAGGCTGCCGTCCGGTACCGCGAGCCGGATCTGCCAGGTGTGGGCGTCGAGCACGGTGACCCCGAGCGGGCGCAGGTCGTCGACGCCGTCGAGCGCGGTCGCCGCCCGTGCGAAGTGCTGGGCCGCCTGTGCCGGCATCATGAGGCTCGACCGCCCTCGCAGGTGCTCGCTGGTCAGCCGGCCCGCGAGGTAGGCGTCGGCGACCTGCACCGCCGCGGCCGCGTCGACCCGGCCGAAGTAGTGGCCGGCCGGCAGCACGACGAGGTTGCCGGCGAAGCGGTCGCCACCGACGTGGCTGCACTCCCAGGTCTGCTCGGGCAGCAGCGCCGCCAGCGCGGCCGCGATGGGCCGCCCCTGCAGCGCGCAGCAGATGTCGTGCTGGCCGTGGGTGCAGGCCAGGAAGATGGGTGCCGCCGGCTGCGACCACGGCGGCGGGGTCGCTTCGGTGGGTCCGGGCAGCCGCAGTCCGGTGAGGTCGTCGTCCCAGTCGACGGATCGGGCCAGCAGCCGCTCGAGCCCGATGCGGGAGTCGGCCAGCATCACCGTGCGGTGCTCGGCCGGGGTGTCGCGGCCCGGGCGCCGGATCGTCAGCAGCCTGGCCCCGGCTTGCGCGGCGATCGCCATGGCGCGGGCATGCACGTCAGCGGCCATCCGACCCCGCGGCGGAGCCTGGGCCTGCCACGGGCCGGGCTGCTCGACGAGCAACCAGCGGACCACCCCGCTCGCGGTGCCGAGCATCGCCTCGCCCCGGTGGGCGGATGCCACGCTGCAACGGAACGCGGTCACCGGCGGCGTGCGGTGGCAGGCACGGGTGCGAGGGCGCCCTCGCGCAGCAGGCGCCGGACCAGCACGACGCAGTCGTCGGCGTCGAGCCCCTCGGGGGTCTCATTGCTTACCTCGTCGGGCCGCGGCACGTCGGCGAGCTCGCCCACCTGCACCTCGTGGCCGGCGAGCAGGCGCTTGAGGGCGGCTGCGGTGGACGCCGGCAGGTCGATGGTGCGGTCGGGCAGGTGCAGCTCGACGCGTCCCGGGTCACCGTCCTCGACATGTGCTACGAGCCCGTGCCGCAGCCGCACGCAGGAGTCGGGACTGAGCGCGCGCGCCGCGGCATCTGCTGCCAGCATCCCGACCGGCTCGACCGGGACGGCCGACCTCATGCGCCTGCGCAGCAACGGCCGGATGTCGTCGACACTCAGCCGACCCACCCACTCCTGCAGGGCTCGAAGCAGCTCGGCGGCCTCGTCGCCGGCCGGCTCGACCGTCGCGCTGCCATGCACCGGCAGGGACCTGCGCAGCTCGACCTCGTCGGCGGCGAGGCGCAGGGTGTCCTGGACGACGTCGTAGCGCGTCACCCCCAGCACCCCGATCGTCAGGTGCAGGGACCTGTCGTCATTGGTCTCGGCGGCGTGCGGGAATCCGCGGGGCACATAGAGGGCGTCGCCGGGGCCGAGGACGACCGAGAGCACCGGCTCGGCGCCATCAGGCAGCAGCTGGCCGTCCGGGCCGACGAGGTCGGACGAGGGCTGAGAGGGCAGGGGGAGCGGCAGGACCGGGGCGTAGACGTGCCAGTGCTTGGTGCCGTCGACCTGCAGCACGAACACGTCGTGCGTGTCGTGGTGCGGAGCGAAGCCGCGTGAGCCGGGCGGGGTGATGTAAGCGTTGGCCTGCGTAGGGTGCCCGAGCTCGATGGCGAGCTCGCGGCAGAACTGCTTCAGCGGCGGGTGCAGCCGGTGCAGCGCCTGCAGGGCGAGCGTCGCGCCGTCGGCGTAGTGCTCGCGCAGCCGGTCGGGGTCGGCGAGGTCGGTGATCCGCCGGCCGCCGGCGACGCCGGACCGCGTCGTGCCGCCCAGCGTCGAGCCGTCACGCACGACCCGGAAGAACGGCTGCCGCAGGCCACGATCGGTGACGAGCTCGTCAACGTCGGCGGGGCTCAGCAGGTCGGTGAAGCCGCTCGGCCCGCCGTGACCCTGACGCGAGCGCGCGGCCGCAGGCGCGAGCAGGGGCTGCTGTGACCAGTAGTCGGCCAGGAAGATGTCAGGGTCGACCCCCACGCAGCGCACGAGGGCGGGCGCCCCGGCAGAAGCCGAAGCGCCCGCCCCGGGCAAGCCGTGGTGGTCGAGCTCGGCGCTCAGGCCGCCCCGCCGCTGTCGCTGGAGTCGGAGTCCCCGCCACCGCCACCGCCGCTGTCGGAGGAGTCGGAGTCGCTGCCACCGCCGCTACTGCTGTCGGAGCCCGCGGGGTCGCTGCCGCGGGGGTCGGCCTGGGTGGAGCTGCTGTCGCCGGAGTCGGCGTCGCCACCCGCGCCGCCGCTGCCGGCGGGGTCGGCGCCTGCCGGGTCGCTGCCGCGGGGGTCGGCCTGGGTGGAGGTGCTGTCGCCGGAGTCGGCGTCGCCGGCACTTGCCTCCGCGGCGTACCGCTCGGCGCTCCGCGGACCAGCGTCTGTGCGGGTGGTGATCATGTTGTCGTCGGCGAGCGACATCGGCGTCCTCCTAGGTGGGTGTGCTGGAACCTGAGGTCTGTCCGGGTCGCGTCACGTGGTGCGCCGCGGCTCCTTCGCGCTGATGCCCGCGCCCACCCGGATGGAACCTTCTCGAGCGGAGCAGGCTGACCCTCGCCTGCGCCCGACGAACGGGTCAGCTGAGGATGTCGGTCCGCGCGAACCGGCGCCAGGCCAGCACGAGCGGGATCACCGTCCACGGCACCTGCAGGGCGATCCCGCGCACCATGTTGGCCGTCTGCTGCGGTGACTGCAGCAGCCCGAACCAGGAGAAGGCGTAGTGCGTCGGGAACGCGACGCGGACCGCCCCGAGCGAGGTCACCGCGTCGAGCACGTTCGACAGGATGACGACGAGCACGGCGCCCCCCACCGCGCCCAGCGGAGCGTCGGTCCGTACCGAGAACCAGAACGCAACGGCGGCGACGAACGACAGCTGCGTCGCGACATAACCCGTCGTCAGTGCCAGCACGCGCAGGCTGGCGCCGATCGAGAGGGACGAGCCGAGCGGCGTGGTCAGGCCGTGCCACCCGAAGCACAGGGTGCCGGCGGTCAGCGCGACGACCGGAACGATCAGGACCGCCAGCAGTGCGGACAGCACGGCGACGCTGAGCTTGGTCGACAGCAGGCGCCCCCGGGGCACGGGCCGGACCAGCAGGTAGCGCAGCGTGCCCCACGACGCCTCGGACGAGACCGGGTCACCAGCCACGAGCGCCACCACGATGATCAGCAGCAGGTTGGCGATCGTCGCGACGGCGAACAGGGCGAAGTTGGCGCCGGACAGGGTCGCGACGTCGACGAGCATCGGCTGCTGCCCGGCTGATGCGGTGGTGCCGCCGGTGACGAGCAGCACGACGGCGAGCAGGATCGGGATGCCGACCAGCGCCAGCGCCACGGCGAGGGTGCGCTTGCGGCGGGCCTGGCGGCGCACCTCGACGCGGAGCAGGCTCACCGGACCGCCCGCGAGGCTCCGACGACGGCCGGCTCGGCTGGCGTCGCGCCCGGCTCCCCGTCGCCGGTGTCGGCTGCCTCGGCCCCGCTCCCGGCCGCGCCGCCCACATCACCAGCACCGCCGTCCGACACCAGCTCGAGGAAGGCCTGTTCCAGCGCCCGCCGGGGCGTCGCGGCGCTGACCCGCACCCCCGCCTCGACGAGCGCGGCCACGAGGTCAGCCCGGTCGGCGCCCGCATCGGCGTCGAGCTCGACCACCAGGCCCGTCGGGTCCGGCTCGACCGAGGTCACCCCGCGCACCTGTCGGGCGACGGCAGCCGCCCGCTCCGCATCACCGGCGGGAAGCTCGACGTGCACGGCACGGTCGGCGCCGATGACCTCTCCGACAGTGCCGGTGGTCACCAGCTTCCCGCGGGCCATCACCACCACGTGGGTGCACACCTGCTCCACCTCGGCCAGCAAGTGGCTCGACAGCAGGACGGTGGTGCCCCGGGCGGCCAGCTCGCGGATCACCCGGCGGACCTCGACGATCTGTGGCGGGTCGAGGCCGTTGGTGGGCTCGTCGAGGATGACGAGGTCGGGCTCGCCGAGCATCGCCTGAGCGAGTGCGAGGCGCTGCCGCATGCCCTGGGAGTAGGTCCGGACCGGCCGGTCGACGGCGTCACCGAGCCCCGCGACGGCCAGCGCCGCCTCGGAGTGCGCCTGCGCCCACGGATGGCCGCCCGCCTCCCAGAAGTCGCGCAGGTTCTGCCGGCCCGTGGCCTGCGGGACGAAGCCGGTGCCCTCGATGAACGTGCCGACCCGGCCGAGTGCCGGCGACCCGGGCCGGACGGGCGTGCCGAACAGCGACGAACCGCCGGCGTCGGGCAGCACGAGCCCGAGCAGCATCCGCAGCGCAGTCGTCTTCCCGGCGCCGTTCGGGCCCAGCAGGCCCACGACCTGCCCCGACTCGACGGTGATGTCGAGCTTGTCGACGACGATTCGGCCCCCGTACGCCTTCGTCAGCCCGCGGATCTCCACGGGGCGGGAGCGGGCGGCCACCGAGTCGGCGGCGACCCGGGCCGTAGCGGTATCGCGGCGCATCCGCCGGGCCCGGAGCAGAGCGACGGCGGCGCCCAGCAGCAGCACGGCGAGCAACCCGAGCGCGGCGAGCGCGAGCGGTGCCAACCCCCCGCCGGGCGGCACCGGGGACAGGGGCAGCACCAGGCCCGTCCCAGCTCCACCGGCGACCGTGTAGAGGGCGGGGGTCCGGGAGCCGGCGTAGGCGAGGTCGGTGCTGGCGAAGGTCAGCCGGACGTGGTGGCCGATGCCGAAGCGGTGGGTCAGCGCGGGCAGGGTGACCTGCACGCTTCGCCCGGCCCCGGCCAGCGGCAGGCGCGACACCCGCAGGGGAGTGATCTGGGAGTACGGCAGCGAGGTGCTGCCGTCGGCGGAAACGTCGATGAGCTTGGCGAACAGCACCGCCTCGCCGCTCGTGGAGGTCAAGCGGACCGTCGCCGTCGGGGTGCCGAGCAGGTCCATCGGCTTGGTCAGCGTCGGCCCGTCGAACGTCGCGGCCTGGCCGGGCAGGTCGGCCGACAGCTGGGGGGCGAAGCTGCTGATCGCGCCGAGACCGGGGAAGCCCGACAGCGACGCGGGTTGGCCGCCGGGCGGGTTGACGGCAGGCTTGGTGCCTTCGAGCGCCATCGTCTGCGTTGGGATGCGCCGGGCCGGGTCGAGGGCCAGCGTGCTGCTGCCCGTGCGGGCTGCCTCGAAGCCGGCGCCGGTCTTGACGCGGGCGTCGCGCCCCAGCCAGCGGTCGAACCAGGTGCGGGTGAGGGAGCGGACGCGGCTCGTCTCGTCGCTGAACCCGCCATCGTGGCCGCCGGCGAGCCAGACCTCCTTGGTGGGCACTCCGGCACGGCGCAGCGCATCGGCTGTGGACCGGGCCTGTCCGAGTGGGAACAGCGTGTCGTTCTGGCCCTGCATCAGCAGGGTCGGTGCCTTCAGCCGGCCGATCACACTCGCTACCGACGAGCGGGCGAGCGTGGCGGCACCGCCCGGGGTCAGCCGGCCGGCCGCCTGCGCATCGGCGTACGCGGCGCACACCTCGGGGACGAAGCCGGGGCAGACCGGGGCGGGCGCACCCGAGGTCCCCCCCGCCGTCGCGCTGCCCCCAGGTGTCAGGGTCGTGCTGCCGAGGCCGAAGAACAGGCTCGCCCACCCGGACTTGAACACCCCGACGTCCGCGGTGTTCGCTGCCTGCGGGCTGAACGTCGAGACCAGGCTGTTCCACGTGATGCTCGCCGCCACCGAGTCGATCCGGCGGTCGTACGCGGCGGCCAGCAGCGAGATCCCGCCGCCGTAGGACGGGCCGGCCATTCCGACGCGGGGGTCGCCCGGCGCATCGCGCAGCACCTCCGGCCGCTCCGCCAGCAGGTCGACGAGCGCACGCACGTCGACCACGTCGTAGTCGGGGCTGTCGAGGCTGATCTTGCCGGTGGCACCGCCGAAGCCGCGGGCCGAGTAGGTGAGCACGACGTAGCCGTGGCGGGCCAGGTCCAGCGCCTCGCCGCGCGACTCGTCGAGGCTGCCGCCGAACCCGTGGGCCAGGATCGCCGCCGGGGCGGGCCGGGTTGTCGTCGCCGATGCCGGCACGAACAGCCGGGTGGGGATGCGCACGTGTTGGTCGTGCCGGGGCCCGTCGGTGATGTCGAGCGTCCGCGCCTGCTCCTGCACTGCCGCAGCGGCGCCGCGTAGGGCGAGCACGGCGACGACGGCAGCGACGAGCGCCAGGACGAGCAGGGCCCCGGCGCCGGCCAGCAGCGGGCGGCGGCGCAGCAGGGACACGCTTCTAGCCTGCCTGAGATGGTGCCCGGCCCGACCCGGCCCGAGTGCCCACTTCGGGCCACCCGGAGTCAGGTGATGACGCTTGACATCACCGCCGGAGCGGGTGGCTAACGCGCTGTCTGACCAGGACGATGGGCTGTGTGTCACCGAATGCCCTCTAGATGGGGGTACCGAATCCGCACCTGCTGGGTGGAGGGGTCGTCGTGCTCTACCTGGTGCTCGCCATGGCCGCCCCGGTATTCCTGCTCGGGGCCGTCCTCGTGCTCGAACGCTACGAGCGGATGGTGCTTGAGCCGGTCAGGCCGCCGATGGCGGCGCAAGTCGCTGCCCCGGTATCGCGCGAGTTGCCCGAGCAGCGCGCAACCGTCACCGCCGTGTTACGCCCGGTCGCTGACGCGCCGCGTCCGCTCAGCGTGGCCGGCTTCGACCTGGCGGGGTAGCAGCCCGTCCTCTGCAGCGAAGTCCTCGAAATGCGACGGAGGGGTCACCTGCACCATCCTGCAGGGACCGCCGGTGATCGTGATGGCGGGAGGAGCCCCGTTGGGTCACCCTTGGGGGGCTGGCTGACGAAGCACCGGTCGCCAGTCCTGCGACCGTTGCGGACCGGCCCCCAGCTGGTGGAGGTCCTGGCCGACGCGCTCATGGACGACACGGCAGACAGCGTCCCGGGGCGAGGAGCAGCCGGGCGGCAGACGTGTTGCAGGTCCCCGTCCTACCTCAAGGAAGTGGAACGATCATGCCGCGCTGCCGCAGGTTCCACCCCTGTAGCCGTTTGCTGCCGGTAGTGAGGGACAATGGACTCATGACCGCTGATGTTGATCTTCCCGACCCGATCTTGAGCGACCCTTCTGGCACCATCGACTGGCGGTTGCCCGCAGCGGAGCTGCCGCCCCGGACCAAGGTGGGCCAACGGGTCCGGCACGAGACGCACTTGTGCGGCGGCACGATCAGCGTTGTGGGTGACGCCGCGTGGGACCGCTCAAGCTTGTGGGAGTGTGAGATGTGCGGCCACCGGGCTCGCCGGAATCCCGTCTGGACCGGCCCCTGAGCGCGCACACCGCGGCGCAGCCCAACAGAACTGCATAGGTGCTCGACCTACTGGTCCTATGGTCACCCGATCGGGTGAGCACGACACAGGTTTAGTCACCTATCCTGCGTGGCGTTTCCCTGCCTCGGCTTCAGTACGAGTAAGGCGCGTCACGCTTTGATGACCTCACTCTTCGTACTGCTAATCGCAGTTCTGGTCGCAGCAGTAAGCCCTTCGGCGGGACGCCGGCCAGCTTCAGGTGCGCCTCTCCACCACCTGCCGGCACGACAGACCGGCGCGGCTTGCTGCACATGCTGATTAGCGCCTCGTGCAGCCATTCGGAGAGGCCGAACTAATCACCTTGCCGAATCGGCCCCGGCGAGTGCTACGCCGTACTCGCGCCTCTGCGCAGCAGACTTGGGTCACCGGGTCGGGTGCCACTTGTGTCGGCTGCCAGTCTGTGCTCCGGCTCGATCCGTCTAGTTTGGTCGCGCTCGCGCTCAACGCTTGCCTCTTCTACGACACGCCGTGCTGCTGTGACACAGCGGCGGTGGCAGTTGGCTGCGTCGGGACGGAAACTGTTGAAGCCGCGATGGTTCCGGTGATCATTCCTGGGTCGTCCGGTGGACGGCCCGCGGCACGTGGCAGACACATCGGGCGGCCTGGGTCGAGGGCGAGCTGGACGGAAAGTTCGGGGCCTGACAGGGGCGGCGCGTAGAGAAAGCCTTGGGCGAACTGGCACCCGATGGCGACCACCTCGTCGCGTTGCTGCTCGGTTTCGACGCCCTCGGCAACGACGCCTAGCCCCAGAACGTGGGCCAGGCTGGTCACCGCGGTGACGATCGCGGTTGATGCGGGGTCACGCCCGATCTCGGCGACGAAGCCTCTGTCGATCTTGACCGTATCGACGGGGAACCGCCGCAGGTAGTCCAAAGAGCAGTACCCGGTCCCGAAGTCGTCGAGGGCCAGGCGCAGGCCCAGCGACTTGAGGCCGGCGAGCACGCTCATCGCCCGGTCGCCGTCGTCGATGAACACGGTCTCGGTCAGCTCCAGCACCAGAGCAGCCGGGTCCATCCCGGTCGCGTCCAAGACCGCCGCCACGGCGGCACAGAATCCCTGGCCCATCAGCTGGCGAGCTGAGACGTTGACCGACAGCTCCAACACCTGGTCAGGGTGAGCGGCGAGCCAGCGGGCCCGGTCTCGGCAACTGCGTTCCAGCACCCACGATCCGAGGTCAACGATCAACCCGTTCTGTTCAGCAATACCGATCGCGACCAAGGCCGGAACGGCACTTCCGCCCGGAGGGGTCCAGCGCAGCAGCGCCTCGACGCCGACAACCAGCCCGTCGGCAGCTCGTACGATCGGCTGGTAGGCGAGATCTAGGCCCGCCTGGGACAGTGCACGACGAAGCTCGCTCTCCAGCTCGAGGCGGCGGTGCTCCGCGCTGGCAGCGTCCACGTCGATCACCCGGTGCGCAGCGCCGCCGCTGCGCTTGGCCTGGTACATCGCGGTGTCCGCGTCGGCGACCAGCTGGGAGGAGACGCCCTCACCGGGGCCGGCGTACGCGATGCCGACGCTGGCAGTAAGCGGCAGCTGCACGTCGGCGACGGCGAAAGGGGTAGCAAACGCCTGCTCGATCCTGGCGGCGAGCAGCTCCGCGTCACCGGGATGCGCCAGTTCCTCGCACACGAACACGAACTCATCCCCCGAGACCCGGGCCAGGGTGTCACCGGGGCGCACCAACCCCGAGAGCCTCCCGGCCACGGCAACCAGCAGCTCGTCGCCGACCGAGTGCCCGTAGCTGTCGTTGACCCGCTTGAAACGGTCGAGGTCGGCGAACAGCACCGCCGACGTGCCGCGCGAACGCTCGGCGCGCTTCGCGGCGTGCTCGAGCCGCTGCCCCAGCAGGACCCGGTTCGGCAAGCCGGTCAGCGCGTCGTGCAGAGCACTGTGCCGAAAACGGTCACTGGCCTCGGAGGCCTGCTCGCGTGCCTGAGCGTTCAGCACGTAGGCCGCGGCGACATCGGCCAGTGTCCGCGCCGCTGCCTGGTCGCCGGCATCCAGGGCACCTGGGGTCTCTCGATAGAGGTCCAGAGCACCCAGTCGGCCGCTGCCGTGCCGCAATGGGAACGTGAACACCGCAGCCATCCCCGCCGCCAGCGCCGCCGGTCCGAACGCGGGAAAGCTGCCGTCGGCGGCAAGGTCGGGAATCGCCACAGCCGCACCCGACTCATACGCCGCGACGCACGGCCCCTCACACAGCTCGGTCTGCAACTGCTCGAAACGCAACGCAGCGGCATTCGAAGCGGCGACGTACTGCGGAGCCACCCCCGGCGAGATCAGCGTCACCCCGGCACCGGTAACTGGCAGCACCTCGACGATTCGCTCCGCCAGATAATCAAGGATCCGCTGAATCGGGAAGTCCGTGACCATCGTGCGTGCGAACTCGCTGAGCACCGACGACAGTCGCTGTTCACGGAGAAGATTCGGGCTCAGCACGAAACAGGCCCCGCATGGTCTGGACGGGACACGCCGGCGGGCGTGATACGCATCAGTATATGGCAAGGCAGCGTGTTCCCTGTGCTTTTGTCGCGTTACTGCTTTTTCCCCGCAGGCTCGGCACGATTATGTAGCAGCAGCGGCACCACCCGACGGTCTCCGGCGCCACGTACACCAGCGACGGGTACGCCTCCTCGCTGCAGTCGGCCAGCGACAAGGCGGGCCTCTAACTCGTCAGCGACGGACCCGGAACCGCAGGGTGGTCCGGGCACCGACCTCTCCGACGCCAATCTTCTCCAGCTGCATACCGGACAGGGATGCGCCGTCGAGGAACCGCACCCCGCGCCCAGCAGGACCGGCATGACGTCAACCCTCAGCTCGTCGACCAGGCCGGCGTGCAGCAGCTGGCGGATGACGTCCATCCCGCCGACCACGGTCACGGCCTTGGCCCCCGCAGCCGCTGCGGCTCCGGCCACCGCGCGCTCGACCCCGTCGGTCACGAACGTAAACCTGAGGCGCTCGTTCTCCCTCGGCCTCACCTGCGGCGGATGGTGCGTCACCACGAAGATCGGCACCTGGAACTCGTAGCTGTCGGCGAGTGAGTCCGGGTCACCCGGCATCTCGAAGGAACGCCGTCCCATGACGACGGCGCCGGTCTCCTCGATCAGCGCATTCATATAACCGCTGCCCTGCAGCTCGGCCAGATCCGGGTAGAGCGGCCCGGCACTGCCGTTCGCGTCGGCGACGTAGCCGTCGAGCGAGACGGTCTGTCCGGCCAGCAGTCGTACGCCGACTGCAGCCCAACCGGTCTCCTGACGCACATCGACCTCGTCTGCTCGGGCTACCTCCCGGAACGGCAGGGCGAGCGATGAGCAACAAGGCCGTGGTCTCGCTTGCCACCGGGCTCGAGGATGCCGAGCGCGTGACCGTCGCGCTCCTCGTCGCGGTCGCGGCGGCCGAGTCGGGGCGCCCGACGCTGGTCTTCCTGGCCAAGGAGGCCGCGCGGCTGGCCGTGACGGGCGTGGCCGTGGGCACCGCGTGCGAGGGGTGCCCCAGCATCCCCAGCCTGCTGGAGCGTTACCACGCCGCAGGTGGGGAGCTGCTCGTCTGCCCGATCTGCTTCAACGCCAAGTCGCTGGGCGGCTCGGCGCTCATTGCCGGCGCGTCCCTGGGCGGCACGGTCCAGATGTGGGAGTGGATCGAACCTGAAGCAGCCACCGCCTTCAGTTACTGAGCCGACTCCCCATATCAGCCCGGCGGAGCGGGTGCCACGATCGGGTCATGCCAACGGGCGGGGCGGGCGAGACGACGCGGGCAGAGCTGCTCGCCGCCCTGTCCCTGGCGATCGACCTGGGACTCGGGTTGCCGGTCGAACACGTCCTGCGCAGCGCCTTATTGGCCCGGCGCCTCGCCGAGCACCTGGGCTGTGATCAGCGCGAGCAGGAGTCGGCGTTCTACGTGACGATGGTGATGTGGGTCGGCTGCCATGCCGACTCGCACGAGTACTCGCGCTGGTTCGGCGACGACACCGCCGTCCGGCACGACTCCTACGACGTCGACTGGTCCGGCGTGCCGTACGCCATCTTCCTGTTGCAGAACCTCGGGCGCGGCCGCACGCTCCCGAAGCGCCTCAAGGTGGCGGGGGCGCTGCTGCGTGACCCCCGCGGCAACCTTTCGACCCTGGTGCGCGCGCACTGCTCGTCCGCAGCCCTGCTCGCGGGTCGGATCGGGCTGGACGACGACGTGCGACGCGCCCTGGCCTTCGGCTTCGAGCGGTGGGACGGCAAGGGTCTGCCCGAAGGGATCGCCGGCACGGGCCTGCCTCTCGCGATACGGATCGCGCACGCCGCTGACCTCGCCGACGTCGTGCGCGACCGCCACGGCGTCGACGCGGCAGTGCAGACCCTGCGGGAGCGAAGCGGCGGCCAGCTCGACCCGCAGGTGGTCAGCTGCCTCGTCGCGCACCACGAGGCGCTGTTCGACCTGCCGGCTGACGTATGGCAGGCGGCCATCGAGCAGACTCCCGGGCGGTCGCAGCAGCTCGTCGACGCCGACCTGGAAGACCTGGTCACCGCCCTCGGCGACTTCGTCGACCTGAAGAGCCCCTACACGGTGGGGCACTCACGTGCGGTGGCCGCCCTGGCGGCAGCTGCCGGCAGGCACGCCGGCCTGCCCGCGCCGAGCCAGACTCGGCTCGGGCGCGCCGGTCACCTTCACGACCTCGGCCGGATCGGCGTCTCCAACCTGATCTGGGAGAAGCGGGAGCCCCTGTCGGTCGCCGAGCGGGAGCGCATCCAGCTGCATCCCTTTCTCACCGGCCGGATCCTGTCCCAGGTTCGGGGAATGGAGGACGAGGCACGGCTCGCGGTCAACCACCACGAGCGGCTGGACGGGTCGGGGTACCCGAACCGGCTGACCGGCAGAGACCTGGGCCTCATGGACCAGATCCTTGCGGCTGTAGACCGTCTGCAGTGCTCGCTTGAGGACCGTCCGCATCGCGCCGGGTACAGCCCGACCGCTGCCGCGGGGCGCCTCCGCTCGGAAGCGCGGACAGTCGCCTCAATGCCGAAGCGGTCGAGGCCGTACTCGCCGCGGTGGGACGCCCGACGATCCGGGGCGTCTGGCCGGCCGGCCTGACGAACCGCGAGGTCGACGTCCTTCGGCTGCTTGCCGGTGCGACGTCGACACGGCATATCGCGCGCCGACTCGGGATCGCGGAGAAGACGGTGCGCAACCACATCGAGCACATCTATGCCAAGACGGGGGCGACGAGCCGGGTGGGCGTCAGCCTGTTCGCGATGGAGCACGGCGTGATCGGCCCCCGAACAGCGAGCGACGAGCAGGACAGCCGGGCCTGACCCGGCCGGGGCGCGGCCAGCGGTTGTCAGCCGGCCTGGTCTTTGTGGCTGACAATGTTCACGACGGTGCCGTCCGGCGCACGGACGAAGAACCTGCGCACCCCCCACGGCTCCACAGTCAGCGGATGAACGATCTCAAAGCCGCGTCGCTGCGCCTCCTCGTACGCGGCCTCCACCTCATCGCCGACATGAACAGAGATCACCGAGTCGACCGGTGCGGTTGCGTCCCGAGTCACTAGCTGCACGACGGCGCGGCCGTCGGGAGACTGGAGGTTGACGACCCAACCCAGGTTGAAGCCTTCGACGCTGAGACCAAGAAA
>JAABUR0100002312.1_pt1 | contig 29591 bp, 37 predicted proteins | sample 5560091 | NCBI WGS metagenome assembly JAABUR01 (sample SAMN10711879, study PRJNA513375) | rock metagenome | isolation source: Antarctica rocks | place: Antarctica: Victoria Land, University Valley sud
GCTATTGTACCCTTCCACCGTGCGAACCCCAAGCCATCAAATAGTGAGAACGCCTTCCACCCATCAAACAACAAGCAAGTCTCAGCCGTCCTACGAAGATCGAAGCTGAGCGTCTCGGAAGCGTGGGCAACAATCACCTGGCCCGCCTACTTTCGAGTGATGAACATTTACGTGCAGTACTTCATCATCAACCAGATATTGCAAATCCTATATTGGACCGCCAACTGGAAACTGCACGAAATTTTCGAGGCTGGCAATTATGTTTCACCAAATCTGCCATCTTCCCCTAGTCCCATGGCCTTACCAATATTCGAGAAAGACTTTTTTGCATAGGACCTGATTATTTCGTTTGAAGAAAGTTCATTGTATGACTATAACATTTCGCGTTTACTATTCCGAGAGCGCCATCTGGGCTGCGGAAGCATAGAAATTGCGACAGAAGGGTTGAGAACACGAGCAGAAAGGTCTGACTTCAGCCCAATCCGCCGATTGAGATAAAATTTGTTCACCTTGTTTATTGTAAGCTTTGTATGGATGGATTAGGTTTTGGTGGACCTTTGGATTCCGGTTGGCCATCTCGTTTCGACTCTAATTTACTATGGCGGTGGTGTAGGTCTCCTTAAGATATAATCAGGAGGTTCTTTGCTAATTTCCTCTACCAATATGCATATACGTATATGGAGGGAATCTACTGTATTCAAGGGCTGGAAACTTTGGTGGTTTTTAGGTCGCGAATTTTTCATCTTGTGAGTTGGATTTCTGCTCCAGGGGTAGGTCAGGAATTGGACATGGTCTAGTACGTTTGTGGATTGATCCGAGGGTTGAAAGCAATGAAATCTTTACACAGAAACTCCCACTGATATGACCCCAAACGCCTGCCCATACACCACCTCACAACACCGCCAACCGCCACACCCCGACCCCCAAACCCAAGCAAAACCCAACCTCCCCTATCCACATCTCAATACCCTCCCTTCAAGTATCTCACACCCTCATAACCCCTCCTCGGACTCTTCTCTCCCCTCCGCCTTTCCCTCTCCACTCCGCACCTCCTCATCTCGACCTCCTCCTCCCACATCCTCGCCTTCACCGCCTTCTCCCTCGCCAAGCTCTCCTTGACCCCCTTCGTTTCTGCCTCCAGCCCCGCTAACCGATCGAATATGGTGCCGACTTTGCGTTTGACGTCGCGGAAACTGCGGACAGACACTTCGGAGGCGCAGGAGGTGCGGCGGCGTCGTGGGGAGTAGGACGGTGGGGGTTGCGGTTGCGGTTGCGGTTGCGGTGGAGAGGGGGGTTCGAGTTTGGTGATTATGGGGGTAGGCGGTGGTGGAGACGGAGGAGGAGGAGGAGGAGGAGGAGGAGGAGGGGGTGGCGGTGGTGGCGGTGGTGGCGGGACAGCCTTTCCCCTCTCCCTCTCCCTCTCTTCCAGCATCTTCAACTCCTCGGCAGCCATATACGCCGCAAGCAGCTCGCTACACTCATCCGAGCCTCTGTGATGTTTCGGATACCCGCGACGTCGGTGCGAAGGCGTACGCACAATAATGCGAGGCGGCAGCGCAGAGCAAGTGCTCGCAGAGCTGGACGTAGCGGAACAGCTAGCGGAGGAGAGAGGCCGGATGGGAGGGGTAGAGCGCGGGGAGGAGGGGAGGCGTGTCAGTGTTGGGTAGCACATTACGATCTGGGGGGCGGATGTGGAGAGCGTTATTGAGAGCGTAGGTGAGCAACGCAGAGGTTGGAAGAAAGGAAGAAGTAGGAGGAGAACCGAAGACTCAAAAAGCGGAGGAAAGGTTGCTGCGCTGCTGAAGCAAAGAAATGCTCCAATCGCCAATACAAAAGCCCAACGCAACAACGAACGATCCCAGCAACAGCAACAGCAGTAAATCTCAAAAAAACTCTCCGATATTCCATGCAAAAGGAAGCATAGAAACAGAAAGGACCTCCCCCCCCCCGCAAACCCACCACCTCCATATACCACCATCACCCGCCCCCCCCAACCAGCCAGAAACAAAACCATGACCTGAAGCAGAAACACCCAACGAGCCAAAAAAACAAAAACAAACATGACCTAAATAAACCATTGTCAACAATCCCACGCCCTTTCTCCCTGAAACAGACAAAGAAATCGAACAAAAAAAGATGAATGACCAGTGTTTATTGTGCCTACAGAGACAATATGACCGGCGCAGAGACAGTGTCTTGGGGTCGCGGGGGGGGGATGTGATCTGTGTTTTAAAGAAAGAAGGTGCGGGGGGGGTGTGAGATGCGCGCGTGCGGGTGGTGCAAGGTGGGCACGTGCGGGGGGGTTCATGTACTTTGTGTTTTTTTCTTTCTTTTCTGGTGGGTTCTAGAGATTGGTGGTGGAAGGGTAGGGGGGGGAGTGGGTTTTGGTTTTGGGGTTGTTGCGACATGAGGTGGGAGGAGGGGTTCTTTGGGGGGTTACCCGAGACAATTTTGGTTTTTGTATAATAGAAATAGAATGCGGTATTGCGAGGGAGTTCTGGAAGCAGTATGCCCAAAAGGCTAAGACAATATCTCTTTATTGTGGATATACGAAAGCCTTCTCTTCACTTCTACTCTAAGCCACCTTGTTCCCACGACAAGCCAAGTGATATATATATATACAAATCCGAACATGCCATATTTTACAGCTCCTTCTCTTTTTCGACTATATCCAGCCTACGCATATATCTCCTCATCATCGTCCCCTCCCACCACCCCAAATCTATCCACTGGCTTTGGGATTCTTGTCGGTCGCTCTGGCGTTCCTCCGAAATCATTACTGGTAACGTATGCGTCGTCGTCTTCTTCCTCATCGCTGTCCCACTGGGTGGCTTTGCCTTTGCCTTTGCCCTTTGAGGGTTCTATCGGAGCCTTGAGCATGCTGCTTTTGGGTTTGACTTTGGCGCGAGTGGGCATGGGTGGGGATGTATGGTTGGCAGGTGGTAGGGGGTTTGGAGGGTGGGCTTTTGAAGGCCTGGTAGCGGGGCCTTCGAAAGTCCGACGGACACGTTGATAGTGTTCTAGTTCTTTGGCGCTGCGGGACGATGAGTAAGATATCTCATAGGAATCGGTGTTTGAGACTGAGTCTTACCTTACGCTTCCAACAAGCTCCCTTTGCGCAGCCGAAAAATCTGCCTCGGTGACCATCACGGCCACGTCGTCTGGAGTAGCAAGGTGATCGAAGAAGTAGGCTGTCGTCACCGGGCCGTTTGGCAAAGCTCTGATTTTGGCATCGACAGCTGATGCCTGCCTTGTGATGGCCTTGAGCATAGCGTCTGAGCAAAGCGCATAGAGATCAGCCCCAGTGTAGGTGAAAGGGAGCGACTGGGCCACCCGACGAAGAGACACATCAGGATGCATGTTGAATTTGCGTGTCAGAGCCTCTAAGATTGTGAGTTGCTTGTCATGTGTATCTGACACGCCAAGATACAACATCTTATCAAATCTTCCTGGCCGGAGTAAAGCTTGATCCAGTAGATCTGGACGATTAGTGGCTCCGATGACAAAAACGCCACCGGCCCCTTCGTCGCCATCGCTCATGCCATCCAATTCGGCGAGAAGTTGACTGACAATCCGGTCCATAACCCCGCCGCTATCGCCTTGATTGCCTCGTTTTGGCGCGACCGAATCGAGTTCATCGAAGAAGACAACACAAGGTCTTGCATCTCGTGCTCGCTGGAAAACACGCCGCACATTCGCTTCAGACTCGCCAATGTACATATTGAGTAACTCGGGGCCTTTGACCGAGAAGAAGTTGAGCGAAAACTCGGTTGCGATGGCTTTTGCGAGGAGAGTTTTGCCAGTTCCGGGAGGGCCGTAGAATAAAATACCGCTTCTTTTCTTCATGCCCTTGGCGAATAGCTCCGGCCGTTCAAGCGGTAGTTGGATAGTCTCCATGACTGCATCTTTGACGTTCTCGAGCCCCCCAACATCATCCCAGCTGACGTTCGGAATCTTCGGTGCACCGATTGCATCTGCGAAGTTCTTACGAGCCGCATCTACTGCAATATCAAAATCGGATTTCGTTACACAGCGAGCATTCTCGCCTCCAGCGACAAGCAGATCTCGTATCAAAATTTGAGCCGAGTGCGAATCACCATGAGTGTTCCTTTTTACAAGGTTGTCCAGTCGATATTGTCTTGCGATTGCGGCTCGTTCGACAATGTCAACCAAATCACCTGCCACAAGAGCAGCGCTTTTGATGGCGATCGCACCCAGGTCAACGTCATTTGCTAGCCTAAGGTTTCTTTCTTCGACAATCTCGCGCAACGTGCCTTCTCTTTCCCCTTCATCTGGCGCAAAGTATTCCAGTTCATGCGTAAAGGCACTTCGAATCCCATCAGAGATGCTGTCAATATCGGTAGTAGTAGCTACGAGTACCCTTACGCGTTGCACTAGTTCCTTCAGCGCAGAAACCATGCGATCACCCGTCAACGCTTCGATGTGGCGGATCAGGAGAGCAGTGTATTCGGGACCGCAGCTCATAGCTCTTTCTGCCCTGCTCTTTAGGGATACTTCCGCCTTCATCTCGGCACCTCCAGCGCCATCTTCCGATAATATATCGTAAGCGTCAATGGGGAACACATGCACTCCTAGATCCCAACAAGCACGCGAAGCTAATGTCGCTTTCCCAATGTTCCTCTGGGTTGAATAGAGAAGGATGACCATTGGGTCCATGCTAAGGCGTACTGCTCTCGGACTAGTAGCTGCAGCTATCAGCGCGCGGAGACGACGTCGCAATGGCATGACATATGGCTTGGGTAGATCTGCTGTAGACTCCGCTAAACGACCAAGAGAAAGCTGTGATATAGGCGCCGATTTCATGCTAAGATAATACTCCCAGGTGTTCTCTAGAGTTGCAGGGACTTTGCTCTGTTCGCTACCGGCTTGAACCATCCGCGTGTTCATCGGCTCAATACATGCGACACCTCCCCATTTATTTTGGTCGGTGGAATGCTGGTCCTCGTTAGGTGCTGGCAAAAGTACTTCGCCAACCCTAAACCAAGCGACGCCCAGTGAGCTAGCCTGGCCTAGACGACCATCTTGTGAACCGTTCAGTAATTCTTCGGTCTCTCGATCAGTGTCCTGGGACATTGAATTCTTATTGAACAGCCTGCTAGCTCCCGTGTCGATCCCGAGAGCTACGAAATCTCCTTGCCTGAGGATGCGTCGCTTGTACTCAAAATGTTGCTTCAGTGCTGTAAATATACCCATCTGCATTGTTCGTTCTGTAGACAATGGAGTAGATATCCTGTGTAGTGTAACTTCCTTTGCGATAGGAGGCGCCAGAACTTTAGATGCGCCTCCTCGATCGTTCATTGTCCGGAAAGAGCTCTTCCTCGCAGTATTTGATAGAGGAGATAATCTGAGAAGATTAGGTTGACCAATGCTGGCAAGAAGAATTGGTGATAGCCATGCTGTCGGTTTTGGTCGGCTAGCAAGTGCAGCCACACTAGATCGTCTGTTCAGAACGTTTGATTTCAGGTATTGGGTCGTTGCGTTCGGTGATGAATCAGCTATACCGTAGACTTTCAAGGCTCTAAATTCAACAGGTTCTATGTCAACATGCCCAAAGGCCTCAATTCCCCAATGCCGTTGTTGGCTCATGGGGGTTGCGGGAACAGCTTCCACTTTGATCCAATCACCCGAGAAACAGCCCAGTTTGACAAGCATTCTGACGTCTACAAAGACTCTAGCGTCTTCATCCTCGTCACTTGCTGGCTTTGGATGGAGTATGTCATCGGAGATCTTACTTAGAAGCCCTTTGACTTGGAATGTCTTTCCTGAACCTGCAGAACCTTGACGAGCAGTTGTAGCCGTGAGATTCGAAAACATCGAGCCAGGGGTACTAACATCATTTGATTCAGGCATACCAGGTCGAGATGTTGTGGCAGTCATCGAAGACAGGGCGCCAGAGGACAACGTTGGTAGATCCGGGGTACTCATAGATATCATATTCTCTAACGAATCATCCGAAAGACTTCCAGCATCTTTTTCTGAGCTATCTGAATCTGAAATCAGGTCATCTCTTTGGGAAACCGCTTTCTGCGAATGGTTATCATCTTCTACGGCAGAGAAGAATTGTTCGTTTGATGTGTCATCGTCCTCCTCCACGATCGCCCTCTGGAAGGGCCTTCTGTTTGTTTGGCCTGTCAAGGTCCGACTTGCATGATCTTGGTGAAAGACTCTATTGACAACAATCTTGGTGTTCGGGGATAACAAGCCTTGACTCACAGGTTCGGCAAGGGTGATTTTAGAAGGAGGAAAAGGTGCATGAGTAATTGGGTGTGTTGGTAATGGCAAGGGAAGTAGACCCCCCTGTCTGACGACCCTCGAGGAAGGAAACGCTTCGCGTATAGCAGCTATTAACCGAATCTCTTGATCTTGAGCCGGTGATGTAGCGGAAGAACCATTTACTTCTTCTTCATGCGGAAATGCCCTGCTTTTGCCTTTCCCTTTATCTTTGTTTCCGAACCCGTTAATGTGTGCTCCAAAGCCCCCACCAAATCTTTTCTGTATCTCATCATGCTTCTGTAAAGCAATTCCATCGACCGTTATGTAGATAGTGTCTAGTGTAATGGGCTCCACATCCAACGCCCGGATCTCAAAGCCTTGTCTTCCCTTAAAAACACCTCTGACTGATGGATTCGCCAGGAAAGTCTGACTGTACGATTGAAGTGCAAGCGAGGAAGCTGAGAATCGAATAGAAGATGGTGGTAACCGGCTAGCTTCGTCCACATCAGGATTTTGAGCGGTCACAGGCAGGATCGTCCATTTCGCATCTATTGCAAGGTCTGGAGAAAGTGGCGACCACGGGCTTATAGCGACATGCAGTAAAGTTGAACTTCCATGATCGAGTTCGTCACGAGAGGGATGACGGTTGAATAGATCAGAGTAGAGGTCGTCAGACAAAACGCCAATGTCGCCCTTGATGTTCTCAGTAAATGCAAGCCATGCTGAGATGGGCTGGCGGTCAGCCTTTCTTCTTCGACGTCTTCTCTTGGGATGGTCCATGACTGTAGCTTGATCCTCCATCCTGACCAAGCTCATGACCAGGGAAGCTCCTGTGGTGTGCTCATGAGGTCTGGCAAGTCTCCCATGTAGCGCGTGCCCGCATTCCGTCTATGCCGAGGTCCGATCCATCGGGGGTTGACCAGCTACTTTACAGAGAAGCATGTCTCACCAGCAAACCGGTATGCACGAGTCGTGGTAGAGCTTTCCATGGAAGACGTTGTGTCTGTTGCGCTTTAGTTTTTTGAAGATTCTCAGGTCATGTGTTGAGCAGGTACCAAATCATGGACATGTCGCGGCGTTTACCTTCGGTGTTAACGCCTCGGCAGGTCACGTGCAGCTGTACGTCAGGGTACAGTTAATCCGTATTCCGTACTTAAAGTAAGTACCTCGTACTGTGTAACGGTCTGAGTGTAAGGTAGAGTAAGGATTCGAGATTGATTACTTTCATACAACCGTCTGCCCTGATCGTGTAATAAAGGGATCCGGGTCAATGCTTGGATTATTTACTTCCCAAGCAATCGATGAGTCCAGCTGCAACCATCTCGACATCTCTCTGCTGGCCGCTTATTCTTGTTTACCGACTTCCTGCACCCCCAGGTGCTTTACCACTTCCATTCAGTGCTTGTTGCCTTGCACCAGAAAGTGTCTGTCACCCTGGCCTATCATCCTGGCCCTACTGGTTTTCTGATTGATTTCCCTAATGCTTTCGTTCTTCAGAGAGTCAAATCACTTATATCGCTGTATTTTGGACAAGTTACAAGTGACTTGTATCTTCGAGGCGATACTTCTCCCCTAACCTCTGCGCATAAGATCTCAGTTTAATGCTGGTCGGCCCTTAGCTTTATAAGCAGAGCGTGCATGCAGTGCCTGGCGCAACTCAGATTGGCCTTGCCAAAGGTCACAAACAACTCCGCCTCTTTGTGACGTGCAATGCCTTGATATTTAGCAAATGCATCTTAAAACATTAGATGACTTGGCAAGGAAGCCCTTCGCCTACTTTTGATGCTTTTGGTTCAATACAACTAGTAAGTTGATTGCCAAGGACAGGCTTCTATGAAAGAAGGCTGTGTAGCAGGCACCGCTCTAGCAACGGACTATGTTTGCCTTGTCAGCTCCAACAAAATCGCACCATTGCCTCTCTCTCAATAAGCTTTCCTTTGTGAACGTCGTCTCAAGAGCATTGGGTAAAATAGTATCAAGTTCCCAGCAATTCTAAAAGATATTATTCGATAGAACCGCAGATATGTCGGACTACTGCACGACAGCTAGCACCAATATAGTCAAGACATCTGACAGCATGCCAGTCAGAAAGGACTACCAAGACCAAGAACAGTCTAAGCAAGTTCGCTTGCAGATGATATGGGACGAGAAGATGGTAAATGCGGATAAAACGTCGCCGCATGAGAAGGTCGCGGTGATCTTGCTTTCTTGGGATGCGGAACTGGATGACTTGCATACGAGAGAAGAGGTAGCCTATGGCCCGTTCTGTTATTGATCAAAGGCTCGACTGATGCCTATTAGGTGGCTCGACTTGAACGAGTTTTCCAAGACAAATACAATTTCAACGTGTATCACAAGCAGATCAACAACAAGAAGCCAGCCCAGGTCCAAGCTCATAAGTATCTTGCCGACTTTGTATATGAGGAGGATGGCGAGCGTACTCTTTTGATAGTCTATTACGCAGGGCATGGGTTCGCAGGAGACAAAGCTGGCACTCTAAATCTCGCTGGGTTGGGCATTCTCGTATTTCAAATTAGGTTACCGGTCGACAGCTAACTCAAGTTCTCAGACAGCGCGTACCGGGGAAAACACTTGAAAGCCCGAACAAAGCTGAGATCGTTTGGCTCACGGCAGAAGGTATCATCGACAATACGGAAGCTGATGTCCTTGTCATCTTCGACTGCTGCCATGCCGGAAATTTAGGGCGAGGATATACTCAGAAACGCTGGTCTCATCGATGCTCGGAGTACTTGGGTGCAACGAGCGCCAACTCTACAACTCCAATTCCAGGAGACAGTTCATTCACATCGGGGCTAATCTGGGCACTGGAAAATCTATCCGATGAGCCAGGCGGGTTCACTACCTCCGATTTGAGGCGGAAAATTGTTGAATCCCCTAGCTTTCCGAAGAAACAAGTCCCCGTTCTGTGTGAGCGTCACGGCAGCGCTTCCTTAAAGCATATCGTGATTTCGCCAATGTCAGTTGAACCTACAGTACCCGACACTGAACAAGGCAAAAGCCCCGAGGACCAATCACAGACAATAGTCGATTACCTTGACTTGAGGGTCTTGATGGATAGATCGCTCAGCGAACATGAGGTCAGATCAATGTCGGCCTTCTTCAGTGACCTAATCCGGAAAGGCCTTCTGCCAGCTCGCAGGGTCGCTCTGCTGGACACTCGACATACTCAAATAGTGCGGGCTGCCGCGCATAAATGGAGGAATCACGCCAGAAGAAACGGAAAAGTGACGTCCATCGCAATCCCAAGCATCACCCCAGGACAGCTGCCATCACCTAATCCTCTCTCTAATATACCGAGAGAAATGACGTCCGAGGACTATATCGGCGGAATAAGATTCCGTAAGAATGACGGCGATGAGCACACCATTTGTTTCTATCTTCGATTGCTTTTGCTTGTCATACTTAGAAGATTCTGGGCCATTCTTCTGAGCTCTGCGAAGAAGTTCGGCTAGTGCATCATTTGTTTTCTAGGCGTATCACCTACAAGGGCGGTTGGTATATTTCTGGAAGATCTTGGCAATAAAGTTTGTGCTTCGCATGGCTTACTAAATTGATATAGATCTCAATCACATCAATTTTCTCTTATCGTGGAACGACGACCAATAAGTCACTTCGATAAGAGTAAGCCTTGGATACAATGCAAGCCAAGGGACGCCCGACGCCCGACGCCAACGCTGTGCATCAGAAATGTTCTACCCCGCTCACTCACCCGACAAGTGTGGTCATACAGAGCCATGATTGGTAAAGCCTAAGCTAAAAGATCAGGCACTGCGTCTCATAACCACACACTTCTGTTGAGCCTCACTGAAAGTACAGCGACTTGGGCAAGGCTGAGCATAGTCTTAATACCCGCTGACCTGGCCTTACAAAAGGCCTGACCGAGTGCTGCGGCCGATGCTTATACTGCTTCTGAATCACCCGTCGATACCCAGTCATTGCAAGTCTCGCATTAGCTAGGCTCCACACCAGGAGACCCTCACCCCTCTCTGCCTCAGGCAATTTCCGTTGTGGGGGTTAGTTGGACTCGGGATTTGATAGCGGTCATGGCTGAGAAAGACGAAGTAAACCCGATGGCGATGCTGGAGCAATCGGAGCTGATTTTTTATAGACGGGAGAGCTTCCTGACGGCCGGGCGTACGTTCCCGAGACTAGACATCCCCAGTCTGTAAGATAACACTCCTTTGGGATGTCAATTCAATTCTCATTAGCTGGTTGCAGTTTACTGCGAAGTTTCAGAAGAATGGCACTGCTTGGCTGAAGACAGCAGCAGAGCCTGGCCATTTCAAAATGGTGGTTCTAGACAGAAAAAAGAACGCTGCAGGGAGATGGGAGTACAAATTAAATGATAGCAACGGTGATATATATGACAATGGTGCCTGGGTGCTGGAGACTGCCTTGCAGAAAACGCAAGGAGACTAGTGAACACGAATGGGATGTTCACAGTATGAAGCAGTCAATCGCCTTACGGGCTAGGCTTATTGTGCCTTCTTGAGCAACGCTCAGAGGAATGATGGGTATATAGTAGTTCAAAGCCATAGCTATGCTATTTAGCTTTGTCAAGTTGAAACCAGATTTATCAAGAATTTTTCTAATGCCATTGGAGACAATATGGACATGTCGGTTGATGAGAACATTCGTGCGATGGAGCAATGCGAAGCAGGAATCCCTGTTAGCGAGAAGTCTCCAACTAAGACAACATCTTCCTTTGGCACAAAGCAAAGTTTATTACGGTCCAAGCAAACTCATATACTGAACCCTGGTTAGTCATGATACCAAATTACTTTTTCCCTGCTAAATTACAGACAGCGTATTACTACAAGCTCCGAGAAGCTGCGTGGAAAGCGTGGCTCGGGATAGCAGATCTCCTTAGGTGTCCTACGGCCGAGGTCGATCGACAGCCTTTTGTGAGAGCATGTAAATACGCACATTCATTACTGGATCGGGGAGTCGTGATGTTGATGTCAAGCAGTAGAGGCCTGTCCACGGGGTTACCCGAACCTTGCTGCATTTCTCGATAGTGATGAGAATTTCATGCTGTATCGCCGCTTCGGTTTCATCCAAGCTCGTATCTTGCTTGACAAGCAAGATGAAATGAGAATACTGGAAGAGAAACTGGATAGAATGGACCAAAGAATCAAGGATTCCGATCCCGATAGCTTGCAGACCAGAGATATTGCCGAAGAGGATGGCAGACCTCGAAAGGAGCTATTGAAAAGAATCGAAACCAAGTTTTGTGAATATGGTAAGGGCAACTCCGACTGAGATTGTTAAAGTTATTAAAGAATTTTGATTATAGCCAAGTTTCTCTCCGCTGCGCAGCAATTGATGTCTTTCAACAAGCCTGCTCCCGGCGACTATAAGAGCGTCGAGACCTATATCAATAACAACAAACCGCTTGTGGAAGACGAAGGCTCTTATATATACCGGAAAGAAGACCTTGTAACGTTGCGAGCTGGCCGAGAACATGCTTGGCTCGATACTTGGGTAGAGAAGTTTCTAAGGGTGATTAATTGCAAGCCTATCGAGGTGGGTACACTAGCATCCTCACAACCACAAGCCTAACCCACAACTGAAGTATATCTTCTGCTCGAAAGAAACCCGCGACAAATCGCACGGTATTGAGGTATACTACACAAGGGAACGCATCGAATACTTTGTCGCTGCCATTATCACTTTTATAATTCTTGCTCAACTTGTGGTTCCAATATACATTTTGGACAAGCTCAGCAACACTCTCCATAGCGACAAACTAGTGGCAATCCACGTTGGCATCCTGCTGGTGTTCACTCTTGTATTTTCGGCTATCCTGTCGATGTTTACAAGAGCTAAACGACACGAGATCTTAGCGGCTTCTGCTGCGTGAGTTTATTCTCTTTTGATCAGCCACAAACTAAATTTGCTATTCATTCCTGGGAGTAAGGGGTGGCGCAGGGTCGCTATAGCGATAAATGAATTTAATGCGCTGACCGTAAGACCAGGTACTGTGCGGTGTTGGTTGTTTTTCTTGCTAATGTTAGTAATACTGGACCGTAAAAGGTCGGGCAAAAGATGAGCCTTTCCACACCAAAAGAGTTCTGGATCAGACGTTGAAGAATAACGAATACAATTTCTTTCAGCGTCAAGGATACAATGAAGGTACGAAGGATAACGAGTCATGACCTGAATGAATGGGTAAAATTGCAAAACAAGTTGTTGTGTGGAACTAATAAAAAGTTATGGTAGATATGTTTTAGGCTCTTGTTAAGGCTTTGCCTTCACTAGTTTTCATGACATCAATACTGTCATAGCTGTGACCGTTGCCCCCCCTCCTCCTTGTTTACATGGCCCCTAAATACATATCTTGCTATGACACGAAAACAACCTTCTTGTAACAAGGGTAAGGTGTTGTTTCCCTGGGGAAGTTAAAATTCGTAGGACCATAGGCGGCCAAGGCATTCCCAGCAGTTGACCGATTCTGGTCTCATGAGTTTTTTCGGGCTCTGGTGGTTGTTACATATATTAAACATAGAATTGTCGGGCTGCGTGACCAAAAAAACCAGCGTTCGTATGGCGACTCTCGTTGAGCGAAACCGTCTTTTGCCTCTCCATCATATTTAAAGGAACACACCAAGTCTTATCGACCTCGACAACGTGAGAGCTTCAAGCGGAGTGTAATCTAATGTAACTTAAATGCGATGAGAAGAGTTGGAAAAAGTGATATGCGAAAAAGATTGGTCTTTGAATTACGAAAGTACATTGCTACCTAAAATCGGTAGGTAATCAGACGAATGCTTCTGTTTTTGCACCAAAGTTTTCAACAATACATCAATAGGAGCATAGTAAGGTACTCAAGGTAATGAAGCATTTGTGAAAACCACGATAAAAGTTTGGTAGTCACGTGCGGTCATGTGCTGTCACATGTCACTCGTGGACAATCCAGAGCGCCATGCTGTGATTGATTTGATCATGGTCTATTATTGATCATAATCCTTTACTGCTAATTTCTTTTGACTTGTTTTCAACCCATTGCGTTGAGATATTATACATGTTAAATGTTGAAGCAATAGAAGCTGTAGTAGAAGCAATAGTAGGAGCAGGAGGAGTAGTCGTCCAATTAGGAGTAGTTTCTAATTAGGAACGCTGCCCGCTAGCCCAGTTGGGACTAGCGCCAATTGCAGCACAGAACATACCTACTCCGTACTCGTAGATAGCTTCCTACTGTACAAAACATACCTTTTAGCAATTAATCAGATTTACACTTTATCAATAGATAATATGTGTTGCTTAGATTTGCTATCCACTTGGCCTTAACGGTGTGCGCCTTCCCAATGGCTGCAGATGCCAAGGCCACAGCTGCCATCCAATATGCACGGCACGCGGAGAAATTGTCACTCCTACCCCACAATCCTGAGGATAGTAATGCTTCAGCGACATCTGCTGTTGAGGCCAGATTTATTACACCTAGGGATCCGGTAATAGAAACAGCTAATGGTAACCGACTGCCAGCAGTTCCCCTCGAGGAAGCTGTGGAGCTTAACAGGCTGAAAGATAAGCTCGAGCAAAAGGATTCACCAGGAGAGAGGTGTCAGAGTGGAGCCAAAACTCCCGAGCGTTCTACGTCGCAGTACACTGGGGACGGCCCCAGCGAATACGATACCGGTTCTCCACAATCTACAAAAGCAGAGGCACCGTTCCGGACTGCTTTTCCTCCTTCAAAAACCAATCCACTTTTTCCTGAGTTACCATTGTATGGTCCTCCATCGATACTCCGAAATCTCCAATGCTATGGCTTTCGATTCACCTCGTTCTTCCTCTCGCTCTCATTCCTTGGTGTGATTGTCCTTGGCTCAGTGTTCACCTCGATACCACTTATGTTTGAGCATATCGGTATGCGCCTGACCTTGAAAAATCCAAACGCTCGACGACCCTTTTACGAGGAGGAGAAGAGAAGAAAGGAAGCGAGAAAGGCTGAAGCTCGGGCATGGAGGCGCCAGAAAAGGCGCAGACACAGTCTATCTAAACTGGGAGACCGCAATGAAGAAGAGGCTGGCCAAAACGATGGACATGTGCCCACAGAAGGGGGGAAGGACCCATTGGTCTGTGATGTGGGATATTATGCGAGAAGGGTGGGTCTAGACATTGAGGAATATAAAGTTCAAACGGAGGATGGCTTTATTATAATGTTGTGGCATGTCTATAATCCTCTTGAATATAAGCCGGCCTCAGCAGAACATCGGGGGTTTGGAAAGCCTATGGTTTTCCCATCGACGCACGTGGAAAATGGTTTGATAAATGGAACACCTGGAGCTCAATATGTTGACGGCAAGCGAAGATATCCTGTATTGTTAGTACATGGTCTTCTACAAAGCGCTGGTGCCTACTGTACGAACGACGATGACAGTTTGGCTTTTTTCCTGTGCAAGAGGTGATGACCATCTTGAATGCTTTAGGAGCACCTGCTAAACCACTTACTTAGTGGATTCGATGTCTGGCTTGGCAACAACAGATGTGGCTTTAAACCTGAGCATCGAACGTTGACCTACGATGATCCTCGAATGTGGAACTGGAATATCCGCCAAATGGGTGTTATGGACCTGCCAGCATTCATCTCAAGGGTTCTCTCCGAGACAGGGTTTGAAAAGCTGGGTCTTGTCTGTCACTCTCAGGGGACTACAGAGACCTTCGTTGCCTTGGCGAAAGAACAGAGGCCGGATATTGGGAAGAAGATTAGTGTATTCTGCGCATTGGCGCCTGCAGTATACGCCGGCCCTTTGATCGGAAAAATGTACCTGAAGTTCATGCGTATCATATCACATGGCATGTTCCGCCTGTTTTTTGGGATACATGCTTTTATTCCGTTTATGATGACCATGCATTCAATCCTACCTGGAGCTCTTTATGGTGCGATGGGATACCGTGTCTTTTCTTTCCTCTTCAACTGGTCGGACCTTCGCTGGGAGCGAGAGCTTCGAGATCGAATGTTCCAGTTTGCTCCAGTCTACGTCAGCGCTGAGGCCATGCGTTGGTGGCTTGGCCGCGAATGCTTTGCTTCCCAGAAATGCATCCTTGCTACAAGAGACGAACTCAAAAAAGAAGACGAAGAAGATGAAATGGAGAACTACTACGGACATGGAACAGCCCACTCAACCGAGACTACCCCACCTGACCCTGAGACAAAAGATCAGCAACCACGAGGACGGCAAGCGTGGTACGACGATCAAGTGCCTCCGTTTGCTCTCTGGGTTGCTGGATCTGATGACCTCGTGGATGGTCGAAGGCTGCTGCGACGGTTTGAGCGGGGACGAGAGCCACACGTTCGAGTTGTCCACTCTAAGGTAATAGAAGAATACGAACATCTTGACGTTATCTGGGCAATGGACTCGATAGAGAAGGTCGGGCGAGAAGTCCGGGAGGTTCTTTGGAAGACAGCACCAGCAAGTGCTCGGAAAGTTTGCCGTACTCCAAGAGACTGCGAGGCGGTTCAATTCTGGCAGGCCTGACATGGAGGCCGTTTGATGTTCCTAGGATCCCAAACCCAAATTATGTGCTGATAATCATTCTCGACATGAGCACTTCGCTGCGGCTTCCTCGAGCAATCCTCCCCAAGCGCAAAGAGCAGCACGCTGGGATCAATTGATTTAATATACTAGAAACTGGAGTTTGGCGCATCAATGCACGCTTACTTGGAAAATCTCACACATCACCACATCGCTCGCCCCACTCAACCCCGGGCACTCTGTTTTCATCTCACACAGAGTCATAAATCACTTATCCACAATGTCGTGTTGGTATGATCAGCTCTTCTTCCGTTTTCGAAAGTGCTCTTTAGAAAGGTTGATCTCAGTTTCCTTGCCCCATTGGACAATTCTTTGCGTCATCGTCTTCAGCTGGATGATCATCCCTCCCGAACAAGAGGCAGCAAACTCTCCGAAGGACGTTTATTATTCCGCCTATGTATGATAGTTACACTATTGTTTATGGCGGCGATTATATCCACCACACGGATCAACAGGCTCCCTCCACAGGTGATATGACAGGAGACACAGTATTGCTAAGGATCTGGAAACCCGAAAAATAGTCGATAGAGAATTTCAGCAAAACGGTATATAAGAGCCATTAACAAAGCCTGGACAGTAATTTTGGTCAATGTTAGTGGAGTTGTACATACTTGTACCCGGCTTTTACGAATATCGTAGGATTTAAAGAGTTGATAAGAATGCGCGATTGTATATCTGGTTCTAATGTGTTTTGGCGATAGCGTTATACAATATAGGCAAATTGAAACTCTAGGCATTTTCAGATCACTGACAGTACAAGGAAATTGGCGTTCTCTTCAGCATAGAATATTAACTGACGCAGCCCTGCCAGAACATCCTGAGCGTCACTTGAGGACAGTTAGGAGGATCGACCTGAGGGCCACTCCATCGGCTCGACCATTTCTTGACGAGATATCTTCCAAAATGCTAAAAGTTTAGCTGGTTTCACCTCCAAGTGGGTACACTGCACTCACACAATGAATTCTGTCATTGGGTAATCGATGCGTTTGAATACATTAATACGCTGGGTGGGGCCAGTATCTTTTAATGGTATAGTTAGATGGAAATATGTAAACCTCAGGATCGGTATTCATATCTACCAAGAGCGGAGTTGATCACGTGCATTCTTACCATAAGTGGCTCGTCCTTCCGACGAGATATCTAACCGAGACCCGTTCGATCGCAACAAGTCTGTAACCTAAACTGCTTGAGATACGGCAAGTCTCCCTGTGAGATGCAAGTCCAGGGCAGTCTGTCTGGGTCGAGCGTCTTGGGCTCGTTGTTAAACGAGCTTGGAGGGTGGATGGCATAACCAATCGTAAGCTCGAAGGACCGAAGAGAGGGGAAAACGATAAGGACTTGCCCTAATGGAGTCTTTGTTAGACATGCCTATCGCGACACAAAAGAGACTTGGACACCTCGAACGCACGCCTGAAAGAACTGGTCACTATTACAATAGTCATTTCGTCCAATCAGCATGCCTGTACTCATCTGCAAGATCGATAACGAAAATCCCCGAACCTCTACTTGTACAATCCGACTTCCCTCAAATCTCCTCCTTGGCGATCCCAAGGCTCTTCCACATAGGACCAACGGCCATCGCTCTGAATCATGGATACGATACGAAATTATATTGCTTCACGACAGAATAAGTCGGTTGCGGAGGAGCCGGTTACTTCAGTGCTGCCCGACGGCGAGGTTCCTGTTTTCGATCGCGAATTGAACGCAGATGAACAGGTCCTTGCAGCTTTGGGTTATAAGCCTGAGTTCAAGCGGGAATTCAGCTTGTGGACGACATTTTGTGTCAGTTTCGCTGTTCTGGGCCTACTTCCCAGTTTTGCGAGTACCCTCTACTATGTGAGTTTGCGAAGGGGAGCAAGTGGTTCGGAGACGTAATTGATTCTCTTGACAGGGAATGGGCTATGCTGGGACTCCTGGGATGGTTTGGGGATGGCTCATCGCCATGATCTTCATTCAATGCGTAAGCATGAGTATGGCCGAAATTTGCTCCTCAATGCCTACGAGCGGCGGTCTGTATTATGCAGCTGCAGCTCTTGCTCCTAAGTTTGTATTCAGCTCAGAAGACCTCTGGTTCTGTACTGACACCCAGCAGCGGATATGGCCGTTTGTTTTCCACCTAGCGTTTCGATGGCTTTCCTAATCTTTTCTGCAGCTCTGGCGAGTTGGTTGACCGGCTGGTCGAATTGGTGTGGCCAGGTCACCGCCGCGCCTTCGATCGACTACGCCATGGCTGCCATGATCTTGGCCGCGAATTCGATACAGAACCCCAATTTCGTCCCGCAGCCTTACCAGGTCTTTCTTCTCACCACATTGATAATGCTCATCCACGGGTGTATCAGCAGCATGCCTACGAAATGGATTGCAAATTTCAACGCTTGGGGCTCATCATTTAACTTCATTGGCCTGCTGATAGTAATCATCTTAATTCCAGGAGCAACCAAGAGAACGGATCAGGGTCTGCCTCGCTTTACCCCATCAAGCAGTGTGTGGAATGACTTTTACGCGGGTACGGATTTCTCCAACGGCGTTGCTCTCCTCATGAGTTTTGTTGCAGTCATCTGGACTATGAGGTTCGAATTTCATCTCACAAGACCGAATACGTATGCTAAGCTATCGCCGTAGTGGATATGATGCACCTTTCCATTTGAGCGAGGAATGCTCCAACGCCAACATTGCTTCGCCAAGGGCAATAGTCCTCACGAGCGGCATCGGAGGTGTCTTTGGTTGGGCTTTGCAGATGGTTGTTGCCTACACTGTTGTCGACATCGGGGAAGTACTAGGCTCGGACCTTGGCCAACCGTACGTGTTTCTGGAGTCATACTCCATTCTTTCTAGGCCTTGTTCTGAGGTTCCAGAAATTTGCCAGGAGCATATCGAGCTTCTCTTCCCTGTTTCTTACTCATGATACATCGTGTAATCCAGTTCGACAGCCCAACCAGGCAATGCTGACTCCTAAAAAACGTATAGATGGGCAGCTTATCTCATACAAGTTATGCCTCAAAAGATTACGATGGCTATACTTGCTCTGACAATTATATGCGCGTTCTCAATGGGTCAAGGAAATATGGTATGCCATGCACTTGAAAAAAAATCCCCCTTTGCAGAATCTTCACGCTTACACTCTTCAGGTCGCTGCATCTCGAGTCACTTTTGCCTACGCTCGTGATGGCTGTCTCCCGGGTTCTTTCTGGATCAAACGCGTCAACAAGACCACTCAGACGCCCGTAAATGCTGTCTGGTTCAATACATGCATCGGAATCCTTATGACATTGCTTATCTTCGGCGGACCTTTGGCAGTTGGTGCTCTGTTCTCAATTGGCGCCGTCGCGGCGTTTGTAGCTTTCACAATCCCGATATCTATCCGGGTATTCTTCGCAGGAGATCGATTTAGACCCGGCCCGTGGAATCTAGGCAAGTACAGCATATATGTTGGTGGGTTTTCTTGTGCATTTGTGGTCATCATGGTGCCTATCTTGATGCTGCCCAGTTCAGTTGGCGGTAATCTCAAGTCAGTACCTCCGTTCTTCAGTACTCCTTGGCATTAATAAGCCTCCAGTGCATCTAATATGAACTGGACATGCCTCTGCTATGGAGCGCCGATGCTATTTGCTGTCATATGGTGGATCGTAGACGCGAGAAAGTGGTTTAAAGGACCCAAGGTAAATTCTTTTTTGGCAAGCATTGAGAATATGGACTAACGTGCTGTGCAGGTAAACATCGAGCACACGATGCTTGGACCAGTAAGGAATGTGATTGAAGGCAAGAAAAACACGAATGAAAGCGCAGGATCGAGCACAGGCAGTATCACCAGGGAGAGAGTCGTGGAGGACAAGAAAGCTGGGGAGCTTGCTTGAAACGGGGTTATATGTACATGTCTTCTGGATTTCTGGATTTCTGGATCTGTTTCTTGAAGTAGTCTTGAACATGACCCATAATACCACGAGTTAACGATATAAGAATATAAGGATTTAGAATATGCTCTGATCTTACCGTATTGCCGCCGTTGCTCTCGGCAGACTTCTTAGCCGTCGATGCAGCCCACCAGCCTCGCTTCGCTAAGGTAGGCTTAGTCGAATGTGGATATGTAAGACATTGAATGCGCATGCATACGCATGAAGCGACATTTATCCCTCGCTGTCGTTCATATCTCATATCTCATATCTCATATCATTGTTCACAACTATCAGTCTTCCATTAATCCTCACACAGGTAAACATTACCGTGCTGTTCAACCGCCAAGTGTCCGGTGTCCGCTTTCCTCGGCTGCCCCGTCACCCCGCGAATTTGCGGGGTTACTGTAGCTTGGGAGCTGATTCACTCGTTGTTACGGAATACCTCGACCTCACCTTACGTAGAGCTCGGAAAATGGGTTCGGATACTAGCATGCTTGAACTATCAAACACTCCTTGTGCAGCAATGCTGCACCTTCTCACGACAAGTCCATTGTCCCAGAATCTCGCTTCTCTCTACAAACACTGATTTTCTTCAGTGGAAGCTGGGCGAAAATGCTTCTCTCACCGCTTTCAACGCCTTATAGTCTCCTCCTCATCCCTCTGATATACTACCTGCTCCCGTATATCAGGTCGCGTGCGATTCGTGATATACCCTCACCTTTTCCTGCCGCGTTTTCGAATCTATGGCTGCTGTACCAATGCAGGCGTGGTAAACGCTACCTTGCAGTCGACAATGCTCACAAGAAATATGGTCCGTTGGTTCGGATCCAGCCAGAACATGTTTCGGTGGCGGATGCTTCTGCTATTCCGGTCATATATTCGCATACTGGCGGTTGGACGAAAAGGTTCGACCATCTTTTATTCTGTTCACTGCGTGAGCCATGCTTCCATGTCTTATATTGAGAGCACGTGCGTCCTATATTTGGACCAATGCTAAAGCATTCATCGGATTAGTGATTACTACGATGCCTTCGTATCCATCCAACGCGGTCTCTTCAACACCCGTGATCGTGCAGAACACACTCGCAAACGCAAGACAGTCTCCCATACCTTCAGCTCCAAGTCGATTTCTCAATTCGAGCAGTACATGGTTTCAAATCTACAGGACTTGATCAAGCAATGGAATCGTATCTCTGAGACGGCAACAAAGGCAGGGCAAGAGTACGCGGAGATTGATTCGCTGCACTGGTTCAATTACCTGGCATTTGATATCATTGGAGACCTGGTCAGTACATCAACCATCACGGAACGGATATAGCTTGCTTAATAAGATGTCAGGCATTTGGAGCGCCGTTTGGCATGTTAAAAAAAGGGAAAGACATTGCCGAAGTCCGAAAGACTCCCGATAGCCCACCCACATACGCACCTGCGATTGAAGTATTAAACCGCCGGGGCGAGGTATCTGCAACCCTGGGATGCTATCCCGCGCTCAAACCTTATGCCAAATGGCTACCAGATCGTTTCTTTCGGGATGGAGTTGAGGCTGTGGAAAACCTAGCGGGCATTGCAGTCGCAAGAGTAAATGAGCGACTGAACAACACGGAGGAGGACCAGAGGGTGGATCTTTTGGCAAGGCTGATGGAAGGCAAAGATGAGAATGGCAATAAACTGGGCAGAGAAGAGTTGACCGCCGAGGCCTTGACTCAATTGATCGCAGGCAGCGATACGACAAGCAATACGAGCTGTGCGTTGCTGTACTGGTGTTTGAAAACCCCAGGCGTCATGGCAAAATTGCAAAAAGAGCTCGACGAGGCTATTCCAGCGGGGGTGGATGTACCAGATTTTGACAGAGTCAAGGATCTGCCATAGTATGTATGCCTACTCTCATCCCTGGGTTCTAGCTAACATTACCCAGCCTCCAGAACGTAATCTCCGAAACCCTCCGCATCCACAGCACCTCCTCCCTCGGTCTCCCCCGCCTTGTCCCTCCTGGCCCCGGCGTCACCATCCTCGGCCATCACTTTCCCCCCAATACCGCCCTCTCCGTCCCCGCCTACACCATTCACCACTCCAAGCCCATCTGGGGCGCCGATGCCGACAGCTTCCGGCCCGAGCGCTGGGAAGACGGCCAGCTGACGGATGAGCAAAAAGCAGCATTCATCCCATTTAGCTACGGGCCCAGAGCTTGTGTCGGAAGGAACGTGGCGGAAATGGAGCTGGCGCTTATTGTGGCAACGGTGGGGAGGCATTATGAGTTTGAGCTGAGGATGGAGGGGCCGTTGGAGACGAGGGAAGGGTTCTTGAGGAAGCCGGTGGGGTGTAAGGTGGGGATGAGGAGGAGGCCGTGAAGGAGGATGGGATTGAATACGAGCGCGACGGAGGAAATTGAAGGGGAAAACAATAGTCTTGCTGTGCATGCGATCGCGCTCGTTCTTGAACAGTACCGTTGGTACCGTAAAGCCTGAGTCTCGCTCTCAACTCCACGATCAACCCCTCCATGACCTCCCACCCCCCGCCCCCCCGCCACCCATCTGATGCTCGTCCCTTGAGCATCAACCTGATCCTTGGGTGAACAGCGAGGTAATGACGAAGGCGAAGGCGAAGTAGGTGTATCCCGAACAGAGAAGGCAAGAAGCGAAGATATAGCTAGTAGAACGATAGCTAGATAACAAGGTAAAGAAGACGCGTTTTAGATCAATAGCTAAATGACAAAATATATCATAGTGCCCTTTTTAGCACGCTAAACCCGATGCTATCTGTAACCAACCTTTCTAGGTTAGAGTGCGCGGAAACCCCGCGCATACGAGAGGCTTTGAAGCAGAGGTTTTGAATCAACAGCTAACTGAATAGGTGATCGAAAGAAGGTATGTTGACTAGCTTCTGAGATCAGCTTTGTTACTGACTAGGAGAGCTTCGTTGTCGGCTTCAAGGTAGAGAGATGGTACGTCCTAAATAGCAATCACAGCTCAAAAGGTAATACTTCGTAAGTAGTAGTCAAAACCCTCGGATAAACGATGTTTCGTGAAAGTTCACCCCACAGTCATTGGGTAATTTAATTATATTAGGTTCGATTCTCAACAGCGCTGGTACAATGGTGTTGTGATTATCTTTCTTTTCTCTCACGACAACATTTTCAGCATCACTTGATCCTGAATTTTGATCACTTGATTGATTTTCATTCATGTATGACTACAACGAATCAGATTGTATCAGATTAATCAAATATTAATAAACAATTAATAAAGACTGGACTGAATTCAAGAATCTTCTGTTCATCGATGCTGTTTTCTATGATTTTAGATTACATTACCAGTAGCTCAGGAAAGCGGAATTATGCGCATTGGTCGACCGACCTCTAGCGTGGGTCAGCTGACCTGTAGTCTCGGTTATACGCGAGATCTGATATATTTGATTGGAGTAGACAAAAGACAGTCCATTTTCCGCTGATAGCTGATAATGACGTCCATGACTACGCGGCCAAATGATGTACTGACCACCATAGAGCCTGACAACGAAGCAGATTGTACTCAGCGCTTTCACTTGGAAGGACGCCCACGTGGATGTCCTTCCCGGCTTCGCAGAGATCCTAGGACCCGTGAGTATATGCTAAGGGTTCTTCCCACAGCGCTTCGAGTGTTTGTGCCGGTATTCAACACTCACCTACCTTTGCATCTTTGATACTTCGTTATTATCTCATCACCGAACATGCCAGGGAAGGCAGCTGAACCAGTGTACCAACCAAAGATGCCTGATTTTGAGAAGTCGCTAGGTGCGCAGGCACCCACAGCGGACAACATGCCCAGCAAGGTCGAGCTCGAAAAGCCTTCGTCGGACGATGCGGACTCATCTGAGGTAGCAGAGGACAAGCCAGAGAAAGAGAAGGAGGGGGGGATTAAGGACTACTTCGCAAGCGGTCAACCAGAGCATCTGTGCTGAATTGGACTGACTCATCGACAGCGAATTTTCCAATACGCGGACCGCCTTGACATCTTCTTGTACGCCATCGCACTCACAGGCGGTGTTGCGGTTGGCGCTGCTCTACCTTTGATGACACTGGTGTTCGGCTCATCAACAGCTTCCTTCAGCAATTTTGCGGCCGGTCAGGGCAACGCGCAGCAGTTCACTGCCCAGATCAATCATCTCGTCCTCTACTTCGTGTATTTGTTCGTTGCCCGCTTCGTCATCGGCTACGTGGCAACACTTTGCATATGTATTGCGGCTACCAGAACCACACGCTCCTTGAGGAAGACGTTTCTGAAGAGTCTGCTGAGGCAGAAAGTATGGCATTTCGACAAAGAAGGCAATGAATCTCCAGCGACGCAGATTACGATGAGTACGTGATCATCCACTACACGGTATTCGATCGCTGACAGAAGCTCTCAGACGGCAATCGTGTCAATCAAGATATTGTCGAGAAATTGTATACACTCGTTCAGAGCATCTCACTTTTCTTCTCGAGATATATTGTGACACTCGCTGTTCAGTGAAAGCTTGCTCTCATTACCATAAGCATAGTGCCAGCCATTGTTCTGACGATAGCAGAATGTCTCAGCTTTGATGCACTCTTGAAGACTTGAATTGTAAGTAGTAGAGCATTCGTCGTAAAATGAGAACGTGTTTCTAACATCGCTTCTGTCTAGACACGAATTTACTCTCGCGCAGCAGTTCTTGCTCAGAATGCAATGAGTTTCATCAAGATCATTCACGCATTCGAAGCACAGCAAAAGATTGTGAACAGATACGATGAACACTTACAAGCAACTCATAAGAAAGACAATAAGAAGTCGCTTCTCTTTGACATTCTCTTCTTCGCTCAAACTTTCTTGATCATGTCAGAAACTGCGCTCGCCTTCTGAAAAGACTTTCGATTGTTTCGAAGCAAAGAAATTGACAACGTCGAAACGATCTTTACAGTCGTTCTCAGCGTGACGCTTGATGCTACTTTCGTTATGCTGATCGCGTCACAGCTTCAATTCATCACGAATGCTTCGTCTGCTGCTTTCGAGCTCTTCTTCATTATCGACAAACAATCTTTACTGAATTCGCTCTCTCTCGAGAGCATGCAACTCACTTTCTGCACTGAAGAAATTCAGATTCGTGACTTGCGCTTCGCTTATTCAACGCGGCTCACGACGCAAGTGCTTCAAGGCTTGAACTTTTCTATATCGACTGACAAAACGATCGCTCTAATCGAACTCAGCGATTGCGGCAAGTTGACCTTGATTGACTTACTAGAAAGATGATATCAGCTCGCTTCAGATCAGATTCTTGTGAATGATCACGACATTATCGAATATAACACGAAATGATTGCGAAGCAATTTCAGACTCGTTCAGCAGAAGTCTATTCTCTTTCAAGGCACAATCTTTCAGAATGTCGTCAAAGATTTCGTTGACGAGCAACAGAATCTCTTCGAGAAGGCGCAAATGAAGCTAGTACAACAAGCGTGTATGATCAGCAACGCGCATGACTTCATTGAAAGACTGTTCGAGAAGTACAACACACAAGTCGACGAGAGAGCAAGCATGTTGAGCGGCGGGCAGCGGCAGAGGGTTGTCATCGTCAGAAGCATCATCTCGGATCCGAAAGTTCTACTGCTTGACGAAGCAATCATTGCGCTCGATTCCCGTGCAGAGAGAGTTGTTCAGAATGCTCTTCATCGTGTGTTGATCAACAAGACAACTCTCGTTATTGCGCACAAGCTCGCTACGATCATGACGACTGACAAAATTGCTGTGATAACGAGCGAAAAGATCATCGAGTTAGGAACTCATAGTGAACTTCTCAAGCACGACGGCCTGTACGTCGCTATGATGCACGCACAAGATTTAGGCGCTGAGGCTGAAGAACCAGAGTTTCGTGAAGGGTCGAAAAAGGAAGACGATGTCAGGAAAGCACTCGATCGATTTCTCACACTTCAACGAACGCAGTTCGAGATTCTGTCGAAGAATTCAGAGCGCGAAGTTGAGCATCTTTCTGCTGAAACTGTTGAATACTCTCTTGGAAAATGTATCTGAATCATGCTGAAAGAACATTCAGACTTATATATATGATATCTAGTCATCGTCTTGAAAGATCTGATTGACGATGACACGTATTCGACACAAGCGATCATCTTCTTCCGTCTTATCAACGTCTTTACGTTACAGAGTTTGAAAGCAAAAGACCAGGCCGATTTTTACGCCCTCATGTTCTTCGTGCTGACGATTGCAAATCTCTTTGAATATTTCAGCATTGAATGAGCCTGCAATACAATCGACCAAGCGATTACACATCGCGTTCGTCGAAAGATGATTGAACGCATGATGTACTTTGACCAGAACTTCTTCGATCGTTTCGAGAACTCTTCGAAATCCGTGATCTCTAAGCTATCGTTCGTGTCGACATCGCTACAGAAATTGATGTCTCAGAATCTCGGCCTTATTCTGAACGTCCTGATCAACATTGTGTTCAGCAGTGCTCTCGATATCGCGTTCGACTGAAAGCTAGGCCTTGTCATCGTCTTTGACGAACTTTCTCTTCTCATTGCTGCTGAATACATCCGCATTCGACTCGATCAAAAGCTCGAAGCTTCGACAGAGAAGCGATTTGCAAGCAGCGCTGACTTGATCATCGAAGCTGTCACCTCAATCAGAACCATCAGTTTCTTGACCCTAGAGGCATCGATTCTACGTGAGTACAATGAGATTCTAGGAAACATTGTGACCAAGGTGATTTCGAATCTGATAGTGACGCTCATACTCTATGCGCTTTCGCAATCAATCGACTTTCTCATCATGAGTCTTGACTTCTGATACGAATCTCGACTGATCGCAAGTGAAGAGTATATCACAACACAGTTCTTCGTCATCTTCATTGCGATGATCTTCGAAGATCAGAGCACTGCGCAATTCTTCTCGTACACGACTTCAATCATCAAGGTCAAAGTCGCTGCAAATTACGTTCTCTGACTTCGAACTATCAGAGTCAATATTCGCGAAATCGATGAAAATCGAGACAGAAAGTCGTTCGAAGACGGGCTCATTGACGTCGAGAACATTGAATTTCGATACAAGCAGCGAAACGCTACGAAAGTGTTGCGAGAGATTTCAATGAAGATCGAATCTGGAACGCACATTGCGATCGTCGAATCCTTCGGTTGCGACAAAAGCACAATCATCTCGCTCCTGGAACGCTTCTACGACCCAACGTCTGGTCGCATCACATTGAACGGAGACGACATCTCGCTCATGTCTTCACATGCGTACCGTCGCTACATGTTTCTAGTGCAGCAAGAACCGCCTTTGTATCTTGGCTCTGTCCGCGAGAACATCGTAATTGGTCTGAAGTACGAGCCTTCTGAAGAGGAAGTGCAAGAAGCTTGTCGCCAGGCCAACGCTCTGGACTTTGTGTCTTCGTTGCCTGAAGGTCTGAATACGCCTTGCGGCTCGAAGAGTCTCCAATTTTCAGGCGGACAGAGACAACGCATCGCAGTTGCTAGGGCGCTGATTCGGAAGCCACGCTTGTTGTTGCTTGACGAAGCGACTTCTGCGCTGGATACCCAGAGTGAACGCATTGTGCAGAAAGCGCTGGACGAAGCGGCATTGAGTCGAACAACGATTGCCGTCGCACATCGGCTCAGCACTATTCGGCATGCGGATGTCATTTTCGTTATGGAGGATGGCAAGATCGCAGAAATTGGCACGCATGAGGAGTTGCAGCGGCTTAAGGGCAGGTACCACGCTATGTGCCTGGCGCAGTCTTTGGATCAGGCATGATGATCGAATCAGTCGTTTGGACATCAGGTTCTGCATGTATACTGATAAAGCTCGATACTCAAGATAGACACTGACACTGGGAACTCAGTTCTCGCTTGAACTGTCCACGTTCAGGATCGTGTTCTCCACCCTTGACACAGCTCTTTCCAAGCATCGGAGCTCGGCACTGGCCCTCTACCAAAGCAGAAGTGCCAGCTCGCTATCACAGGGTTCGAAGCTCTGAGTGTCTTAGCATGATCCTGCACCTATCGGCAAATATGGGTGCCTGCATTCCGAGTAGTACCCGCGCATTAATACGAGCTTTAAGATTAGACTACTCGAGTTACCGTGCTATTAACAACGCTCATCCACAATCTGTAATGAAAGCCGAGAACTATGCGAATCCAGTATGAGGCTTTAGGCCGCGCTCTCCCTTTCAACATACCGTTCAGCGCCAGAGTGACCAGATGCACGCAGAACGTTGAACTCGCGTTGCGTTGCGTTCTTCCTGATTCGCATAGGCCACGGGTGGACGATCGTACTCTTGGAGTTCATCTTCAATCCGGCGGCCTTGCTGATCTCATTCAAGCAACATTCGCGTTTGTAATGGTTGAATGACTCCTCAAAATCCCGAAACAGAACTTGCGCACTCATGAATTCTATGAAATCTGTGTTAGACCTGTTGCTGTTCTTCACTATGTCTCGGGTCATCAGTATGTATGGGCGCATACATTTGAGCACGTTATTTGATCTCTGCCATCGATGTAGACACAGTCCCCACTCTCGCCCGTAGAATGTCAGATCTGCCTTTCATCTGACTGTCGCTGATGACTACTGCTTGGCAAGTCGGGTATAAAACTTTCAGTGAAAATGCCGCCAAGGGTCGGTTCTTTTCGGTGACAACGCACCAGACATGGCTAGATTTCCTTGTAAGGTTGGGTGAAAAGTCAATTGAACAACTACATACGATATGTAAGCTCATTCTTCGCTTAGTAGTTAGTACTCACCGGCCAAATAACCAAGTCGGCCACCTAACCGAAATTCAACCATACTGAAAAGGCTGTATTACAAGCAATTCCTTCAAAACAGCCTTATATAAAGCCTTTCAGACCTTCTCTTCCTTCTGCCATACCTTAATATGAGTCTTACAACGCTTATAAACCTTCTTTAGCTCGTTAATATACTGCTTTTCGGTACGCTCATCGCGAGCCTTTTGCCTCAAATTCTCTAAACCTAGCCTATCACAGGTCTTAGATCAAGCTTCTTTGACGGAAAGAATGCCTTTCGTTCAGTTTTACAGTTTTCTACATTTAAATTTTGAATCATAATTTGACTGATATATAAAAGTCAGAACTAATGTTCATGCAGAATAATGCTTCAATACAGAGTCAGAAAATCGAAGCTTTGATTTTAAAAAATGAATATGAAAGTCATGAAGTAATCTGTGTACAGTCTTGATTTGAAATTAACTGAAAATCTCTGAACTCTACAGAAGAAGAAAGTCTACAAAGTCTATTCGAATCTAAATTCGCTAAAGAATAAAGACGACGAAGCTGAAACACAGCTGTTTCGGATTTTACAGAAGGTCTGAGTGAACATACGAAAGAAGATAATGGATGGGTTGATTTCCAGTATGCCTCGCAGGTGTGCGGCTATAATCAAAGCGAAGGGCTGACATATCAAATATAGATTGGGAATTATAAATCACATACTGCTAAATAACCAATTCAGATATTGGACTTCCCCAGCTTGATTTAAGGGGTGCAATGGTTGAATGCATGTGGAAGGATAATTTGGTGGACCGTGGGGGATTTAGCGAAGACTGAATGCGAGATACTGTTCAATGAGTTAATCTATGCTAATTGGCATCGTTCAGAAAATCTGCAGAACCGCACATCACATTGAAACTTCCTTCGCTTACTGAACTACCTGTGTATTGACTCACCCGTCACTTCTTCATGATACCAAACATCCCCTCTATTCCTTCATCAGCACTTACATTTCCCCACACATCCCCTTAACCATCACAATCCTTCGGCCTCTCAACCACCCCCAACACCATCACCCGCGCCCAACTCGCCCATCGCATCCACATCGTCCAAAATATCTGGAAAATCCTCGAGGGCGCAAGGGTGCTGGAAATCGGCCTCGATCAAAACGATTGCACGCTT
>JAABUR0100002313.1_pt1 | contig 29584 bp, 29 predicted proteins | sample 5560091 | NCBI WGS metagenome assembly JAABUR01 (sample SAMN10711879, study PRJNA513375) | rock metagenome | isolation source: Antarctica rocks | place: Antarctica: Victoria Land, University Valley sud
GAGTCATATCTGAGTCATATCTGAGTCATATCTGACTAGCTCGCTGATTAGTTCTAATCATTACGCAGAGAACTCGCTAGCGTTCACTGCGAATTGATTAGAGCTTCAGCCTTGTTCAGTCTTGATATGCTCGTAACATTATCGCGTTCAATAAACTATGAATGCACTCAAATAACGAAGATTTAACTATCTTTATCATCTTTTTCAACTTATACAAATATCATGTAATGTTCTTCAAATTAATCAATGAATCAACGTTTTATCAACACTATATAAACGACGTGCTGTTTGAATATCTTCATCAGTTTTGTCAGATTTATCTAGATGACATTATCATTTACAGCAAGATCTTGAAGAAACATAAGCAACATGTATGATTGATCTTAAATAGACTACGAGAAGCTGATCTACAGATGAATATAAACAAATGCAAGTTTCATGTTCAAAAGATCATCTTTCTAAAACTATTGATATTCATTGAAAAACTGAAGATGAATTCACGAAAGATACAAGCAGTAGTGAAATGATCTACTCTTAATAATCTCACTTAGATTCAGTCATTCATTGACTTTTGCAACTTTTATCGATGCTTTATCAAGAACTTTTCGAAGATTGTTCGTTCAATGATTCAACTTATTCAAAAGAAGATCATATTTGAATAAAATGAGACTTGTCAGACTGCATTCAATCACATGAAGAGACGTATGACTGAGACTTTTATACTTCGTCACTTTGATCAGATTCATGAAACTATTCTGAAAACTGACTCATTTAACTACGTAAACGATGAAGTTCTCTTTCAATATGATAACGAAGAAGTACTACATTAAATTGCTTTCTATAGCAAGAACATGTCTTCTGCTGAGTGCAACTACGAAATATACGATAAGAAACTGCTGATCATCATTTTAGCATTTGAGCATTGATGATTTGAACTGAAGTTGACTGACATTTCTATCAAGATGTTCATCGATCATCAAGCACTCATCTCATTGATGAAAGACAAAGAGCTGAGCAGACGTCAGATGCATTGAGTACAAAAGCTAGCTGATTTCAACTTCAAGATAATGTATCAATCTGATGAACAGAACATTAAGATCAATGCATTAACTTGTTGAGCTGACTTCGTACTCAGAGATTTCAATGATGAACGCGTTTGCTATCAATAAATCACTATTCTGACGTTGAATTGAATGAAGATTGCTGATCTAAAGAAAAACGTCAGCGAGTCAATTTATAAACAAGTTCTTGACGTGAATGAAATCGACGAGAATTGTACTCTACTTCGTGAAGCAAAAATCAGAGACGAAGCACAATGTGAAGACATTAAGCTGAAGAATTGTCAAGTTCAGAATAAAATCTTATACAAAGATAGTCAGCTATGAGTTTCGTTCAATGAACTTCTGCAAATAAATCTGATTCGTGAGATACATGATCAACTCTCAATAAATTATCTCAATATTCTTAGAACGATGAAGATCATTAAATGAAACTACTATTAATCATTCATGCGAAAGACAGTAGATCGATATATTCAAAACTGCTATGTTTGTCAACAATCAAAGACATCTAGAAATAAATCAAATGACTTGCTTCAATCTTTATTGATATTTAAACAGCGATGACAAGACATAGCAATGAACTTCATTATTGATTTATTTGATTTGTACGATTACAACGCTATTTTGACTGTCATCTGCAGATTGTCAAAAGAAAGACATTATATTTCTTGCATCATTAATGATGAAGATATTACAGTCAAAAAGACAGCTGAAATGTTGCTTCAATGAGTATATTGAACTTACGATTTATCAAGCTTCATTGTATTTGATCAAGATTCTCAGTTTATCTTCATTCTTTGAAAGTTTCTTTGCAAACGACTGAGCATTTCTCTTTAATTGTTTATCATCTATCACTCTCAGATCAATGATCAAAGTGAACGAGTCAATCAGAATGTTGAGCGATATCTTGATTTCTTCTGTTCATATATGCAAAATGACTGATTCAAATGATTACTCATGATTGAGTTTGTCAACAATAATGTCTTGTCTTCAGTCATCTTCTTGACTCTCTTCTTTATAAACAAGAACTTTCATTCTTATATGAGCTTCGACTCTGACATCATTGAGTATGAAAGCACTCGCGAACGTCTGCAGATTGCTCAAGTCAAAGATATATTCAATTACATGAATAAGACATTAATCTTCGCTTGCGAAGCTCTGATCAAAACATGAGAGCAAATGATGAATCAGACTAACAAGCATAGAAAGAAGATCAATTACGAAATTGAATCAAAGATGTTTTTGAATGAACGAAACATCATTACAGCGAAATCTTTCAAAAAATTGAATGACAAGATGCTTGATTCATTTCAGATCACTGACTCTGTTGACTCATTTTATAAGTTGAAACTATCAGAAACTATGCATATACATAATGTATTTCATTCAAAGCTTCTTCGTTCTGTCGTTGATAATTCTCTGTCTGATCAAAAGAATGAATCTTCAAAATCAATAGTGATAAGCGACGAAAATGAATGAAAGATCAACAATATATTGAACTTTCAATAATATCAAAGATAACTTCAATATCAAGTTAAATGAAAAAGCTATGATAATGATCTCAACTGATATAACGCTGATGATGACGAATTTATGAACGCTCAAGAGATGATTGACAACTTTCATATCAAATATTCAAGAAAAGCGCACTAAGAAATAACATTCATGTGAACATGAATAGTCAAGAAAAAGAAGTAATGTTATGATTCTAGTCTTCGTCTATTCTTTCTAGTCTTCGTCTGAGATTCATTCTAATTGAGTTTAGTGAGCATTCAAGCTAGAGATGATGTTATTAAGACTCTGCATCATATGTGTAAGATATTAATTCAATCAAGTTTAGCACAGAGCTGAGAAACACACATATAAGAATCAAGTTCTTTTCTGTAGATACTTTTCTTTCTTAGCATTTATTTATTAGTTAAATGACATTTTTATGACTCGCTCTAGATCAATTTCTAACAAAATTCACTTTCATTGACGTTGTATCAATGTAAATCAACGTTGTATTCTTTTCAATTAACACAATATTGTAGTTGTTTATCTCATTCATAGTGTCTGAAGTTCAGTATGTTTTTCACTTTTCATTCATCTTCATCTTCAATCACTATAAAATCAGATGACTCATTTCATTATTTTTTTAAAGCGTTTTTTAAATTTAGTCGCAACAGATTTGATGCAAACTTTGAATGAATCTTCATAGTCAACAACATTTTCAGTTGATATGCATGTTCAATCTCAATCAGAATCTTAAAGAGTTCTAGCATTTTATCATCTAGTTTCTTTGATGATCTTGAGATCATGATGTTTCTTGAGTTCAGAAACATCATGTCATCTATCTTATAAATCATTTCTTTTCAATGCTTGTCAATCTGTTTCTTCATTGTGACTCTAACTCTTGCTAATGCTTGCTTGATCAATGCTAGTAATCATTTCATGTGTTTGAATATATTCTTCGCTTTGCTCACTTCAATTCTAGCTCAAGTGATCTCATATTCAGTTGAATTCAAATCGAAGCTCATACGAAAGTGAAAGTTTTTATTCAGAAAGAATGCTGACTGTTCAATTGATGACAAAATAGCATTGTTATCAACGAATTCAATCATAGATAATCAGACGAATCAATCATCTTGCATGTACAAGCAATAACTTCATAGATATTGTTTCACATTCTGATTCACTTTTTCTGTTTAATCATCAATTTACAAATGATAGTTTGTGAATAGTTTTATCTTGATGTCAAGTCTCAAGCATAGAAACTTTCAGACAATTAATATAAATTATGAATCACAATTAAACATTATTGATCTTGATAGTTCATGAGTTCTGAAGATTCATATCAACAGTAACTTGACTGTTTATTCTGCAAAGATTTTTTCATCATTTGATTAACATGATATATAATGTTGTTTCTTAAACAATTGATCTATGACTGTCAGAATCGCGTTGTTTTTATCACTTTCTGATAAATCAATAATGAAGTCTAATGATATGTTCTGTCATTACTGCTCAAGTATGAGCAATGACTTCAGCAGTTCATTGATTCAATCTCTCGATGCTTTTGATTTACAACAAACGTAACAGTTTCAAATGTAGTGCTTGATCATCATTCTCATTTTCGATCAGCAATATGATCATCTCAGCAGATTCAAAGTTCAATTCATGTCAGATTGATCACTGATTGAAAGATCATGTGCTTTTCTTATCAATCAAGTGATCATTGACTGAAGAATTCATAGTCTATCATCTTTTCAGAGTACTTCATTAAGTACTTTGCAATTGTCTAGATTAATATCTTGATAAGTTCTTCTGTTCTGTTTCATGACTATTTGAATATTAAAGCACAGTTGATTTGTTTGATTTTCAACTATAATCTGATTCTGAATAGAAATCATCTCTTCAATCGAATTTTGATTAACTTTCAATTTGAATTTCGAATCTGAATCAAATTTTGAGTCAGATCTGAGCAAGATTTGAGTCAGATCTTGATCAACTTTCTGATTATCTTCTTGATTAACTTTCATTGACTGCAGTTCAAATTTGTCTTCTGACAATAGCATTTGATGCTGATATAGCTTTCAATCATCATTTGCTTCAACTGACTTGATGTTTGACATTCTGATCAGCGTGTTGACTTTCAGATTCTGTTTTTTCGACTGATATATGATCTTGAAGTTATATTCAAATAACTTCTCAACTCATTTAGCTTGTCATCTGATCAATTCTTTAATGATCATGAAGTACTTCAAATTCAGATGATTGATGAAGATCTTGATCAAAATATTCGTATATTTCAATTTGAAGCGTCAATGTTTCAAACAGCAAATAATGATCAGCAATTCTTTGTCATAAATCTCGTAGTTGCATTTTGCAAGAATCATGTTCTTGCTATAGAAGATTATTGAATATAGAATGTCTTCATCGTCATATTAAGACAATACTTCGTCGTTCACATAGTTCAAGAAGTTCGTTTTCAGAATAGCTTCTCTGATTAAGTTGAAATGCTTCAGAATGAAGACTGTTGTCATCTGTTGCTTTAGTTTTTCAAAGATTGTCTGACAGATCTTTATTCATTCAAAGAAATGATCTTTTTGAATCAGCTTTATCATGAGTTGAATGATCTTTAAGAAGTTCTTTATGAATCGTCAATAGAAATTGCAGAAGTCAATGAAGATCTGCACATGAGTCAACAATCACAACACTTTTCAGCTTCGAATCACATCTACTTTTCAAGAATTCATTCGCAGATCATTAATGAATATCAATAGTTTTAAAAACGAGATTTTCTGAATCTTGAATTTATACTTGTCAATGTTCATCTGTAGATCAGCTTCATGAAGCTTGTCTAGCACTTCTTTCATGTGAGTTCTATGTTCTTTCAATGTTTTACTGTAGATGAGAATATTATTCAGATATGTCTGACAGAACTTATGCAGATAGTTGAACAATACATTGTTGATATAATGCTGAAAGAACGCAGATTCATTGATCAATTTGAAAAGCATTACTTTATACTTGTAAACATTGAAGAAAGTAACAAAAGTAGTTATATCTTCACTTTCTGAACTCATGTGCAGTTTATTGAACGTGATAATAATGTTGAATTGAGTCAGATACTTACTGTCTTGAATTTAAGCTAATACTTCGTCTATCAAGAGTATTGAATAACGATTTCTTTTGATCAGAGCATTCAGTTTTCAATAGTTCATGCAAAAGCAAAGACTATCATCTTTCTTTTCAATAAATAGTATTGACGAAGCAAAAGAAGCTTTGCTGAGTGTGATGAACTTCTTCTTCAAATTTTCTTTTAAATACTCTTTAATCTTCTGCAACTTGTAACTCGATATGAAATACAATTGACTTCAAGAAAGTTGATTCTCATCTTCTAATTTAATCTTATGATCATATGATTGATGCAAAGGCAACTGCGTTATCTTTTCTCTATCAAAAACATTCAGAAAGTCGTGATAAACTATTAAAAGCTTCTTCTTCAGTTTATTTAATGACATGACAGAGATCATTTTATTCAGTTTTGCGAAATCTTCAACTGAGCTAAGCACTTTGTTGATTTCACTAATGATTAAGAAAAAGATCTTGATCTTCTTATTCTTGACTAAAGATCAATACACAGCGACTTTGATCATGATAATATTGATGAGTTTCTTTTTCTCAGTTGACTGAAAGAAGCGAAGTTGATTGAGATCAACTTGAGTGCTTTGCTTTTATATGAATACAGATTCAATGAATCAAACAGATTCAATGAACTGATTTACTAGTTTCTGATTCATGAGTTGCTTCAAGATGATTATTGACGTAATTATTAAGTTCAAGTTCTTTCATTTCATTTTACAGATTTCGCTTGAGTCAGATCTGTGAAATGCTGATTGACTGCTTGTCTTTGAAACAACAGATTTTGATGTTTGAATATTCAATAAGAATATTAATTAATTGTTTGCAAAATTTATCAAAATTTGATTTCTTTTCAATCAAAGATTTTTAATGATTATCTTGTGTTGATTTAAACAAGTTATCAATAAAGACATCATTTCATTCTTATGTTCTTGAATCATGATTGATGTATACAAAGTGTGTGTAATTGACTTTTGCTCAAAGATTTTATCATATAATCAAATCAACTTTGATTTTGATAGTGATATTGACTGAATATCAAAGTGTTCACATAACTCTGACATCAAAAATTCATCAATGAAAGTCATGTCAATGACTTTGATATTTATCAGAGCGAGAAATCTGAATATCTTTTCTAGATTACTTAAGATGATGTCAACAGTGAACGACTTGAAATTAAATGAATCATCAGACATGTTGATGAAACAGAATATGAGTATATCACTCTCAGTCATTACTTTGATGAGAGCAGATCATTTTTTGAACTCGCAGCAATCTTGTGCACTTGAATTATCTTAAGATAGTCATATATTTTATGTTTTGACTTCTTGCATTTGAAGCAAAGTTCTTTCTTCAACAACTCTTTCTGAATAGAGTTGAGATTTGATCTTCTGAGCTTCTTTCATGAAGAAACTGATTACGTGAGTTGAGCAGTTGATGTGCTAGAGACAGAGCGAGCAGCTTAAGTCGCTGATGCTTTGACGACTGATTGAATGTTCAATTCAGTTAATTTAACATTGACTTGCATGCAGATGTTGATAAACTCATTCAAATTCGTGATTCATTCATTGAGCATTGCTCGCTGAAGATCTGAACTGATCTGATGCTGAAGATCACTTAGTAGAGTCTCGTTATTGTATTCTAGTTTTGCGTTAAATCTCTGAAATTTCATTTAAAATTCATGAAAGAAGATCTTGTTCTGATACAGCTTCAAGTACTGTTGTTGAGTCGTGTGACATTGATTGAAATCATCATACATCTTTTTTATGATCGACAATATCTCTTCTGCTTCTAGAAATAAGTTCGTGATTGCATTTTTCATTCGAAGTGCTATGTGTTTAATCATCGTTTCATCGACTCAACTTTTCACATATGCAATCTTCAATTCTTCGATAGAAAAATAATTCTTGTTCATCTTCAGCTTGTTTTGCATTCAAAACAATCAATTATTTACATTCTGCTTTGAATCTTCAAACAAAGATAAGTCAGATAGCTTGATCAACTTTGAGAATTAATCTTCAGAAGTTAAAGTGCTTTGTCAACTTGATGCAGCTTTTAAATGATGTATAATCACGTTCTTGTTTCTATTCTCTTTCTGCAAACGTGTCTGTGTAATCTTCAACATGATGTTTATCTCGTTGACATCTTCTAACATCTGAATCATGTCATTGTGAATCTTGATTTTGATGTCGTGCTGTTGACATATGTACTTGATAAAGACAATGATGTTATCTGCTTCATGAGTGTTTATTCAAGCATTCAGTTCAGTGCTAATGCTGATCTTGATCATTTCGTGATTAAAAAGCAACGCGTTCGTATTTTCTTCTTCTGTATTCAACAATGCATTCGTGTTTTCTTCTTCTGATGCTGTTTAATTTTGTGATAGAAGTGATTTTCTTCTGACATTTTGAAGTTCATAGCAAGTAATGCTTTCTGATTCTGAGTTTCTAGTCATTGTATGAATAGAAAATTGCTGATTGAGATTTTGATGTTACTTTATCAAACTTTCTGAGTTCAAGCAATGACTAGTACTTTATTGAACTTTCTGAGTTTGAGTACTGCTGAAATTTCTGATTTCTGATGACGAGCTCAATAAAGAGTTAGTTAAGAGCAACGCGTTCGTGTTCTTTGATTCTGATTCTATCGAAATTTCTGATTTCGAATTAAGATTCTTCTTTAGAAATTTCTGATTTCTATTGAGCTTTCTGAACTCAAGTTCTGATTTTGCTGTCAAAATTTCTGAGTTCAACTTCTGATTTGAGTTGTGTAACTTGTTTTTATATCGTCTACACGTTGATAGCAAGATTAATGAACTTTGAACTAAGATTATGAATCTGCATAAAGCGAATCATATGAGTGTATTCTAACTAGAAGTTCAAAGCTGAAGAAGAAAGAAGATGCAACACGTTGTGAGTTTTACTCACGAAGACACGCTAGATCGCTAGCGTGTCAACATCAGCTTTATACTAGTCTATGATAGTTTGAAATGATCTATGTTAGACTAATTCAAAGTGCACGCTCGCAACATCTTTTATGTGATTTACGCAATGCTTTATATATAGTATATTCAGTGCTTCGTCTGTGATTTATTCAATGCTTCGTATATGCTCTATTCAGTGCTTTATATGTGCTCTATTCAATGCTTTATATGTAGTATATTCAGCGCTTCATACGTGATATATTCAGTGTCTCATATATGATCTACTCAGTGCTTCATATGTGATCTATTCAATGCTTCATATGCAATCTATTCAATGCTTCTTATGCAATCTATTCAATGCTTCTTATGTAGTATATTTGATGCTTCATATGTTGTCAAGAGATAAAATACAGATGTAATACAGATGTAATATAGAAAGTTGTATCAAAGTAACAGAGAAAGCAAACAATGAACATGTGCAATAATCATCATCGACAAAATCATAAGAGGAAAAAAGTTGATATTAACTGATTTTTGTTGACTTTTTCTGAGTTAGCTGTTAATCTCATATATCAGCTAACGATTGAAATTAGCTGACTCTCTCAGTTATTAGCTGACTATTAACTGATTTTTAGCTGATTTAGCTGTGCACTCAACTAATATTAATATTATCTCTTTTGTTAACTTCTTTAACATTTGCGCATTTTACTTATTAACAATCAAATATTGAATTAATGACTAGATAGTTATTGCGTTTGTATAATAGATTAATTAATAATTAATTTGACTATCTAAATAATAGCTATTTACACAGTTTAATATATGCGCTGAAAAAGTCAATGAGAAAGTCAATGAGAAAGTCAATGAGAAAGTCAATGAGAAAGTCAATGAGAAAGTCAATGAGAAAGTCAATGAGAAAGTCAATGAGAAAGTCAATGAGAAAGTTAATGAGAAAGTTAATGAGAAAGTTAATGAGAAAGTTAATAAGAAAGTTAATGAGAAAGTTAATGAGAAAGTTAATGAGAAAGTTAATAAGAAAGTTAATGAGAAAGTTAATGAGTAAACTAATGAGATAGAGAGTCATGTAGAATGTTCAATAGAGAGCTATGTAAAATGTTCAATAGAAAGTCATGTAGAATGTTCAATAAAAAGTTATGTAGAATGTTTGATAAAGTCATATTTGATGCTTGATAAAGAACAAATTTGATTCTTAAATGCAAAGCAATTTGAAACTTGATAGAAAGTCATGAAGAGAGTCATGAAGAGAGTCATGTAGAGAGTCATGTAGAGAATCATTGAGAAAGTCATGTAAAGAATCATGTAGAAAGCATTGTTTGAAACATTGTTTAACTCATGTTATGCGTTTGATTGACGCGTATTTTGAAGCATGTAGAATGTTTAATAGAGTGTTTGATAGAAAGCTCGATCGATAGCTCAGTAGAAAGATCAGTAGAAAAATCAGTAGAAAGCTCAATCAATAGCTCAGTAGAAAGATCAGTAGAAAGATTAGTAGAAAGCTCGATTGATAGCTCAATAGAAAGATCAGTAGAAAGCTCGATCAATAGCTTAGTAGAAAGATTAGTAGAAAGCTCAGTAGAAAGCTCAATTGATAGCTCAGTAAAAAGATCAGTAGAAAGCTTGATCAATAGTTCAGTAGAAAGATCAGTAGAAAGCTCAATTAATAGCTCAGTAGAAAGATCAGTAGAAAGCTCAATTGATAACTCAGTAGAAAGATCAGTAAAAAGCTCAATCAATAGCTCAGTAGAAAGATCAGTAGAAAGATCAGTAGAAAGCTCAATCAATAACTCAGTAGAAAGATCAGTAGAAAGCTTAATTGATAACTCAGTAGAAAGATCAGTAGAAAGCTCAATCAATAGCTCAGTAGAAAGATCAGTAGAAAGCTCGATCAATAACTCAGTAGATAGCTCAGTAAAAAGCTCAGTAGAAAGTATTGTTTGAAGCACTGTTTAACATATGTTATGCATTCATTCAACGCGTATTTTGAAGCATATAGAAAATTTGATAAAGCATTTGATCGAAAGTTTGATATTGAGTCATAAAGAGTGCATTCTATTGAGCTAATTAGCATTATTTCGTACGAAATAAAAAGTAGAAACTACAAAAAAAAGAAGTGAAAAGAAGTAAAAATTCTGAATTCTCTGAATTTTCTAGCGTCAATCTTCAACTGAAAGCGAAGATTACTAATCATGAAGATAATAGTACTGTTTTCAAGTCATGTAAAAAGCATTGTTTGAAGCATTGTTTAACTTATGTTATACGTTCATAATTTGAAGCATGTAAAGCGTTTAATAAAGTGTTTGATAGAAAATTTGATAGAGAATTTGAGTGAGCGAGTAAATGAGTGAGTAAATGAGCGAGTAAATGAGCGAGTAAATGAGCGAGTAGATGAGCGAGTAGATGAGCGAGTAGATGAGCGAGTAGATGAGCGAGTAAATGAGTGAGTAAATGAGCGACTAAATGAGCGAGTAAATGAGTGAGTAAATGAGCGAGTAAATGAGTGAGTAGATGAGCGAGTAGAGTGATGAGCATGTAGAATGATGAGTAGAATGATGAGCATGCAGAATGATGAGTAGAATGATGAGCATGTAGAATGACGAGTAGAATGATGAGCATGTAGAATGACGAGTAGAATGATGAGCATATAAATAAATGAGCATGTAGATAAATATTTTAGCTGAATTAGTTGAATTAGCTGAGTTAGTTGAATTTAGTTGAAATTTAGCTGATTAGTCAGTTGTTAGTTGATTATTAGCTGAATCAAGTCGACTTTTTCAGATTCTGTCATTGAACAAAAAGTTAGCTGTTGAACATTTTGTTGATGATGCTAGTAGAAAGATACTGTAAAACGTGTATGTCTTTGTCTTTATCTACAAGTTGCAATAACATTTATATATATACTTGAAAAATGTCTTTCAACTCTTTTATCATTGACTCAAATCTCAATCTCTTTTCTCTTACTAACTATCTCATGAGAATGATGCAAGCAGTCTTACGACAATGTGATTTACTCAGTGTCTCTTATGTAGTCTATTCAGTGCTTCATGTTCAATCTATTCAGTGCTTCATATGTAGTATATACGATTTATTTAGTAAGTTGCATAAGAGACACTAGATAAATCACATATGAAGCATTGAATATACTATGTATGAAGCATTGAATATACTACATATAAAGCACTGAATAGATCATATATGAAGCACTGAGTACGTCACATATAAGACATTGAGTAGATCACATATGAAGCATTGAGTAAATCACATATGAAGCACTGAGTAAATCACATTGAATATACTACGTATGAAGCATTGAATAGATCACATATGAAACATTGAATAAATCATATATGAAGCATTGAATATACTACATATGAAGTATTGAACATACTACATATGAAGCACTGAGTAAATTATATATAAAGCATTGAGTAGATCACATATAAAGTATTAAGTAAATCACATATAAGACACTGATGTCATGATGTCAGATCATTAACTTAATTTAAAACATAAATCATTAATATTTTAAATAATCTCAATTCATTGAATCTATTTTGCAGTTCAATGAATTAAGTCATCAATCTAATCATCATCATTTTAATTTAGTCTCAGCAATTCTGTTTTGATCATCTCAATCATATGCGCGAACTTTTGCAATCTTAAGTCAATAAAACTATTGTTTAGTCTTGATTCTGCTTGATTCATGTATATAAAAGTCAAGCTTTTGTTCTCTTCTTTCACTCTTTGTCTTTCATCTTGTACATTATCTGATATATTATTCTGTATTTAGTTCAAGTAATATAATAATCAATTCTTTATATTGATAGAATCTTTAATTCAGTTTAATCTTTGACATTACAAAAGATTTACACTTTCTGCAACATTTTCATACATTGAAATCTCATTTAATTATTCTTTCGCTCAAATAAAGTTATCTTACAACTTCTCAATCAACGATGAGCGTGCTATCAAACAGTTCACTCAAAGTATGATTGAAAATTTAGTTGAAATCTTTCGCGTAATGCAAGAGCTTTAAAATCAAGTTCAACAACATGATATTATTATCTTGTTTTCATTCATCATTTTCAGTTCTTCAATTTATATAAAATTGAATTCTCAGTTTCTTGTGATGATAGTTCAGATTGTTACACAAATCTTGAACAATTGTCATGATGTCAAATCATTAACTTGATTTAGAACATAAATCATCAATATTTTAAATAATCTTGATTCATTAAATCTGTTTTGCAGTTCAATGAATTAAGTCATCAATTTAGTCATCATCATCTTAATTTAGTTTCAACAATTCTATTTTGATCATCTTAATCATTCTGCAATCTTAAGTCAATAAAATTACTGTCTAGTCTTAATTCTGTTTAATTCATGTATATAAAAGTTGAATTCTTATTCTTTTCTTTCACTCTTTGTCTTTCATCTTGTATATTATTTGATGTATTGTTTTATATCTAGTTCAAGTAATATAATAATCAATTCTTTATATTGATAGAATCTTTAGTTCAGTCTAGTCTTTAACATTATAAAAGATTTACACTTTCTACAACATTTTTATATGTTGAAATCTCATTTAGTTATTCTTTCGCTCAAATAAAGTCATCTTACAATCTTTCAATTAAAAATGAGTGTGCTGTTGAACAGTTCGCTTAAAGTGTGATCGAAAATTCAGTTGAGATCTTTCGCGTAATGCGAAAGCTTCAAAATCAAGTTCAACAATATGATGTTATCATTTTGTTCTCATTCATCATTCTCAGTTCTTTAATTTATATAAAATTGAATTCTCAGTTTCTTGTAATAATAACTCAGATCATCACACAAATCTTGAACAATCAATCTCTTTTCATCATTTACTTCTTTGCAAACTTTGTTGCTATCATCATCACTTCTAGATTCAAGAAGCTTCTTGACATATCTGAGTATGAGAGAAACAAAGATTGATTGAATGCATAAAAGCAGAGTCTGATACAACGCATGAACATGAATAATGATCATTATTTCTCTCATCGAGCTAAGATCATTTATGTTGAGTCACGACTCATCATAGATAAGAAGACTCACAATTTAATGAATCAATATCAAGTCAATAATTTTTATATCATTTTCATCTTCACAAATTGATAACATAAATTACATCATTGCTGCGACAATTCTTTCAAGACAGAAGATGCTCATTTATATCTTTGCAAAACTTTGAAGTAAGACACAAATAACTTTGTTAACTATTACAATCTTTTTTATCAAAAGAAAAAATGTTCTTTGATGAAAGATTTCTCATTGATTGACTGTCTGAAGCGCAATGTCAATTATTTCACTTAAGTCATTGCTCTTTTCTAACGAAATCTTGATGAAATTCGATCATTCATTTTTCATTAATGAGTTCAAGCATTCTTTGACATTAACAAAGAGCTTTAACAGCTTAAGCATCATTAATCTCGCTTCATCTTTGTCATCATCTTGTTCATCAAAGTCAAGAGCATCTTTGCATCAACTAGTAATTCTTTAAGTTCAAAGATCATCATCTCTGTGACTGTTGTCTTGACAATATTTTCATCTCTTTCTTTCTCATTTCTTGATGAGTCAATGAATTTAAGTTTGATCATTGTCATCATTCAAAATAAGACTCTGATGGTTTCTGAGATTAAGAAAATCTGCAACAAGTGAAAGCTGTGCTATTACTGCAAATTGCAACATTCAAGCAAAATCATTAAAGAATGCTCAAATAAAAAGTTCTTTACTCTGCATATCATGAACATTTATGACAGTGATGTTATCAATATAAATGAAGAAATCTCGCTGTCTGCAAGAAAAGTCTAGTTTTTAAGCTAAGTCACACTCAGAAATTTATATATATATCATCTTGTCTACTAGTCTCAATCTTCTCACTCTCACTTCAATCATATAGAAAGTTTTCTGCTAAATCTGTCTTAAAACTCTTTGAATTCAATTTAATATTTAAAAATAATCACATAATAATATTCTGTATTTTACATTAAGCTTAATCTAAAGTTTTCATTCTTGCTCTGATTGATAGTGAAATCTTTGTTTATGTCTTTATGAATAAATTTTTCACGCAACAACATCATCTTTTCTTGCATCAATTAATTCATTCTTGCAGACTTCAAGAATTTGATGATCAAATTGCTTTAATTGATGACATTACTTATGTTGTTGAAATCACAATGATTCTTGATGAATACATTGAAAGACTATTCTTTTATATTATTGAATTAAGTCAATATCTCATTATCATGAATCTGTCATGACTTCATCATCACGTCATTAATGTCAATTTTGAGCATAATATTCTTATCTTGTCTTTCTTCTTTTATCTTAATCATTATTACTCATTTCTCATCAAGATCTATGATCTTAATCAACAAGAAGAAAATTTCTTGTTCAAAGTTAACAAAGTAGCTTTCTCTTAATCTCACTCTCAATTCGCTCACAAGAAGCAATTCGATCTACAAATTACTCACAAGAAGCAATTCAGCACTCAGTTTGCTCATAAGAAGTAATTTAGTTTCTCATTTGCTTGAAAGAAGTAACTCAGTTTTCAGTTCACTTGCAAGAAGCAATTCAATTTCTCATTCACTTGAAAGAAGTAACTCAGTTTTCAGTTCGCTCACAAGAAGCAATTCAGTTCTCAATTCACTTGCAAGAAGTAACTCAGTTTCTCATTTGCTCACAAGAAGTAATATAACTCTTCATTTGCTTATGAGAAGTCAACTAATACTCAGCTCATTCACAAGAAACAAATCTCGTTTCATCTTGTCTCTTGTCTGAAACAAGAAGCTTCTAGTTGTATTCTTCAAGTCATTCAAAAAGAATATTTATTAAAAATTAAATGTTGAAATTTTTCTTTCTTTAAAACTTCTGTTGTCTTTCAAGCAGATCAATTCAATTGATTTTCTATACAACTTGACATAGTTGAGTTGAAAGTTCAAAGCTTTGATCATGCTGCTCATGTCAAAGACATTGAAGTGTTTAACATTATTTTAAAGAAAATTGATGTCTTCTTGAATTTTAAATCAATCTCATTTTCTAGTCTAGACTTTGACGAGTTAAAATCGCGTCATGCAACTTTGACTGTTCATTCAAAGAACAGTTCAACTCTTACTCAGTTTTCATCTTGTTCTCAAGATAGTACATATAATAAAAATCTTCATCTGAATCTTCATCAAATAAAAAAGAAATTTCATTTGACTGCATTCATGACACAAGAAGATCTTGAAGTTTATTGACAAAGTAAGAACGTTGATTCAGTCAAAATTTTATCATTCAGATATTTTAAGTTTTTAGATGTTTTCTTCAAGAAGAATATTGATATTTTGTCTTTGCATTGAACTCATGATCATGTCATACATCTTAAAGAAGATGCTCAACTCTCAGTCTTTGCTTTGTACAGCATGAGTCGTGATGAAATTCTAGAACTTCATCATTATCTGAATGAGAATTTGAGCAAAGATTTCATTCAAGTCAATTACTCTCAGATAATCATCTCTGTTCTCTTCATCAAGAAATTCGAAGAACAACTTCACTTCTGTGTGAATTATTGAGATCTGAATGCTATCACAGTCAAGAATCAATATTCTCTGCTTCTGATCTCAGAAACGCTGAATCATTTAAGTCGAGTTAAAATCTTTATCAAGCTGAATATTATCTTTGCATTTAATCAACTTTGAATCAAAGAAGAAGATGAAACTCTCATCATTTTTTGCACTCGATTTAAATTATTCAAGTATCTAGTCATGCTTTTCAATTTATGTAATGAATCTGTCTCATTTCAGAAGTACATCAACAATATTCTTCATGAACATTTAAATAAGTTCTGTACAGCTTATTTGAATGACATCTTGATTTATTTCAACAATGAACTTAAGCATGAGATTCATGTCAAGCTCATTCTGCAAAAGCTGCAAGAAGCAGATTTTCAGATGAATATAATCAAATATGAGTTTCATGTCACTCAAGTTTTGTATCTAGAATTGATAATCATCATTGAAGAAATTAAGATAAATTCTTCTTAAACTGATCATCAAGTCGAATTTTCATATCTACTTTCTGACTCGCTCGAGTACTCGATATCAATGTTGTAACTTAACTCAAATACTCAATATCAATCTTGTGACTTAACTCAATATCAATCTCAAGTCAAGTCAGAATTTGAGTTTTCGACTCGACTCGTCAAGCAATCAAAAATGACATCAAATATCAAGATTTACTATTTTTGAATCTATTACATCATTATATTTGAAAAATCTACGTGCAATAAAGAAAACTATTTCTCATTTCTTCATTATCATCTTCTTCTTGTTTGCATTATCTTGTTGCATTATTAATAAAATACATTGCAAGATGTCTGATTCTGATAAGACATATGAATTATCAAGATCTTCAATCGAGAAAGAATTTAATTTCTTGATTGTTCATTCATTTACTTTCAGTAGTCTTCATTCTAATGACTTTGCAAGTCAAGATTCATGAAACATTAATCAGATTTTCATCGAAAAGAGATGAACTCTTCAAGAAGCAATGAATAAAATTCATCGCGATACTTCTCTTTTAATATTAAGAGAGAATAATCAGTACATTGAGTGAAGTTCTGATATCAATGCTCAATTTCAACAATGATGATTACAGATGTCTGTTGACGAAAGTGTCATCAACAAAACTTAAAGAAAGATAGATAATTCACTTTAAGCTAAGAAGATTGAAGTAAATAGACAATTCAACATCTGAAATCAGTTTATTCAAATGATTTCAACATTGAAAGAATATTCTAAGATTTCATGCAAGAATTGTTTTAAAATTCTAGATCATTCTACAGCTATTGATGAATCTAGTACAATCAATATGATCAAGCATCTTAAGATAAATGCTTGCATGAAACGAAAACGACTCAACTCTCTTTCACAGCTTGAGATAAATTTCAGTCATGTAAGTTCAATATGATAATGTAAATAAATAATGCAAAGTTAACATATTTATAGAAGAAAAGTCACATTGACTTATCATTTCAATTCAATCAACAAAATTGAGAAAAGATATTATATCAGATCTTCGTTGCACTGAATTTGCCTTTTTGAATCATTGAAAACAAGCATTTTTGACAGTTACTACAAATGCTTCGTTCAGAGATTATTTTCATGCATTGCACTAAATTGTCAAACATGATTTTCTCGAAATATGATGAGATTCATGCAAAGATAAAGCAAGATTTAAAAGAGTCACGACGTGTTTCTATTGCGTTGAATGCATAATCTAGTTCTCAAAAAGTCGCTTATCTGAAAGTCTTGATATATTGAATGAATGCTGCATTTCAATATCATGAACATCTCATTAAATTTACATTTCTTGAAGTTGAGCATACTGATCGTCATTTGATGCAAGAGCTGTTCAAGATTTTGAATACATACAACATTAAGAACAAGCTTTTTGATGTTGTTACTGATAATGCAAGCAACAATGACACTCTAAAGAAGAAGCTTGAAAGAGCGCTCAATTGACGTAACATTTCATGAAATAAAGCACAAAACTCAATTTCTTGTATGACTCATATCATTAATCTAGTGACTCAAGAGTTTATCAGAGCTATTGAATCAAAGACTTTGAACGACAATTTCGTTGTATCATTGAATGATGATCAAGTCGAGAATGTAATCACAAGCAATGATCTTTGCACTGTTGTCAAGAAGATATTTATCAAGATGATAATGCAAAAAGATAATGCATTTACTAATTAATGAAACAGATTCGCGTTATTACTATTGCTATCAACAGTTCTTCTCAACGAAAGCTTCGCTTTTTAAAGCTGCAAGCAACAAGATCTTGAAAATTGATACAAGACATTTGCATTCGCTGAAACTTTATTTATTTGATGCTTCAATGTGCATATCAACTGCGTGACACAATTAATACATGAGTTGAGAAATTCTTGATAAATGCAAAGATTCAAGCTATTCAATTAAAGAAAAACGAATGATCACTAGTATTGCTTGTTAACAACATGTTAAATTCTTTCTACAAGTTAACTCTGATTGTATTTAGAATCATTAATGTTAACATACATTTAGAATTTCGAATGTTTGATGCTCTTTTCAATCATCTCAATGTTATTGAGATGATAGTACGCAATAATGCATGTACTTCACAAGCACTTGTTTTTCGAGCTTGCGAACTAACTTCTAACAAGCTTGCAAAGTACTATTTCAAGACAAAGAACAAAGATGAACTGATATACAATCTCACTATGATTTTAAATTCTACTCAAAAGCTGAATTTGTATCAAGATTGAGATGCAAATGAGAATGATTCTCATTTTTATTACGACAAGTACAGAAAAGAGTTCAAGAACTATTTTCATCATCATTATGAAGAAAGAACTACAACTGCAGAAGTCAGAGCGCAAGTGACTAGTGATGTTGATCAGATAATGCAATATGATAATGCAATTGATCATTTATTAACAATGTTATAGTTTGTTGTGATGACTACATGAACTCTTCTTTAAAAAACTCAACGTCACTCTGTATCTGTTAGTGAAGATGATCAATATCTTTGCACTGATGCTATTGTTGAGAAGTTTTCAACATGAGAGTATTGAAGAAACAATGTCTTGAACTATTCAAGATTGACTCAAATGACTAAGAATGTTCTTTCATGTTCAATATTCTTTATAAATATTGAATGAACATTCAGTCTTGCAAGAAGAGTTTGTCAATAAAATCAATCACAAATGACTTCAGAATCAGTTGAACAGATAATGCTTCTCAAGTATTATAATCGTATTATGAACTTGAATTCTGAGAAGACTATCATTGAAGCATGAGATATTTATCGTAGAGAAGAAGATGAAGATAACGCGATTGATGAAGCTGCTGATTCTTTCAGAGCAGATTTGCAGAATGTTTTATGTTCTATTATTGTTTAAATGTTCAATATCATTTCATTTGAAGTCACTTTTGCATTGTCAATGTATGTAGTATGATAATATAGTTACAAGATAATGCAAAGAAATAATGCAGTTCATGTATTGCTATGCTAAATAACTTGATCTGATTAAGATATTACGAATGCTATTTTCATTGAGCACTTAACTGAATCTCAAGATTACGCATCAAAGTTTTCATGAGTATCAAATCTCTCTGCTGAAGAGTTACTCGCTTGACATGAATAGTAAGAAGATTGCTATCTGCATATGTAAAGCATTATATCAGTAAGTGTTGTAAAACATCAATGATAATACAAATGAGTAATACACTTACTGATAAGAAATTCACATAGAAACGCTTCTGTGATCTTCTGAAGAGCAAGCAGTGTTGAAGTCTGAGTTTTATAGTTCACATCGCTCATTTTCTGACTCATCTTGTTTGTATCAGTCTCATTCTGCATGATTTCGCGAACTATTCTTTCAAATGAGATTTTTGATATCAACAAATTTGCATCTTTCTGATAATGATGTATCTCTTAAAGTGCAATGATTTCTGACTTTCATTTTCTCTTTGACTGTCGCGATAAATTAGCTGTTGATAGCTTGATGCATTATTTATTTGCATTATTTTCTGAACTTTATAAATCTTACTTTCAGATAAAGTCTTTAAGTCTGCTCTTGATTCATTTGTGATTCAATTATCTGATGTCATATCATTACGAGTTGAGACTCTTAAATCATCATATGATGCATCTTTAAACTTTCGTTCTAAATCAAGTCTGTCAGCAATACACAACAAGAAATGCATTATCTAAATGCATTATCTGTTTGCTTGCAACAAGTCATGATGTATATTAACTGATAACAATTTGAAAAATTGAGACTATTGAGTTGAGTGAAAGCAAAGTGAAGTACAATGTAAACAAAAGATGATATGTAAACAAAAGATGATGATTGTTAACTGTGTTTATAATAGAATCAATATGATGAATGTTTTGATATTAGCACTAATATGATGAATGTGTTGATTGCAGCTCTAAGATGATGAATAAATTCTAACATTCAGCTTTAACTTTAATTTTATCTACATCTCATTTTACATTTATTCTAATTCTAACTTTATTTACGCTCAATGTTTATTCTAACTCTAACTTTTTCTACGTCTTACATCTATTCATTGCACTCATTTATTGTGACTAAGTTCATTAGAAAAAGCACTTCAACATCACTATCAGGTAAGAAGATTGTTAAGCATTATTTATATGTATTATCATTGAGACTAATCAAAATCGCAGAATGTTTAATCTATCAATCAAGTCGCAGTCAATTGCAAGTAAAAATCATGCAATGAGATGAAACAAAGATCAGAAAACTCTTTATATCAAACAAAATGCAGATTGAGTGACTCTTTATAAACAACTCATTAAATTAAGAAGCATCAGCGTCTATCAGAAAGTCATCAAAGCGAAGCAAATGAAAATGAAGAACAATATGCAAGATACAATCACGAATGATCGAGTGAGAAAGAGTCTGCATGATAATGCATTTGAGTAATGCATATGTGTTTCAAAAGCTGATTGTATAATAGCTCAATGCTTTAAGACGAATTTGATAAAGAAGACAAGAGAGAAGAAGATTGCAAAGTGAACGAAGCTTAAAGCAATAGTCATGAAGACAACGTTCAATACTACTTTTACTGTCAATGTATATACTGTGTTTGATGTGAAAGACAAGACTAACGTATGCATTAAAATATTGCACAACAAGATGAACTTGAGAAAAACATGTCAAGATACATGATATCTACTATTGAATTAATTCAGTAACGTATTTTACATCACAAAGAATTGAATGAATTGAAGATGATGAACGATTCAGATGTCATACAAGAATTCAACAAATTTATGAGCGCATTTTTGAATGAAAAAAATGCGATTGATCAAAAGATAGTTAATTCACTAAATTCATCAGATGATGAATTTGATGATATCATTGAGATTGATGATGATGACAAGAAGATGAAATTTAGCAAGAGAAATGATGATGCAGATATAATTGAGAATGAGAACGAGTACAAGAATAAGTACAAGAAGAAGTATGAGAAGAAGAAAAAGAAGAAGAAGAAGAAGAAGAAGAAGAAGAAGAATGATGAGATAATAGTGATCTCAGATTAGCAGTAGTAAATGAACAAGCATGAATTTTCTTTAATCAATTGCATTATTCTGTTGCATTATCAAACACTCAGATGAATATTAGTAGTACTTCGCTTCATGTCTTGACGAGTTAAGTCGAGAATTCAAGTCAATACTTGATTTCAACACTTTAACTCAACTTGAATACTCAGTTTAAACATCATGACTCAACTTGAATACTTAATTTCAAAATTCTGACTCAAATCAAGTCTTGACGAGTTGAGAACTCAATTCAATCTTGATGACTTGACTCATCATGATCAGTTTAATTCTTCTAAGATAAACATCATTGTCAACTGACTCATTCTGATCAACGTTAAAGATGTTCAAAGTTTTCTAGATTTCGCGAACTTTTATAAAAGATTCATTTATAACTATAGTAGAATAGTTATTTTGCTCACTCATCTCATCAGAAAAGATGTACTCTTTGTCTGATTTCAAAAATGTCAGATTGCATTCAACATTCTTAAGAAAATCTTCACTTTCAAGATTATTCTTCATCATTATAATTCAGATCACAAGATTGTGATAGAAATTAATGCTTCAAACTATGTGTTCAAAAACATTCTCTTTCAGTACAATGAGAATGAAATTCTTCATCTTGTCGCTTACTTTTTGAAGAAGCATAACTCAGTTGAGTGTAACTACGAGATCTACGATAAAGAACTTATGATCATTGTTTGCACTTTCAAGAAATGATGATCAAAGCTCGAAGACTTTATCTACTCTGTTGAGATGATCATGAATCATAAAAATCTTGAATATTTCATGTCAATTAAGCAGTTGAGTCATCATCAAACTTGTTGAAGCGAATTTCTGTCTAAATTCAACTATCACATCACTTATTATCTTGACAAGATCGATGATAAGTTGAAAGCTTTGACATGTCATTCAAAAGATTTTTTTAAAGAGAAAGATACATTCGATTCTTGACATCAATATCAATATCAGATAATTCTGAAAACTCATGTTTTAAATTTCAATATTATTAAGAATCTCATTCTTGATGTCTTTGACATCAATGTCATGAAGCTTCAATCATAAATCATCATTCTAGATTCAATTCAGTTACATTTATTTTCATTTATCTCAGCATTCTTGCAAATTCTAGTTCTTATGAATCTAAAAATCAAAGAATTCGACGTTAAAGATGTTAAATCTCAGCTAAATCAAGACATTTTGAAAGCAAGTCAAAATCAATGACAAATTTGCAGCTCAGATAATTGAAGTGCTTTGCAATGAAGCATGACATCACAACAAGATCTTTCTAGTTAAGTATAAAGAACACAAGAATCATCTGTACTTTCAAGAAAGAAAGTACATGCTCAACTTAGATAAACTACGTCTTCGTATCATTCAGCTCACTCATGATAATGTCATCAATGATCACTCAGAAAGAGCAAAAAGCTATGAATTGATTAGTTGAGTTTACTGATGATTAAACATTTATAAATATGTTCAACACTTTGTATGAAACTATCACGTGTACACACACTTTAAGCTCTTTAAACAATAAACTTAAGAATGATTGTGTTTTCTTTCAATTCTTGAACGTCGTTAACGTGATATCTTCATAAACTATGTAAATTCTTTATCGCTCAGTATCTTCATAAATATGTTCTAATCTTCATTGATAATTTTATCAAAATGAGACATTTAGTTCTTATCACTTTTATGAAAGTTGAAGAAGTTATCAATTGCTTTTATGCTTATGTTTGAAAACATCATGATTTACTTGAGTTTCTTATGTCTGATCAAAACACACAATTCATTTTCAATATCTAAAAGCATATGTGTAAAATGTTAAAGATAAATGCTAAGTTATTAACAATGTATCACTCTGAAATTGATGATCAAATTGAGAAAGTCAATGCTAAATCTGTCGTTGAGTTAGAATTAAGTCAAGTTGAGAAAAGTCAACTTAACTCAATTTTGAATTCAAGTTAAGATTGAATTGATCTTTCTTAACTTAAGCTCAATTCAAGATTGAGTTGAGTTGCTCAAACTCAATTTCTAAAAATAGTATACTTACTCATATGCATTGAGTTTTCATGCAAACTGAATTTGAACTCAATTTCTAAAAATAGAATAATTACTTGTATGAATGAGATTTTCATGCAAACTGAGTTTTCACACACTCTAATTTAGAAAGATTAGCAACAAATAGTATTGAATTTGACGTGCTAAAATGACATCAATATAGATAGTTTTAGTTAACGTGTGTGAAAATCTCATTTGCGCTGAAATCTCATGCATACAAGTAGTTAATCAATTGACTTTACATTCAAGAAAAAAAAAACTAAAGTTCTTGATAAAAGCGATAAGAATTAACTTGAATTATGCGCGAAAGCAATAGTATCACTAACAGTGTGACAGTGCAAAAATTATATTTACTATCTATTTATTTTGCGACAGCGTTGCATTCTGATTGCATAGTAACATGACTATCTACTTCGTCATGTAATTTGAATAAGCTTCAAATGTGAACTTTTCGTCTGTGAAACGAAAAATCAACCTCATATTCTTGACTTGAATAATTACACACTTTGCATGAATTGCGCAAAGATTGATGTCTGTTAAGTAATCAGTATTTAATTGATTGCAAAATCGATTGCAAAATTGATTGCAAAATCGAAATAGTGAAACTAATCTTCATACATTGCAACAAGTCATACTTCTGTCATCTTCTGCAATGTCTCTATAGCTTTTGATTGAAAGCGAAGATCAACTTCAATCAATTCATGATACACTTCGCGAATCACATGCTGAAACAACAGCTTTGAAATAAGTAAGTCAATTGTTCTTTGATATCGACGAATTTCACGAAGTATCACAGTCTCTTTGCAATATTTTCGCATTTTCTTGAGCTTGATAAGATCACTTTTTATGATGACATTAATAACATGAGCTGACTCAATAAGTCAAACATTCTAACATATGATCAGCGTCTTTGAAATTACTTTTGCAATTATTTTTGCAATCTAGTAAGACTTAAAACTTACTCTGATGAGCTTCAACTTTCTGTCATCAGTTCTCGACTTCACTGTTGACTGTTTTCAAGACATCTTTTCAACAAATTGCTTGTTATGAGGTTTTTTACTAAGTGATGATGAGAATGATGATGATGAGAATGATGATTCTGAGCTGCTTGACAATCATGATTTATTGTTTGACTTGTGATCAAAATTTGATCTTGTAAGCTTGAATTTAAAATTCGCTGTGATATTATTTCTACTTTGCAATCAGTTTTGCAATCAATTCAAGAGTAATAAAAAATGAAATATGTATATAAATTCATGCAAGTTGAAGAATTCATTTGAATTCAAAATCGATTTCAAAATCTCATCAGTTGCAAAATTAAAGATGCTGAGTAGCATTTTGTTGTTAAAATTAAGCTCATTGTTTCTGTATTGCAATCAGTTCTGCAATCTTTTATAAACTCATAAGACTGATACATAACTTACTGAGCTGTTGTGATCATGATTGCAGTATGTTGTTGTTGTTTGAAAGTAAAAGAAGAAAAAAGTTGATGATTATATGACTTAATTAATGTTGAAATGATGATGATTTAAATCTTAAAATCTTAAATCAAGATATTAAAGTTTAAATTTCATATCTCATCATTGCAATTAATCTTCACTATTTCATCTCATTATTTAAATCACTACATCATTGCTTTTATAAGTTAACTACTGTTCTGCATTTGCAATGATGTTTACTCACAAGCGCAAGATTATTGAAGATTATTTCAACAATATACATTCAAAAAAGATTAGAACTTATGTGCAAAATATGATAAATGATGAGAAGAAAATTGAAGATGCAAAAAACAGAGACAGAAATATTCATTTCTACTGAATCAAGCAATTCAAAAAATCGAATGTCTATTTATAAGCATTGAATGATGATCATGAGTTCTTGTTGACTGCACATGTAAATAGCAAATGAAATCAATGATATTTTTTGCAATCTTTTTTGCAATTAAATATTAATAAATTCATAGAATTGCAAAAGAAAATACAGTGAATCATGTAAGAACACGTCTCAATGTTGCAAGTCTCAATCAAGATTCTTTGATACTAAGCGCTTGTTTTGATACGAGTATGAAGAGTTCTCAATGAAAGAAGCTCTTTGACATCAATGATGTTTAAACGAAAGAACAATATCAGATGAATGACTTGCTTCTGAGCGAAAAGTTCAAGATGATAATGAACGAGAAGATGATAAATGATTCAAATGTCATCAGAGAAGCATTAACAGTGAAGATTCTTTGACAGTTTCAGAATTTCTGAAAAGACGTAGCATGTCATCTTATTATGTAAGTTTTTGAAAGTTCTTTTTGTAATTTTGTTTACAACATGATTATTATTTCTTTTATTATTTGAACTTTGCTCTTGATTTTGCTCTTGATGTTGCAATCAATTTTGCAATCAATTTTGCAGTCAATTTCGCGACTTGTATTTCAATATTTATACTAACATTGTAATATATAAAAAAGCAGAGAGCGATCAGTATCATTGAGTCTTCTTCAGAAATTATCATATCTCTTGAGATTGCAAATTGATATCAAAGTGCTTTCAAGAATCATTCATCACATCTGAGAAAATTCTATGACGTGTAGTATGATTGAAAAGAAAGATGATTAAGAACAAGTCATGCAAGTAAATTATGTTATCAGATCAGATTGAGAATTGATTGACAAATTTTGACTACAACAAGTATGAATGAACATCAAATATTTCACATAAATTGACATGTGAAATCTGAAAAGTAATATTCAAAATTAAGAAACTCAGTAATCTTTTTGATTCTTTTAATATTCATATCTTAGAAATTGAGTTTTTCTAAATCAATGATTTAACTAGTTTCACAGTCACAAGCTGATAAATAGAATCATTTATTGCATGCAGCATCACAGCATACTTTCATGTAATGAATAAATAGCAGAAGTGAACAGAAGAATTAAACATTCTTTTCGTATAATTTTATGTAACGATCAACAATTATTTTGTACTTCAGTTCATCTCTGTATAATTATTTTATTGTATTTGTAATAAGCTTCTTAGTCAATCATGATGTTTGAAATCTATTAAAATGTGCTAGTTTTTAGAATAATTAACAGTTAATTTAAAAGATAAGAATCAATCAGTCACAAGTCAACAGTGATGCATGATTTGCATTGATCTTCAAACTTTAAGCTTAATGATGCTTAAAAGATCAAACTTATTTTTAATTCTTTTTGCAACTCTTTTAGCAATTCTTTTTGCAATTCTTTTTGCAGTCTCTTTTTCGTTTAACTTACTTATCATGTGATCAGCGATGAAACTCATCTGTACGCGATGCTGACTACGAATCTACTGTTTAGCTACAGTAGAGTCTAGAGATTATCAAAAGTTTGAATGACATCGAGACGCTGCGTGATGATGAAGCGCTGTGCGTTGATCGTATGCAGAGTTTTCGCGATCGCGCAGACTTTGATAATCTCAATGCGCATGCTATAAGCAATCTGCACGCAGATGAGAAAGTCAAATAGAACGCAGAACTACGAGGGAAATCGCTTATGAAAATCATTCGATTCAGTATCTCATCGTCGCGATGACGAGAACTGAGACAGAATATTCTCACGTTTGATCTGTTGAGAATGATTAGCAGAAAGAACTCGAATCATGAACATTCTTTAGATTTACGTGCTAACTACGTATAAATCTTGTTAAGACTGCGTGCCTGTTACTACGACATGAGCAACTCACGAGACTCGTTAAGTTTGACACGAGCAAACTCAAGAGTCTCGTTAATATCGTTTAACAGACGTTCAGACACAGACATTCTATACGTGAGCGATACGCTGGCGAGAAGACTTCGTTAAGAGAAGAGAAACATAAGCGAGTTAGTAGAGAATGATCGAACTACGCTGCCTGATTAGAAGTGTAGCATATGAACATCTCTGCAAGACACGATCGATCTGCACGAGAAAGATCTCTACAGATAACGCGAAACAGATGAGCTGCACGTCTTACAAGCGAAGCGAGCGTCTGCAAGGCGTGATATACAATGACGACGACTGTTGATCTCGAGAATCTCATCTCTTCACTGAGCTTTGACTCTCGAATGTCTTGATGATAGAGTCAATTTCTAGTCAAAGACATCGTCTGTATAGCTCGAGAGAACAGTAGCGCATGTCGATGTGATTAGAGAAGAAATCGACTGCGATACGTCTGCGACTCATGTTTAAGAAGTAAACTGTCGAAATCTGAGCAGTGAGAGATCTTGTTCGTCTTAAACTGTGAATCTGTCGCGAGAAAACTCTTTGAGTAATCTCTCGAGTCTAAGAGGGAAACCAGCATAGAAATCGTGCTCTATGTATGTTGCATGCAACGTATACAACATATTTTCGATAGACACTGAGAATTAAAATCGAAGTGCTTGACTTCGTAAATGATATTAACATTCTAGTCTACGACAGATTCACTGAAGAAATCTGCAGAACACTGAGCAAAGCACACGATGTCTGCGCGAAATGAGCTTGCACTCATGACGCAACGTTTGCATCAGAAAAGTACAAGCTTACGCATTTCACTAGAAAATCGAAGAGATTTGACATGATGACTAGCATACAAATAGAAAGCTCAGTTATCAAATCGAAATCAGACGTACGAGTTCTAGAGATGCAACTGAACATGAAACTGCGATGAGACGCGCATCTTTGACAAATAAAGACGAATCACGTCACAAGAATGCTGACACTTAGTCGTCTTGAAGTCTTCACATGAGAAGCTATCTTCACAAAAGCGAGACAAGTATACTCAGCAGTAGTGAGATCAGAAATTGCATTCGAAGCGTCAGTCTGACATCAGCGCGACAAGAAAGATAAACTGTCGAGCAAAAAACGCAGACTAGAAACACTTCAGAATCAGACTCTGTGTCACGTAGCAGAAGCATTCAAAAGAGTAAACATTGAAACTCTAGAGACAGAAACATACATGAGTTCGCTACATGTTCATCTGAACATGCTACAGAACAAGATCACGCTACACAGTTAAGTTGATGATCGAACGCAAGAGATCAGACAAGCATGCAAACTAATACGCGCTCGTTTGACGAAATTTCATCGCGTCATTTCTTGCTCACTCGTTATCAAGAAAATAGTACTTCTGAATGTTTTCATTCAAGAAGATGCGAAGATACAGTCAAGACGCAGATGACACATTTTCTTCTTCACAATGATTTCAACAAGCGATAGCATCGCAATAACGTAGTATCACAAAGATCAATGAAATCAACGATGGGAAAAGTACAGAGAACGCGTCGCAAACATCAACGTAATCTCAGCACAAAGATCGCATCTGAGCAATAAGACGATAAAGATGCGTAATGATCTTCAGAAAGCAGAAAGCATTCTTGCAATACACATCAGAATTGAACGCATAGATCTGAACGCTTATCTGCACTCTAGAAACGTTTCAGGCACAAATAGCTTGCGATGCAACTGCGAATAAAGTCATCAGACGACGAAGCATGTACTCATGCATTGCATTCTTGATCGCATCTGCGATCAAGAATGCTACAAGATGCTGACTTCTCAAACTATTGAATAATCATCATCATCACGAAGAGTCTCAGAGCAGTAGCGAAGATGATGATGAAAACGAAGCTCTTGAAGCAATTTAAAGTAACTAGAACACTCGTTCTCTAACGTGCAATCAACGCGAACAAATTTGATACATAGTCTCAAAACTCACTGTTTCAACTGCGTGAAGCAGTCATGTAGACTGCGAGTGATTTTCTATCTCAGAGAGTTTTGTTCACTCGATACAGATAGCAT
>JAABUR0100002314.1_pt1 | contig 29582 bp, 26 predicted proteins | sample 5560091 | NCBI WGS metagenome assembly JAABUR01 (sample SAMN10711879, study PRJNA513375) | rock metagenome | isolation source: Antarctica rocks | place: Antarctica: Victoria Land, University Valley sud
TTGCGGCGCGGGATCGGGTGCACCGAGTTCGAGGCCGCCGCCCTGACCCGGTCGGGCGCCTGAGCGCACGCAGGGTCGGCCCGCCCGCTGACGGAGAAGGCCGGTAGCCCGTTGGAGACGTCGACCTCGACGTGGACGAGGAACCCCACCAGCCCCTGAAGGCCCACCGCGCGGGTGCGTCCCAGGCTCATGGCGCCACCGACACGAGGTGCTCGATCTGGCACGCGCCACGCCAGGGTCGCAGGACTCCGATGACGTCGACCCGGATGTCCGCGTAGTGCTCGCCATGCTCGTGGAGCCACGCCCCCGCAAGACGCCGGAGCCGGGCGAGCTTCTCGGGGGTCACCGCCTCGACGGGAGTCCCGAAGGTCGTCGACCGGCGCGTCTTGACCTCACAGACGACGAGGCAGTCGCCGTCCCGGGCCACGATGTCGACCTCACCGACGGGGCAGCGCCAGTTGAGCGCGAGGATCTGCAGCCCCTGCTCGCGCAGGTAGCGCGCCGCCATCCGCTCGCCGTAGCTGCCGAGCGCCTTCGCCGTCGCGTGGGGCATTCCCCGGCCGCCCGGCATACCGTCCGTCTGGTGCATGCCGCAACGATCGCGGCCGGCCCACCCACGCCGACAGCGCCGGTCGACCGCCTGTGGATCGTGGGACGACTGCGAGGGGGCCTGTGGACGAACAGCACGGAGGTAGCGGCCGCGGCCGCGTGCTCGTCGGAAGCGCGTCAGGCCGGCGGCTGCAGCTCCGACTTGGGAAGCTCCTCGATGTTGACGTCCTTGAACGTCACCACCCGGACCGTCTTGACGAACCGCGCCGGTCGGTAGATATCCCAGACCCACGCGTCGTGCATCGTCACGTCGAAGAACACCTCGCCGCCGTCGTTGCGAACCTTCATGTCGACGGAGTTGCAGAGGTAGAACCGGCGCTCCGTCTCGACGACGTGGGAGAAGAGCGAGACGACGTCGCGGTACTCGCGATAGAGCTGCAGCTCCATCTCGGTCTCGTACTTCTCCAGGTCCTCGGAACTCATCGGGTGCTCATCGTCCACTCCGTCGTCGTGACATCCAGCGTCGGGCCCGGCACGGGCGCCTCCTGGGGGCTCCGCCCAAGTTCTATCACCCCGGGCAGGCGCCACGAACGGCGATGGTGAGCGCACGAACCGTGCACCTCGAGCGCCTGGAGGTGCTCCGGCGCGGCATACCCCTTGTTGACGGCCCACCCGTATGCCGGCTGCTCGGGGTCCAGCCCCACCATCAGGCCGTCACGCTCCACCTTCGCCAGCACGGACGCGGCGGCAACCGACGAGCACTTGAGGTCAGCCTTGACCATCGTCGTCACGGGCGGGAGCCGCGGACCGGGCCCGTCGGCGAAGGCCAGCAGGCCGGCCTGCTCCGGTGGGGTGAGCCAGTCGTGGTTGCCGTCGAGGATGACGAGGTCCGGCACGATCCCCGCCGCCGTCACGGTCCCGAGCGCCCGGGTGCCGGCGAGCCGCAGACCGCCCATGATCCCCACCGCGTCGATCTCAGCGGGGGAGGCGTGCCCCACGGCGTAGGCCAGTGCCCAGCGCCGGATCGGACGTACCATCCGCTCCCGGTGGGCCGGCGTGAGCAGCTTGGAGTCCTTGACGCCCTGGGGTGCCGACCGACAGCTCTCGTCGATGACCACGACCCCCACGGACACCGGCCCGGCGAGCGCGCCGCGACCGACCTCGTCCATCCCGGCGAGGATTCGGTGACCCCCTCGCTGCAGGGCACGCTCGACCCGGAGCGAGGGTCTCGTGCTGCGTGGGACGACCATCGAGCCTCCGGCTCAGCCGGCCTTGGGCGTCGTGTCGGAGGAGGGTCCGACCGGGGTGGTCGATGACGGGCCGGGAGCCGGCACGGTGGAGTAGATGCGGGAGGGCACGGAGAGCCACTTCACGTTGTCGATCGGCCAGACGATCATCACGGCACGGCCGGTGATGTCGTCGATCGGCACCGAACCGGTCGCGCCGGTCCCGTCGTCGTGGAACCTGGAGTCCGAGGAGTCGCTGCGGTGGTCGCCCATGACCCACACCCGGCCGGCGGGGACGGTGATGTCGAAGGGGGCGCGCCCGCCGCTGGGAGTGTCGCCCTGCTTGACGTAGGTCTCCGTGATCGGGGCGCCGTTGACGGTGGTGGCTCCGGCCGTGTCGCAGCAGACCACGTGGTCGCCCGGGAGCCCGATGACCCGCTTGATGAGGTGGTTGTTGGAGTCGTCGGGCAGCAGGCCGACGAACTGCAGGCCCTTGTGGAGGGCCCCGCGCAGGCCCGGCTGGTCCTGAACGGTCGACGCGTCGCCGAGCCAGTTGGCCGGGTCCTGGAAGACCACCACATCACCGTGGGCGAGGTCGAACGGGCCCGGCGTCAGCTTGCTGACGATGACCCGGTCGTCCTTGACGAGCGTGTCCTCCATGGATCCGGAGGGGATGTAAAAGGCCTGGATGAGCCAGCTCTTGACGACGAAGGACAGGACCATCGCCATGACGGCGATGATGACGATCTCCTTGATGCCGCCCCAGAGGTTCTGGAGGAACCCGCTCCCCCGCTCGCCCCCGTCGAGCTCGTCGGACCCCTTGAGGCCGTCCTCGTCGTCTCCCTCGACCTCGGTCGAGGAAGCGGCGGCGGCGCTGTTGCCATCGCCCGACGGCTGCCCGACGACACGTGAGCGTCGGCTGATCCTGGGATCGTTGGTCTCGTCAGACATGGTCAGCGACCGGCTCCGGACGTCGAGGGAACGGTGGGCAGGGATCCGGCGCCCCCGAGCGAGCCCAGGCGGCCGAGCGGCCAGTATCGCACCGTGACCTGACCGATCACGTCATCCAGCCGCACCGTGCCGCCACCGGCGTGGCCGAGGTAGGAGCGCGAGTCGCTGGAGTCGCTGCGGTGGTCGCCCATGACCCAGATCCGGCCGTCCGGGACGGTACGTCGAAGGTCACCTCGCTCGGCGCGTCCCCGGGAAAGAGATAGGCCTCGTTGACGGCCACCTGGTTGACCACGAGCCGGCCCGACGGGTCGCAGCACATCACCTCGTCGCCGGGCACGCCCACCACCCGCTTCACGTAGTCGGTCCCGGTGTCGATCGACAGGAGGGAGGCCGCCGCGCGCAGGACCTGCTGCAGCTTCCCTGGGTCGGACGGCTCGCCGCTGCCGAAGGCGCCTGCTCCGTCGAAGACGACGATGTCGCCGCGGTGGATCGAGTCGCCACGGATCAGCCGGCTCGCGAGCAGCCGGTCTCCCGGTGCGATCGTCGGCTCCATCGAGCCCGAGGGCACGGAGAAGGACTGCACGACGAAGGCCCGGACGAGGAGCATCACGACGACGGCCAGGCCAAGGAGGCGCCACCAACCGAACATCGAGTGGTGTGCCTGCTCGCCGCTGCCGGGTCCGCGGGGGCGCCGCATCACTCCGCGGTTGCGTCCTGCGGGGTTGGGGTAACGGCCGGCCGGGCGGCCGTGGTGCCCGAGTCGGCGGTGGTGCCCGAGTCGGCCTTGGTGCTCCGGGCGGCCCTGGCGCCGCCCTTGGCGCCCTTGACCGGGACGGAGTCGCGCTTCTCCTTGATCTTGGCGGCCTTGCCGCGCAGGTCACGAAGGTAGTAGAGCTTCGCGCGGCGGACGTCGCCGCGGGTCAGGACCTCGATCTTGTCGATGATCGGTGTGTGCAGCGGGAAGGTCCGCTCCACCCCGACACCGAAGGAGACCTTGCGGACGGTGAACGTCTCGCCGATGCCGCCACCGTGGATCCGGATGACGACGCCCTGGAAGACCTGCACCCGGGAGCGGGTGCCCTCGATGACCTTGACGTGGACCTTGAGGGTGTCGCCGGCTCGGAAGGCGGGGATGTCGCCGCGAAGGGAGGCCTGGTCGACTCCATCGAGCTTGTGCATGACGGTTTCGCTTTCTCGTGGTGCCACAGGTCACCAGGGGTTTCGGTCAAGCAAGGATGGGTATGCCGTCCGGCCGGCCTCGTGCAAGGACTCAGCTGCTGCTCGCACTCCCCCTGTGGCAGGGGCACGTCGGGTGCCGGACGCAAAGCCCAAGTCTGCCAGAGGGCGGCGCTCCAGTGAAATCCGTCGCCCGGCGGGCGGGCCGTCGCCCGGCCGCCCGCGCCATAGCAGGGCCCGGGCCGACCACCACAGCAGGGTTGACGCCGAGTCATGGAGGTTGACGCGGTGTGTACGGGGCGTCAGCCTTCATGACTCGGCGTCAACCCCCGCGGACAGGCTGGCGGAACTTCGTCAGGTCGACGGTGCCCGGAAAGGTGCCCTCACCAGGCCCGATCCGGTAGCCGGCCTTCTTGTACATCCTCAGGTTGTCGGCACTGCCGCGCCCGGTGTTCAGCCAGAGCGTGCGCGCGTCCTCCGGCGCCGCTCCCTCGGCGAAGGCCAGGAGCGCGCGGCCGATCCCTCGACCCTGCAGGTCCGGGGCGACCATGAGGCGGCTGACCTCCCACACCGAAGGATCCTGCGCCGACCGTCGCCCGCGCACCGACCCCACGAGCCGGCCGGAGTCCCGCACCACCCAGGTCCGCCACTCCTGAAGGCCCTGACGCACCGCCTGGAGAGACTCGGTGAGCGGGGGGATGTCGAGCGATGCGTTGGCGATGGCCTCGCTCACCCAGCAAGCCCGCTGCAGGGTGCTCAGCTCGGCGGCGTCACCCGCAGTCGCGGCGTGGATCTCGAGCCCCTCAATGCCGAGCGCCTCGGACCCATGCAGCAGATCGGGGCGGCGGGCCGCCGTCCGCAACAGCCGCTGCCGCTGGCGCCACCGGGCGATCGCGCCGTGGTCGCCGGAGAGCAGGACGGGCGGCACGTCGCGGCCGCGCCACGTCGGCGGCTTGGTGTAGACGGGGTACTCGAGCAGCCCGTCCTCGTGCGACTCCTCGACGAGCGACTCGGCGTTGCCGATGACCCCAGGGACCAGCCGGGCGATCGCCTCGACCATCGCCAGCACCGCGACCTCCCCGCCGCTGAGGACGTAGTCGCCGAGCGAGAGCACCGTCACCGGCATCCGGCTGGCGGCATCCTCGTAGACCCGCTCGTCGATGCCCTCGTACCGGCCGCAGGCAAACGCCAGCCACTCCTCCGAGACGAGCTGGCGCGCCATCGCCTGGCTGAACGGCATACCCCCAGGGCCGGGGACGACGAGGTGCGGAACCGCTCCTGCCCCTTCGGCGACCAGGGCGTCGAGCGCCGCGCCCCAGGGCTCCGGCTTCATGACCATCCCGGCGCCCCCGCCGTAAGGAGTGTCGTCGACGGTGCGGTGCCGGTCGTGGGTGTAGTCGCGCAGGTCGCGGACCCGGAGGTCGAGCAGGCCCTGCTCGCGCGCCTTGCCGATCAGCGAGAGGCCGAGGGGATCGAGGTAGTCCGGGAAGATCGACAGGACGTCGATCCTCATGACCGCAGGCTCACGAGTTCAACTCCAGCAGCCCCTCGGGCGGGTCGATGACGACCTTCCCCCCGTCGACGTCGACCTCGGGGACGATCGAGCTGACGAACGGCACGTATGCCGTGCCGCCGGCCTCGAGGGCCACGACGAGGAGGTCCTGGCTGGGTCCGATCTCGAGCCCGCTGACCTCGCCGACCCGGGTGCCCCCACGAGTGACGACAGCCAGGCCCACGAGCTGCTCCTCGTACCAGGCATCGCCGGGCTCCTCCGGCTCGGCGGCGTCCTGCGCCTCGTTGTCCACCACGAGCCGGGTCCCGCGCAGCGACTCTGCGCCGGTGCGGTCCGGGACCTGCTCGAAGCCCAGGAGCCAGGTGCCGTTGTGCCGCCGCGCCGACCGCAGAGTGAGTGTGCGCGGGACGCCGGTGCCGGCCCGGGCCTGGGTGGCGAACGTCGTGCCCGGCACGAAGCGGCTCACCGGGTCGTCGGTGTGCAGCTGCACGGTCACCTCACCGTTCAGGCTGTGCGGCTTGCCGATCCGGGCCACGACGACGTCCACGCGTCGATCCTCTCAGGTCGTCGGCCGGCGGCGGCCTCCCGACGCAGAGGGCCCGGACCGATCCGGTTCGGGCCCTTCGGTGTGCGCCGTCGCTCAGCGAACCCGGTCGGTGTCGACGATGTCGACCCGGACGTTGCCGCCGCCCGCGAGGGCGCCGACGACCGTGCGCAGCGCGCTGGCGGTCCGGCCGGAACGGCCGATGACCCGGCCGAGGTCCTCGGGGTGCACCCGGACCTCGAGCAGCTCACCCCGGCGCAGCTCCTTGCGCTGGACGACGACCTCGTCCTCGTGGTCGACGATCGCCTTGACGAGGTGCTCGAGGGCCTCCTCCAGCACGGTCAGGATCCAGCCTTGACGTCACTGGCGTCCTGCGGATTGTCCTCGCCCTTCTCGGAGGTGACGCTGCGCTCGGCCTCCGCCTCGCGAACGACCTCCTGCTCGGCCGCATCTTCGAGGGCGGCGACGGTCTGCGGGTCCTCGGCCTGGGCCTCGGTTGTCGGCGCCACGTTGGCCTCGGTTCTTGGGGCCGCCTTGGCAGCCCGCTTCCTCGGGGTGGTGGCGCCGTCCTTGGTCTCGAGCGAGGCGCCGGAGGCGGCCATGGCCGCTTCGTAGAGCTCCTTCTTGCTCGTCCGGGGAGCCTTGACCCGGAGGGTGCCTTCGGTGCCGTCGACGCCCTTGAACTTCTGCCAGTCGCCCGTCACCTTGAGCAGTGCCTCGACGGCCTCGGTCGGCTGCGCGCCCCGGCCCAGCCAGTGCAGCGCCCGCTCCGAGCTGATGTCGATGAGCGACGGCTCCTCGGTGGGGTGGTACTTGCCGATCTCCTCGATGGCCCGGCCGTCGCGCTTGGTGCGCGAGTCCATGACGACGACACGGTAGAACGGGGCACGGATCTTGCCCATGCGCTTCAGACGGATCTTGACGGCCACAGTCGTGGTGTCTCCTGATTCTTCGTGGGTGAGCGCGGCAAGACCGGGTGGGGAACACGCGGGGAGCCGAGACTCGGGGTAGGCGTGCCGACCGGGCATGAGGGGCCCAGCCAGACGGGTACAGCGGTCCATACTGCCAGATTCCGTCACGTCCTCGGACCACGAGCCCGCCCACCGGCGCGTATGCCAGGTACGTCCTCCGGCCCCATGTCACCCCTGCGCCCGCCCGTCGGCACGACGTGGCTCCTGATGCGGAGGGCCAGGTCGACGAGCCTCGCGGGCTGGACGGGCGCCGAGGTGTCCACCGTGAGCACCCGGCCGAGGCCGAGCGGCCCGGCGCCTCGCCACTGCGCCCACTCCTGGTCGATCCCGGGCCCGTGCACCGGGTGACGCCCACCCCGGCGCCGCCGCACTGTGTCGCGCTCACGGGCGATCTCAAGGGGGACGTCGCACCAGACCTCAACTGAGCTCGCGGGGGTCAGCCCTGCCCGGTCGAGGCCTGAACGAACGTGGCCCTCGTCGCGGCCTCGTCGCCAGCAGCTCTCGAGCACTCCTCCCGCCGGCGAGTCCCGGAGGACGCCCCACAGGCACTCCATGGCGGCGGCTCCGAGCACGCTGCCCGGCACCTCGTCTCCCGCTGAGACGAGGACGTCGGAAGCCCGCTCCTTGACGACGTCCTTACTGAGCAACGGCCGGCCGAGCTCAACGGCGAGCTGCCGCGCCAGAGTTGTCTTCCCAGCGCCCGGCACGCCGTTGACGAGGACGACGACGCGCCCGGAGTGACGTCGACGGAAGGGGGCGGCGGGCCACTCGCTGGAGAGCACGGCATACCGGTCCTGGTCGCGCCAGCACTCCTCTCCCGACGCGTCGGGCAGGTGAAGCATTCGCGGCGAGAAGCCCTCGTGGACGAAGCCGAGTCGCCGGAGCACCTTGGCCGAGCGGGTGTTGAGGGGCTGCACGCTGGCCTCCAGACGGTGCAGGCCGAGTCCGTGCGGCTCGGGCGTGAACGCGAGGTCGACGACGAGGCGCAGCCCGTCCGTGAACAGCCCCCGGCCGGCGTACGGGTCGTAGGAGTCGTAGCCGACGGCGGCGTTGCGGAAGCGCCGCAGGACGATGTCGGAAAGTGTCACCTTGCCGACGAGGTCGTGCTCACCGACCCGGTCTCGGGCATGGATGAACAGGGTTCGGAGAGAAGGCGACTGGGCCGCCAGCAACGAGGACAGCGCGTCGTCGACCGGGTTCCACTCCGCGATGCGGACACGCGACTGCCCGACCGCCCTCGCGTATGCCGGGATGTCAGCTTCGGCGGGACCTGCCACCTACACCCGCTCCCCGTCGGCACGCAGTGGCCGCAGCGCGGGCGTCATCCGACCATCGCCCCGCGCAGGACGATGGCACCCGGCGAACCGAGGACGCGCAGGTCGAGGCGCGGATCGTCGTGATACAGCACGAAGTCCGCGGGTGCCCCCTCCTCGAGTCCGGGTCGCCGCAGCCACGAGCGGGCGCCCCACGTCGCCGCCGCCAGGACCTCATCGCGGCTCATCCCGGCGCGGGCGAGCTCGAGCGCCTCCTGGGCCACGAGCCCGTGCGTCAGCGACCCACCCGCGTCCGTGCCGGCATAGATGGGGACGCCGGCCTCGTGGGCGGCGGCGATCGTGTCGTGGCGACGACGGTGGAGGTCGAGCATGTGGGCGTAGTAGGTCGGGAACTTCTCGCGCGCCGGGGCCGCCAGCTCGGGGAACGTCGCGATGTTGACCAGCGTCGGCACGATGGCGGTCCCTTGGGCCGCAAAGGCCTCGATCGTGTCGGGCTCGAGGCCGGTGGCGTGCTCGATGCAGTCCGTGCCCGCCGCAGCGAGGTCGCGCAGCGACTCCTCACCGAAGCAGTGGGCCGTGACGCGGGCGCCCTCCTCGTGGGCCGCCGCGACGGCCGCCACGACCGTGTCCCGGGGGAACGAGGGCGAGAGGTCACCGGTGTCGCGGTCGATCCAGTCGCCGACGAGCTTGACCCAGCCGTCGCCGCGGCGGGCCTCGTCGCGGATGTGCGCGACGACGTCCGCGGGCTCCACCTCGTGCGCGTAGTTGCGGATGTAGCGCCGGGTCCTGGCGATGTGCCGACCGGCCCGGATGATCCGCGGCAGGTCGACCCGCTCATCGACCCAGCGGGTGTCGCTCGGCGAGCCGGCGTCGCGAAGGAGGAGGGCGCCGGCCTCGCGGTCCCGGATGGCCTGCGCCTCAGCGGTGGCGGCGTCCACCGCCCCGTGCGCGTCCAGCCCGACGTGGCAGTGGGCGTCCACCAGGCCGGGCAGAACCCAGCCGCGCAGGGTCTGCACGTCGGCACCGGCACCGGGCGCCGAGTAGGTCACCCGGCCGTCCACGACCCAGACCGCCGGGCGCACGTCGTGCGGACCGACGAGAACCTCACCCTCGATGCGAAGGACGTCGCGGCTCATGACGGGAAACCTACGCTGTCCACGAGCCGCCTAGGATCACGCCATCGCCACGTCACCCTTGCCAACGGCCCTCGTCGACGTCGTCGCCCGGTTCCTCGCCCCGGCCTTCGCCCTCGTCCTCGTCCTCGCCCTGCTGACGGCCGGGGCGATGCTGCTCCACCCGCAGGGTCGCAAGGTCGCGAACCTCCTGGCCCTTCTCGCGGGCCCCGCCCTCGCGGCCACCACGAGGCTGCTCCTCGACGCCGCCCGAAGCAGCGGCGACCCCCGGCACGCCGTCGGCGTGACCGGGTTGCTCGGGCTCGGCTACCTCGGGCTGATGTTCGTCGTTCACCTACTCGCAGCAGTCCTCTACGCACGGACCACCCGCCCACGTGAGGTGGACTACGTCATCGTGCTCGGCGCCGGTCTGCTCGGATCCGGGGTCACCCGCCTGCTGGCGAGCCGCCTCGACACTGCCCTGGAGCTGCTCCGCAGCCGCTGCTGGAACCCCCACGGCGCGGTGCAGGTCATCGTCTCCGGCGGTCGAGGTGCCGACGAGCTGGTGACGGAGGCCAGGGCCATGGCGACCTACCTGACCGAGCACGGCGTGCGGCCCGGCGACGTCCTTCTCGAGGAACGGGCCACGACGACGAACGAGAACCTTCGCCACTCGCTCGCCATCATCGCCGGCCGCGGGGCCGGAGCTCGGGCGGTGGTGGTGACCAACGACTTCCACGTCCTCAGGGCAGCCCTGGTCTCCCGCAGGCTCGGCATCGACGCATCCGCCGTCGGAGCGTGGACGCCTTGGTACTACCTCCCGAGCGCCGTCCTGCGGGAGTTCGCCGCGGTCCTCGTGGTGAACGTCCGGGCGCACGCGGTGGTCGGTGTCGCGCTGGCCGTCGCCGGCATCGCCACCTAGCGGCCGGGGCGTCCCCCCGCGGAGCGCGGGAGGAGCTTCGCGAAGCCCTCGGGGAGACTCGCGGCATCGAAGTCCGCGGGTTCGCCGTCCGCGGCGGACGGCATACCGAAGGCGCTGCGGGCAGCGGATGCCCTTGCGCCAACGGCCTTCTCGGACGCAGCGCGCTCTTCGGCAGCCCGCCGCGCAGGGTTGCCGCTCTTGGACTTCTTCCGCTGCTGCGGGGCCTGCTTGCCCTTGCGCGTCCCCGGGATCCCGGGCATACCCGGCAGGCCACCGCCGCCGCCACGAGCCAGGTTCTTCATCATCTTCTGCGCCTCGCGGAAGCGTTCGAGCAGCTGGTTGACCTCGGAGACGGTGACGCCCGAGCCACGAGCGATGCGTGAGCGACGGGAGCCGTCGATCTGCTTGGGGTGGGTGCGCTCGAAGGGGGTCATCGAGCGGACCATGGCCTCGACGCGGTCGAACTCGCGCTCGTCGAGGGAGTCGAGCTGCTCGCGCATCCCCTGCATGCCCGGCATCATCTTGAGCATCGCCTTGAGGGAGCCCATCTTCTTGATGGCCGACATCTGCTGGAGGAAGTCGTCGAAGGTGAAGTCCTCCTCGGCGAGGAACTTGCGGGCCATCTCGTCGGCCTGGCCCTGGTCGAAGGCCTTCTCGGCCTGCTCGATGAGGGTGAGCACGTCACCCATGTCGAGGATGCGACCGGCCATCCGGTCGGGGTGGAAGACCTCGAAGTCCTTGGTGCCCTCACCGACGGAGGAGAACATGATCGGCCGGCCGGTGACCGTGGCGACGGACAGGGCAGCACCGCCGCGCGCGTCGCCGTCGAGCTTCGACAGGACGACACCGGTGAAGTCAACGCCTTTTTGGAACGCCTGCGCCGTCTCGACAGCGGCCTGGCCGATCATCGCGTCGAGGACGAAGAGCACCTCGTCGGGCCGGATGGCCTCCCGGATGTCGGCGGCCTGCTGCATGAGGTTGGCGTCGACCGCCAGCCGGCCGGCCGTGTCGACGATGACGACGTCGTACTGCTTCGACCGGGCCTGCTCGATGCCGGCGCGCGACACGGACACCGGGTCGCCGTAGGAGCGCGTGCCCTCGCCCGAGCCGGCCACGGCGTCGTGGCCGCCGACGTTGCCGCGTTCCGGCGCATAGACCGGCACGCCGGCCCGCTCGCCCACCACCTGGAGCTGAGTGACGGCGTTGGGCCGCTGGAGGTCGGCCGCGACGAGGAGGGGGGTGTGGCCCCGGTCCTTGAGCCACATGCCCAGCTTGCCGGCGAAAGTCGTCTTGCCCGATCCCTGCAGGCCCGCGAGCATGATGACCGTGGGTGGGTTCTTGGCGTAGCGGATGGTGCGGGTCTCACCGCCGAGGATGCCGACGAGCTCCTCGTTGACGATCTTGACGACCTGTTGTGCAGGGTTGAGCGCCTGGCTCACCTCGGCGCCGAGCGCCCGGTCGCGGACCGCGCCCACGAACGCCTTGACGACGGGCAGCGCGACGTCGGCGTCGAGCAGGGCGAGGCGGATGTCGCGCAGGGCCCTGTTGACGTCGGACTCGGAGAGCTTTCCCTTTCCGCGTAGGCCCTTGAAGGTCTCGGTCAGGCGGTCGGACAGTGAGTTGAACACCAGAACACTCTAACTTCCCCCGCTCGCTGCACGCTCAGGCAGCACAGCCCCCACCCGCGCGGGTCAGGAACCGTCGCAGGTGTCGATGATCATCGACACCGCCTGGGCCACCCGCGGGGGCGGGAGCGGGCAGGGGCCGAACTCGGTGACGTAGAAGGTGTCCAGCGCCTGACCGGCATACGTCGCGATGTGCGCGCTGCGGACGCTCAGGCCGGCGCGGGAGAGGGTGATCCCGATGTCGTGGAGCAGACCCGGACGGTCACTGGCCCGGACCTCGATGACCGTCGCCGTGTCCGACGCGTGCGAGATGACCATCGCCCGCGTCTGACCGGGAGCGCCCGAGCCGGCCCGCGAGCTGTCCGAGGATCGCCGCCGCCTGTCGAAGATCGCCAGCGGCCCGCGGTCCCCCCCGGAGAGCCGGACCAGCCCCCGGCCGATGGCGTCCTCGTCGGGGGCGTCGCCGCCCGGCGTCTCGACGTGCCACTCGTTGACGGCGATTCCGTCCACGGTCCGCACCACCGCCGACCGGACGACGTGCCCCTGGGCCGCGAGCAGCCCGGCGGTGTCGGCGAAGAGCCCCAGCCGGTCACGGTCGTGGATGTCGATCCGGTGCGCGCCGCCCAGTAGGGTGACGACGACGTGCGGCTGACCGCGGACAATGCTCTTCTGGATGTCCTCCGGGACGGGATCGGCCTCGCGGAAGGACTCCCATGGCGGCGCGCCCTCCGCGAGCGCGCCGCGAGCGGCCGTGACGAGCTGGTCCAACAGGCTGGCCCTCCAGTCGGTCCAGGCGGCGGGTCCCGCGGCGTACGCATCCGCCTCGGTGAGGGCTCGGAGCAGGGCCAGGGTCTCCAGGCTTCCTCCGACCGCCTCGGACACCGTGGCAATGGTCCGGGGGTCGCCGCAGTCGCGGCGGGTGGCCAGCTCGATGAGGGTGAGGTGCTCACGGACGAGGCGGACGACGAGCCTGCGGTCGTCGTCCGGGACACCGAGACGACGGAGCACCGCATCGGCGATGGGGGCGCCCGTCTCGGAGTGGTCCCGCGCCCCGGGGACCTTGCCGATGTCGTGCAGCAGCGCGGCGAGCAGGAGCAGGTCCGGCCGGGCGACCTCTCGGAGCAGGCCACTGGCGACCACGACGGTCTCGACCAGGTGCCGGTCGACCGTGTGCCGGTGGACGGCGTTGCGCTGCGGGCGGCTCCGGACGGCGGCCCACTGCGGGATCCACTGCTCGATGACCCCGGCGAGATCGAGACCCTCCCAGACGGCCACGAGTCCCGGGCCCGTCGCGAGCAGGTCGCCGAGAAGAGCCAGGGCGCTGGGCGGCCACGGCGAGGGCAGCGGAGGGCAGCCGGCGGCAAGATTCTGCAGGGTCGTCGGGGCAATGGTGATCCCGCCCCGGGCAGCCACGAGGGCAGCCCGCAGGACCAGGAGCGGGTCCCTGGACGGGTCGACCCCCGGTCCGAGCACGGCGTCCCCGTCGTGGAGGTACAGCCCGTGGCCGAGCGGGGTGAGCCGGGGGCGCCTCGGCCCCACCCGTAGGGTGCGCGCCCGTTGGGCCTGGGCGGCCCGGCGCAGCGTTCCGTCCAGGGAGTACGCGATGACCCGGGCCGACCTCGAGACCTCGGTGAGGAGCAGGTCGGCGTCGGGATGGCCGAGCAGGGCCGCCGCAGCGTCGTGGTCCTCCCGGCCGAGGCGGTCGCGCCCGCGCCCGGTGACGACGTGGATGGCGTCCCGGACGTCGAGGAGCTGCTGGTATGCCGTGTCGACGGCTCCGTGGGGCCGGTCCGCGAGCCAGGCCGCGGTCAGGGCCCGAAGGACCGCCATGTCGCGCATCCCACCGCGGGCCTCCTTGAGGTCCGGTTCGACGAGGTGGGCGAGGTCGCCCTGCCGGGCGTGCCGGGCGGAGATGCTCTGGTGCAGCTGCGGCAGCCGGGTCCGGGCGTTCGCCCTCCAGTCGTGCGCGACGGTGGAGCGGGCGGCATTGACGACCTCCTCGTCACCCGCGACGAAGGTGATGTCCAGCAGGCCGACGGCCGCCGACAGGTCGGCGCCGGCGACGGTGCGGCACTGGTTCACTGTGCGGACGCTGTGGTCCAGCTTCACGCCCTGGTCCCAGATCGGGTACCAGAGCCGGTCGGCCAGCGCGGTGACGTCGCTCGCGCCGAGGGCGCGGGTCTGGTGGAGCAGGACGAGGTCGTAGTCGCTGAGCGGGCCGCCGTCACGGCGGGCCAGGCTGCCGACGGCGGCGAGCGCGACCCCGGGGAGACGCCGGCCCTCACTGGCCTGCCTCCACAGCTGGCCCAGCCACTGGAAGCCGAAGTCGGCGAGGGCGGCCCGTCGCGCCGGGCCGGCACCCGGAGCCGCGAAGCTCCTGGTGCCGGCCAGCTCGAGCCGCCGGGTGGTGACGTCGGTCATGGTCCTCGGTGTCCTTTGGGTCGTGCGGCCGGCACGGGCGTCTCAGAGCGCGTCGTGCCCCCGCTCCCCGGTGCGGACGCGGATGACGTCGTCGACCGGGGCCGACCAGATCTTGCCGTCACCGATCCGGCCCGTCTGGGCGGACTTGAGGATCACGTCGAGAACACTGGCCGTGTCGAGGTCGTCGACGAGCACCTCGAGGCGGACCTTCGGCACGAAGTCGACGGTGTACTCCGCCCCCCGGTAGACCTCGCTGTGTCCCCGCTGACGCCCGTAGCCGCTGGCCTCGCTGATCGTCATGCCGGAGATGCCGAAAGCCTCCAGGGCCTCCTTCACCTCCTCGAGCTGGTGCGGCTTGATGATCGCCGTGATGAGCTTCATGCCGACGCTCCTTCCTTGAGGTCCCTGGGGTCGCTGGGGTCGCTGGGGTCCTTGGGGTCCTTGGCCGGCGCGTCCGGGGCGGGCCGCGACGGCGCGACTCCGGCCTGGGCGAACGCCCCGCCGCTGCGGGCACCAGCGGTGAACGCCGCGAGGTCGTAGCCGGTCTCGGCGTGCTCCTCGAGGTCGATCCCGGCCAGCTCGACGTCCTCGGTGACCCGGAAGCCCATCGTCTTGTGGATCACCCAGCCGATGACGTAGGTGACGACGAAGGAGAAGGCCAGGACGGCGAACGCCCCGACGGCCTGGCGCCACAGCTGGTCGACGCCGCCGCCGTAGAAGAGTCCGTCGGCCCCGGCGTCACCGGCCGGGCTGCCGCTCTTCGACGCGAGGAAGCCGATGGCCAGGGTGCCGACGAGCCCACCGACGAGGTGGACACCGACGACGTCGAGGCTGTCGTCGAAGCCGAACCGGAACTTCACGCCGACGGCGAAGGCACAGAGCACACCGGCGACGACCCCGAGGGCGATCGAGCCGACCGGGGTCAGCGTCGAACAGGCCGGCGTGATGGCGACGAGGCCGGCCACGACACCCGAGGCGGCACCGAGGGAGGTCGGGTGTCCGTCGCGAAGCCTCTCCACCAGCAGCCAGCCGAGCATGGCCGCCGAAGTCGCGACCAGGGTGTTGACCCAGACCCCCGCGGCGAGCGACCCGGCGCCCAGGGCCGAGCCGGCGTTGAAGCCGAACCAGCCGAACCACAGCAGGCCGGCCCCTAGCATGACGAGCGTGAGGTTGTGCGGCCGCATCGGCTCCTTGCGGAAGCCGATCCGCCTCCCCAGGACGAGGGCCAGCGCCAGACCGGCCGCGCCGGCGTTGATGTGGATCGCGGTCCCGCCCGCGAAGTCGAACGCCTTGATGCCGTTGGCGATCCAGCCGCCTTTGTCCGCGGAGAAGCCGTCGAAGGAGAAGACCCAGTGAGCCACCGGGAAGTAGACCGCCGTCGCCCAGACCACCGTGAAAACGGTCCACGCGGCGAACTTGGCCCGGTCGGCGATGGCACCGCTGATCAGCGCCACCGCGATGATGGCGAAGACCACCTGGAAGGCGACGAACGCCGGCCCGGGGATCTTGTGCCCGTCGGCGCCGTAGGCCGCGGTCATGACGCCGCTGAGGCCGAGGTGCTGGAAGGGGTTGCCGACGAGGCCGTTCCACGAGCTGCCGAACGCCTCGCTGTATCCCCAGAGCACCCAGACGACCCCGATGGTGCCCATGGAGATGAAGCTCATCATCATCATGTTCAGGACGCTCTTCGTCCTGACCATGCCGCCGTAGAAGAGGGCGAGACCGGGGGTCATGAGCAGTACCAGGGCGGCACTGGCGAGGACCCAGGCGGTGTCACCGGTATTGATGTCCATGCCGGAAATCGTGACGGCGCCGCGTTTCGGCGGTTCGCGGCCCGTGTTACGGGCGGGTAAGCAAACCGGTCCGTGTGTTAGCAGCAGGTTTCCGGCAGCCAAGGGGGCACAGGTTCCAGCCGGACCTGCCGAAGGTGCGGATCCGGCCACGCAGTGAGCGGCGTATGCCGGATGGCGCTCGTTCGGCAGGTCCGGCTGGGAGCCGCACCCCGTTACTGTGGCTTTCTTTCCCGTCAACGGCCATAGTTGGGGGTAAGTTGCAGGATTGGGCGCCCCGATCCCACCCCAAGGACAGAGGAGCTTTCCATGAAGGTTGCCCGCTACGGCGCGGTCCTGGCGTCGATCACCCTGCTCACGGCAGCATGCAGCGGTGGGGGCTCCCCCGCCACCGGTGGCGACACGGCCGGTGCCGCAGCCGACGGCAAGGGCAAGTCCCTCACGGTCTGGATCATGGAGGGGACCAACAAGGACGCCACGCCGTTCTTCGCCGAGGTCAAGACGAAGTTCAAGGCGGACACGGGCGCCGACCTCAACGTCCAGATGGTGCCCTGGAGCGGCGCGCACGACAAGTTCACCACGGCGATCGCCGGGGGCACGACGCCCGACGTGGCGGAGGTCGGCACGACGTGGACGGGTGAGTTCGGTCAGGCCGGAGCCCTGATGGACCTCAGTGCCGACGTCAAGGCGGCCGGCGGCGAGCAGGGCCTCGTCCCGGGCCTCGTGGAGTCGGCCAAGGTCGGGAACAAGCTCTACGGTATGCCGTGGTATGCCGGGGTGCGCTCGGTCGTCTACCGCACCGACCTCTTCGAGAAGGCCGGCGTCAAGGTCCCCACGACGTGGGCGCAGTTCCAGGACGTCGCCAAGAAGCTCAAGGCGAGCGACCCGGGCACCACGGCGTTCCCGGTTCCCGGGGACGCGAGCTATGACCTGATGCCGTTCATCTGGGGGGCCGGTGGCGAGCTCGCCACCCAGCAGGGCGCCAAGTGGACGTGTGGCCTGACGTCCGACAAGGCTCGCGCCGGGATCCAGTACTACGCCGACCTGGCCCTCAAGGACGGCGTCTCCCTCCCGGCTGCCACCACGTGGAAGGAGACCGACCTGCGCGACTCCTTCATCAAGGGCACGAGCGCGATGGTCATCTCCGGCTCCTGGACCCCGTCGGCGATCCTCGCCAAGGCGCCGGAGCTCAAGGGCAAGATCGGCGACTTCCCCATCCCGGGGCAGAACGGCGGCATGGCACCCTCGTTCCTCGGCGGATCGCACCTCTCGGTCTTCGAGGGCAGCAAGAACCCCGAGCTCGCCTGGCAGCTCGTCAAGCTGATGACCTACGGCGACTTCGCCGCCAAGTGGGGCTCGCAGTCCGGCTTCTTCCCCGGCACCAAGGACCTGCTCAGCAAGGTCATCGCCGCCAACGACCCGCTGGTGACGCCCTTCGCCAAGCAGTTCACCGAGGCCGGCAAGTCGGTGCCGGTGACCCCCGCCTGGGGCAAGGTCGAGGGCGCCAAGACCCTCAATGTCATGGCGCAGTCGATCCTGTCCGGCAAGGCGAGCGTCGAGCAGGCCACGACCACGGCGTGCACCGAGATGAACCAGCAGCTCGCCGGCTGAGCGAGCAGCGATCTTCGTGACTGAGCACCGCACCGCGGCCGCCCCGCCCGCAACGCCCGCAACGCCCGCCCGAGATGTCCCCCCCGTGCCGACCGGTGCCGGCGGGGGACGGCCCGTGCCTCGTCCGGCCAGCCCGGGAGACTCCCGCCGGCGCTGGAGCACGAGCGCCCGTCCCTGGCTGCTCCTGGCCCCTGCCCTGACCGTCATCGCCGTCCTGCTGCTCTATCCCCTGGTCCAGGTCGTCCTGCTGTCCTTCCAGGACAAGCGCCTGCGCGACGTCGTCCGCGGCACGAGCCCGTGGAACGGCTTCGACAACTACCGCGAGCTGCTGGGCAACGAGACGCTGTGGAAGACGGTGCTGCCCAACACGGTGGTGTTCGCGGTCGTCAACGTTGCCCTCACCGTGGTCGTCGGCACCCTCGTCGCCCTCCTCCTCTTCCGGCTCGGCACCGTGTGGCGGGCCATCGTCACCACGGCCGTGCTCATGGCCTGGGCCGTTCCAGCGGTGACGGGCACCTACGTCTGGGTCTTCATCTTCGACCCGGCGAACGGCATCGCGGTCCGGATGGCCGCCGCCCTGCACCTCGTCGACCCCACCACGACGAACTGGTTCACCGAGCGCATTCCCTTCCTGTCCATCGCCACCCTCAACGTCGTCCACCACGGCTTCCCGTTCGTCGCCCTGACCGTCCTCGCGGGGCTGATGACCATCCCGAGCGACCTGACCGAGTCGGCGCTGATCGACGGCGCCAGCGCCTGGCAGCGGTTCTGGCAGATCACCGTGCCCATGCTCAAGCCGGTGTTCGCCGTCGTGACGATCCTGTCGACGATCTGGGACTTCAAGGTCTTCACCCAGCTCTACCTGATGCCCGGCGGCGACGGCGGCAACCGTGAGGTCTGGAACCTCGGCGTCTGGTCCTACCTCCAGTCCTTCGCCCAGAACCGCTACGGCTTCGGCTCGGCGATCGCCGTCGTCCTCACGCTGCTCCTGCTCGCGATCACCGTCGGCTACCTCCGGATGCTGTTCAAGGAGGAGGAGCTGTGAACCACCGCAGCCGGCTGAGCCGGGTCGGCGTCCCCCTCGCGACCGCCCTCGTCCTGGTCTTCACGCTCTTCCCGGTCTACTGGATGGTCTCGACCGCGTTCGACCCGCAGGCCGCCTCCGGCGCCCGTTCGCTCCTGCCCGGGGGCTTCGGCCTCTCGAACTTCCGGGTCGTCCTCACCGAGGGCGGCTTCGGCACCTTCTTGCGCAACTCCGTCGTCGTGGCCCTCGCCACCGTGCTCGCGAGCGGCCTGCTCTCCCTCTTCGCCGTGGCCCGGTTCCGGTTCCGGTTGCGCAGCTCGGTGCTCGTCATGATCCTTGTCGTGCAGATGGTGCCCATGGAGGCCCTCGTCATTCCGCTTTTCATCCAGGTCCGGACCCTCGGCATGCTCAACAGCCTGCTCGGCCTCGTCGTGGTCTATGTCGGCTTCAGCCTGTCCTTCGCCATCTGGAACCTGCGCGGCTTCGTCGCGGCCGTGCCGGTCGAGCTGGAGGAGGCGGCCTACCTCGACGGAGCCTCGTGGTGGCGGATGTTCCGCTCGGTCCTCCTGCCGCTCGTGGCACCCGGGCTGGTGGCAACGAGCGTCTTCTCCTTCATCACGGCGTGGAACGAGTTCATCTTCGCGCTGACCTTCATGCAGGACGACAGCAAATACACCGTCGCCGTAGGGCTGCGCAGGTTGGTTTTTCGGCCAGTACGGCACCGACTGGGGCTACGTCATGGCAGCCTCGACGCTCATCACCATCCCCGTCATGGTCTTCTTCGTCATCGTCCAGCGCCGGCTCACCTCGGGGCTGGTCTCTGGCGCCGTGAAAGGCTAGGAGCCTGTATGCCGTCCGTGAAGCCGTCCATGCTGCCGTCCGTGCTGCCGTCTTGATGGCGTCAACCAGGCCGCCGACGATGCGGCCGGGGCCCGGCCCCGAGCTGGCTCGACTCACGAGCGCCGTCCTCATGCCCGGCTTCTGCGGGACGCGGGTGCCCGACTGGTTGGCCCGGGCAGCCCGTGAGGGTCTCGGCGGTGTCTGCCTCTTCGCCGCGAACGTCGGCGACGACGTGTCGGCGCTCACCGCCGGTCTGCACGGCATCCGGCCCGACCTCGTCGTGGCCAGCGACGAGGAGGGCGGCGAGGTCACCCGGCTGGAAGGGGCGTCAGGCTCCTCCTGGCCCGGCCATGCCGCGCTCGGGCGGCTCGACGACGTCGACGCGACCCGCCGGATCGCGCAGGCCATCGGGCGGCAGTCCCGGGCCGCCGGGGTCGACCTCGTGCTGGCGCCTGACGTCGACGTCACGTCCAACCCCGACAATCCCGTCATCGGCCTGCGCTCCTTCGGCGTCGACCCCACGCTCGTCAGCCGGCACTCGGTGGCCTTTGTCGAGGGACTGCACCAGGCTGGTGTCGCCGGCTGTGCCAAGCACTTCCCAGGGCACGGAGACACCGGCACCGACTCGCACGCGGGACTGCCGGTCATCGACGTCGACGCGGCGACGTTGCGCCGGCGGGACCTGCCGCCCTTCGCCGCGGCCGTCGCCGCTGGGGTGGACGCCGTGATGACGGCCCACGTCGTCTTCCCCGCCCTCGACTCCGCGCCGGCGACGCTCAGCCCGACCGTCCTCGGGCTCCTGCGGGGCGAGCTCGGCTTTCGCGGCGTCGTCATGTCCGACGCGCTGGACATGAAGGCCATCTCCGCAGGAGTCGGCCGGGGCCAGGGCGCAGTGCTGGCGCTGGCCGCCGGCGTCGACCTCGTCTGCATCGGCAACCCCAACCACCCGACTCCGTACGACGACGAGGCCGCGTTCCACGAGGTCCGTGACGCCATCGTCGCCGCGGTGACCGCCGGGCAGCTGCCGAGGACCCGGCTCGAGGAGGCGGCGCAGCGGATCACCGCGCTGGCCCGATCGGTGGCCGAAGCCCGAGGGACGAACGAGCGCGCACCCGGGGACGGGCACGCCGTCGACGACGGCGGAGCCGACACTCCGCTTCGAGCGCAGGAGCTCGCCCTGTCGGTGGCCCGTCGCGTGCTCGAGGCGCACGGATCTCCGCGCGTCGCCACGAGTCCGGTGCACGTCGTGGACCTGCGCGGCACCCCCGACATGGCCCCCGGGCCGCGGCCGTCCGGGGTCTTGACAGCACTGCGCCGCCGGGTCACCGACGTCACGGTCCACCACATCACCCAGCAGCCGGAGCCGCTCTACGCACTGGTGGGCGCGCTGGCCGACGCGGCGGGCGCACCGCTCGTCGTCCTCACCGGCAGACCGCACCGTTCGCCGGGACGCCAGCACCTGATCGACACCGTGCTCGCGACCCGTCCCGACGCTGTCGTGGTCTCGACCGGGCTCACGGACAGCCGCGACCGGCTCGGTGAGCACTGGGTCCGCACGTGGGGCGACTCCCTGCCCGCCGGGGCCGCCGCCGCCGACCTCCTGCTCGGGTGACCCGGCATACCCCCGGCTTGGCCGAACCGGCGGTGGCCCCGACCGCGGCCGATCCGGACGCAAGGCAGAATGACGGGGTGAGCACACTGACGCACATCGTCGACCAGGTCGCCCAGCCGGCCCGGCGCCGCCTCGCCGACGCGCTGCGCGAGAAGGTCGCCGGGGATGACGCCGAGCAGCGGGCCGAGGCCATCTGGGGCGCGGCCGGCGAGCGCTGGTTCAACCCGGACGACCCGATGTGGCGGGTGCACGCCGACGCCTCGATGTTCGTGGGCGGGATCCGGGCGCTGCTCCTGCAGTCACTGCATCCCCTCGCCATGGCGGGAGTCGCGGGGCACTCCGGCTACCGGTCCGACCCCTGGGGCCGGCTCCAGCGGACGTCCACCTTCCTCGCCACGACGACCTTCGGCACCATCGACGCCGCCGAGGAGGCGATCGCCACGGTCCGCGACATTCATCAGCGCGTGCGCGGCAGGGCTGCCGACGGCCGCTCCTACGCCGCCTCCGACCCGCACCTGCTCGGCTGGGTGCATACGGCCGAGGTCGACAGCTTCCTCGCGGCCTACCGGCGGCACGGGCGAGGAAGCCTCACCCCGGGCGAGGCCGACCGGTTCGTCGCGCAGTCCGGCATGGTCTCGGCGCGCCTGGGCGTGCTCGACCCGCCGACGACGGTGGCCGGGCTGCAGGACGTCCTGGACGGCTACCGGCCCGAGCTCAGCGGCACTCCCGGGGCGTACGAGGCGGCCCGTTTTCTCCTCCTCCAGCCGCCCCTGAGCTGGAGCAGCAAGCTCGGGTATGCCGCGCTTGCCGGTGGCGCCGTCGCCCTCCTGCCGATGTGGGCGAGGCAGATGCTGCGCCTGCCGGTGCTGCCCATCACGGACCGGGTGGTCGCCCGCCCACTGGCGGGGACGGCCGTCCGGGCGGTCCGCTGGGCCATGGAGGACCCTCGGGACCCGCGCAGCTGAAACGCGCTGCTCCCGCCCGGTCGGACGGCCTCTCGCTCAGCCGATGATCGCGTCGACGAATGCCTCGGCGTCGAAGGGTGCGAGGTCGTCCGGACCCTCGCCGAGACCGACGAGCTTGACCGGGACCCCGAGCTTGCGCTGGACCGCCACGACGATGCCACCCTTGGCCGTGCCCTCGAGCTTGGTCAGGACGATGCCCGTGACATCGACCGCCCGGGAGAAGACCTCGGCCTGACGCAAGCCGTTCTGGCCGGTCGTGGCATCCAGCACGAGCAGCACCTCGTCGATGGGGCTCTGCTTCTCGATGACGCGCTTGATCTTGGCGAGCTCGTCCATGAGCCCGACCTTGTTGTGCAGCCGGCCGGCCGTGTCGATGATGACCACGTCGGCCTCGATCTCGGTCGCCGCCTTCACGGCGTCGAACGCCACGGCGGCCGGGTCGGCCCCTTCCTTGTCGGAGCGGACCGTCGGAACCCCCACGCGGGCTCCCCAGGTCTCGAGCTGCTCCGCCGCCGCCGCACGGAAGGTGTCCGCGGCGCCGAGCACGACGTCGCGGTCCTCGGCGACGAGGACCCGGGCCAGCTTGCCCACCGTTGTCGTCTTGCCGGTGCCGTTGACGCCGACGACGAGGATGACGGCCGGGCGCCCGTCGACGCGTGACGACGCGATCCGGCGGTCCATCGTCGGGTCGACGAGGTCGAGCAGGTCGTCCCTGAGCCAACCGCGGACGGTCGACTCGTCGGTGGCTCCATCGACCTTGACCCTGGTCCGCAGCCGGCTGACGAGCTCGGCCGACGCCTCGACACCGAGGTCGGAGCCGATGAGGGTGTCCTCGACGTCCTCCCAGGCGGCCTCGTCCAGGCCAGCCCGGGAGAGCAGTGCCAGCAGGGCGTTGCCGATGGCCGTGTTGCTGCGCGCCAACCTCGCTCGTAGCCGCGCCAACCGGCCCCGGGCCGACTCGGGCCGCTCGAGGGTCGGGGTGGGCGGCTCCTCCAGGAGCGGTGTCTCCTGCGCCTCGACGCGGCTCTGCGTCCCCGCAGCGGGGCGGGTGGCGACGGACCCGTCGTCGTCACTGCCCTCGGACGTGGCCGGTGGCGACGTCGGCGCCCCGGGCACCTTCCGTTGCACGGTCGGCGGCCCGGTGAGGTCCTTGTTGCGGCCCCCACGGCCACGGACGAGGCCGACGACAACGGCGCCGAGCACGACCGCGATCCCGACGACGAGGGCAACGAATTCCCACACTTGATCCACGAAACCATCCTTGCACGGGGCCGGAGACGAGTCAGGGCGCCTTCGTCGGGCGGGGCGGCCGGTCGCTCATCCTCGATGTTGAGGGCTCAGGTGGCCTCTCGAGTGCCCGCTTCCGGGTCGACGTCGGGGCGGTGCGCCGGGTCGGTGACCGTGGGTCTGGTGGAGGTGACCAGGTCACCGGTCTTCTCGCTGGACCCGGCGGTGGCGGCGTCCGTGCGCACCTTCACCCGGCTGACCACTTCCTCGCCGCGGGCGGTGAGGACATCTCGACCTTCGCGGCGCGCCGGGATGGCGACGAGCCCGACGACGGCGAGCCCGAGCAGGAGACAGAGGATCATGGCGAAGACCAGCGCAATCATGGTTCCAAGGGTCGCGCATCGCCGGGCCGATTCCTAATCGCCGCGCACAGGTGATGGCCCGCTTCTTGCGCGCGAGGAGCTGGACGTCGACAACAGCTCCCGTGAGGATCTGGGGTCGGCTGTCCGAGCGTCGGGCGTCCACAGCTCCTCCCCTGAGGACCCGTGGTCGGCCCGGGTCAGGCGGGTCGCGCCCGGACGTCGCGGATCCGCTGCGAGACCACGGTGGTGACGCCGTCTCCTCGCATCGTCACGCCGTAGAGGGCGTCGGCGATCTCCATCGTCTTCTTCTGGTGGGTGATGACGATGAGCTGGCTCGAGTCGCGCAGCTCCTCGAACAGGGTGAGCAACCGGGCCAGGTTGGCGTCGTCGAGAGCGGCCTCGACCTCGTCCATGATGTAGAACGGCGAGGGGCGCGCCGTGAAGATCGCGAGGAGCAGGGCCACCGCGACGAGTGACCGCTCGCCCCCGGAGAGCAGGGAGAGCCGCTTGATCTTCTTGCCGGGCGGGCGGGCCTCCACCTCGAGTCCGGTGGTCAGCATGTTGTCGGGGTCGCTGAGGACGAGGCGACCCTCACCGCCGGGGAAGAGCCGCTCGAAAACCCGCTCGAACTCGACGGCCGTGTCGTGGAACGCCTCCGTGAAGACCTTCTCGACCCGCTCGTCGATCTCGCGGACGATGTCGAGCAGGTCGCGTTTCGAGCTCTTGAGGTCCTCGAGCTGGGTGGTGAGGAACGAGTGGCGTTCCTCCAGGGCGGCATACTCCTCGAGGGCCAGAGGGTTGACCCGGCCGAGCGCTCCGAGCTTGCGCTCGGCCGAGCGCAGCCGCTTCTCCTGGGACTCCCGGACGAACGCCTGGGGCTCGGCCGGCTCCGTCTCGGCCCGGTCGGGCGGCGAGGCGTCCCGATCGACGACGGCGGGGATGAGCCGGTGAGGGCCGAACTCGTCCACGAGGCTCTCGGGATCGATCCCGTGCTGCTCGAGCGCCCTGGCTTCGAGCTGCTCGACACGCAGCCGCTGCTGGGCGCGCGCGACCTCGTCTCGGTGCACGGAGTCGGTGAGCGCGCGCAGCTCCTCCTGCAGCACCGCGATCTCGTGGCGCACGACCGCCAGCTGGGCGTCGCGTTCGTCGCGTGCGCTCTCGACGCGCCGGCGCGCGGCGTCGGCCCGGCCGGCGGCCACCTTGAGCTGCCCGGTCCCGTATGCCGCACCGGCCCCCACCGCCTGCGTCACCTCTGCCTCGCGTTGACGACGCTGACGACGGGCCGCGGTGCGCTCCCGGGCCGCGAGCTCGGCCGCCGCAGCGGAGTCCAGCGACTGGGCCCGGTCGTGCAGGGCCCGGGCCCGCTCCTCGCGCGTGCGCAGAGACAGGCGCAGCTCGGTCTCGTGCATGCGGGCCGCGGCTGCCGCGGCAGCGAGCCGGTCCCGCTCCTCGGGAGAGGCGTCCTGCGCCCCCTCGTCGGACTGGGCGCCCGCCGCATCGAGGCGCTCGTCGAGGCCGGCGTGCTCGTCCCGGTCGCACTCGACGGCCGCCTCAGCCGTCGCAATCACCTCCTCCGTGCGGGCGGCCTCCGCTCGCGCGTTGCGCACAACCATCCCCAGGGCTCCGAGCCTCTCCGCCACGGCGGACATCCTGGCGTCACAGTCGTGGAGCCGCTCGAGTGCCACCTCGACCGCGTCGTTGGCGTCCCTCACCTGCTCCGTCACCGTCGCGAGGGAGAACCGGTACTGCTCCGCGCGACGGGTCGCATCCAGAACCCGGTCGCGGGTCTCGTCGACAGCGGCGTGGATCTCGAGCAGGCTCGGTGCGGCCGAGCTGCCCCCTCGAGCCCACCCGGGACCCAGGACGTCTCCGTCCCTGGTGACGGCGATGATCCCGTTGCCCTGGCGCACGAGAGCTGCCGCGGCCTCCGGGTCGGCCACGAGGGCCACCCGCTCGAGGAGCCGCCCGACTGCAGCAAGCAGCTCGCCGGGGCCGGAGATGACCTCACGCGCCCACCGGACGCCGGACGGCAGGGTCGGCGGGGTCGACAGGGTCGGCGGAGACGGCGGAGACGGCGGAGACGGCGGAGACGCGCGGTCGTCGGCAGCTCCGAGCTCGCCGACCAGCATCCCGGCACGGCCGGCGTCGTCGGCCCGGAGGGTGCGAAGGGCCCGTCGGGCGCCGTCCAGCGACCCGACGACGAGGGCGTCGGAAGCCCAGCCGAGGGCGGCGGCGATCGCTGCCTCGTGCCCCGGCTCGATGTGCAGGAGCGACGCGACGGATCCGGAGATCTGGTGGGAGTCGTCCTTCGCCGCCAGCAGGGCGGCGGCGCCGTCCTTGCGGCTCAGCCCGAGCTCCAGTGCCTCGAGCCGCGCGGTGCCGGACTGGCGGTCACGATCGGCCGCCCGTTCGGTCTCGCGCAGACGCTCGAGCTCGACCTCCAGCCGGTCGAGCTCGGCCGCGGCGCACTCGTAGGTCGTGTCGAGGTTCTCCTCGCCCTCTTCCTCGACGGCGATGGACGCCTCCAGCGCGGCGAACTCCTGCTCGGCCCGGGCGGCGCGGGCCCGGGACTGCTCGAGGGTGGCTCGAAGTCGACCGATCTCGGCCTCGCCGACCTCGATCCGCGACGCCTTCGCGGCCACCTGGCCCGCGAGGCGAGCCAGACCCTCGCGCCGGTCAGCGGCCGCTCGGGCGACGCGGGCCAGCCGTTGCTGCTCCACGGCATACCGCTGCTCCGCCTCCGCCCGGGCGACGACCGCGGCCTCGAGGGCTTGCGCCGCGGTGGCGATCTCGGCGACGAGTGCCTCGTGCTGACGGCGGACCTCGGTGCCCCGGGCGCGGAGCTGCTCGGGGTCACGTGTGGAGGTGCCCGGTGCATCCCGGCCGGTGTCCTCGTCCTCGGACAGCAGCCGCACCCGCTCCGCGGCGAGCGAGCCTGTCGCGGCGAGGCGTTCGGCGAGCCGGGCGAGCGCGTGCCATCGTTCCTGCGCCAGGGCCAGCTCCGGCCGGCCCGCCTCGACGGAGCTCTCGAGCGTCGTCAGCCTCGACTGGAAACCGGCCAGGCCCTGCTCGACCTGCGTCCGTCGGGCGAGCAGTGCGCTCTCGTCGGCGACCTCCTGCTCCAGCGCCGAGCTGACCTGGACGAGGTCGTCCGCAAGGAGACGCAAGCGGGCGTCGCGGACTTCGGCCTGGATGAAGGCAGCCCGCCGCGCCGTCTCTGCCTGCCGCCCGAGCGGACCGAGCTGGCGCCGGATCTCTCTCGTGAGGTCTCCCAGGCGGGTGAGGTTGAGGTCCATGGCGTCGAGCTTGCGCAGCGCCCGCTCCTTGCGCTTGCGGTGCTTGAGGATGCCCGCGGCCTCCTCGATGAAGCCCCGCCGTTCCTCGGGCGTGGCACGCAGCACCGCCTCGAGCTGGCCCTGTCCGACGATGACGTGCATCTCGCGACCGATTCCGCTGTCGGACAACAGCTCCTGGATGTCGAGCAACCTGCAGGAGGTGCCGTTGAGGGCGTACTCGGAGCCGCCATTGCGGAACATCGTCCGCGAGATCGTCACCTCGGCGTAGTCGATCGGCAGGGCACCGTCGCTGTTGTCGATGGTGAGCGTCACCTCTGCCCGGCCAAGGGGCGCGCGGCCGGCCGTGCCGGCGAAGATGACGTCCTGCATCGTGCCACCGCGCAGGCTCTTGGCACCCTGCTCCCCCATGACCCAGGCGAGCGCGTCGACGACGTTGGACTTGCCCGAGCCGTTCGGACCCACGATGCAGGTGATCCCCGGTTCGAGCCGCAGCTGCGTTGCGGAGGCGAAGGACTTGAAGCCCTTCAGCGTCAGGCTCTTGACGTACACGAGCGAAAGGCTCTCTCCTCGGCGGCGACCCGTCGGACGTGCGTCCGGCCGGCTTCGGTCGCGCTCACCCTACCGGCGCAGGGAGCGCCGTCCGGGAAGGCACGCACCCCGGTGGTTCCGGGGGCTGAAGGGGGTGTCGTGGTCGACGTCCGACGCTGCGGTCTGCGGCGCACGGCCGGCCGGCCGGCTCAGTCGTGCCAACGGTGAACGGGTACGGTGCGCACGTCGCACGACGCATGCAGACGGCAGTACTGCGCGATCGACGCCTCAGGAGTCGACTGGTCCTCGCCGACGACGAGAAGGCTGGCCCGGTGGCTTCGCTCGACGAGCACCCGGTGTGCTTCCCCGGTGGCGAGCTCGAAGGTGCAGTGGATGCGGGAGTGGCCCCGAAGGGCTCCGAGAGCGGTGGTGAAGACCGCGTCGTCAGCGCCGGTGTCGCCCTGTGCGCGCTCTCCGACGGGGATGACCTGCACGAAGCGCACTCGCGCCCCGCGGTCGGCCGCCTCGCGGACGGCGGCCGCGGCCACGGCCCGGGCGGATCCGTCATTGACCAGCCCCGCGATGACCTCGGGGCGGTGCGGGGGGACCGTTGCGGACGGGAGCTCAGTCGGGGTCACGGATGTCATGGCTTCAGGGTGCGTCCGCGGACGCACCCACCGACAGGACAAACGTCCCGATACTTCGGCCCTACGATCACCACATGAACCCGCCAGCTGACGGCGCCGTTCCAGCGCCGGTGCTGCGCGGGGTCGGGGGCCTCGAGCTCGAGGACCTGCTTGACGAGCTGCGTGCCCGGGCCTCCGTGGCACGACGTGCCCAGGAACGCATGGGTGACCTCCTCGAGGCCGTCATGGCGGTCAGCGCGGACCTCGAGCTGGGAGAGGTCCTCTCGCGCATCGTCCAGTCGGCGATGTCGCTCGTGGACGCGCGCTACGGCGCGCTCGGTGTGGTCAGCGATGACGGGGAGCACCTCGTCGAGTTCATCACCCGCGGGGTCACCGACGAGGAACGGGCCAGGATCGGCGATCTGCCGCGGGGCCACGGCATACTCGGGCTTCTCATCCGGGATCCGCAGCCCCGGCGGCTGCGCGACATCTCCGAGCACCCGGACTCCTTCGGTTTCCCTCCCAACCACCCGCCGATGCGCAGCTTCCTCGGCGCGCCGGTCCGGATCCGCTCGGAGGTGTACGGCAACCTCTACATGGCGCAGAAGCAGGGGGCCGACGAGTTCACCGCCGAGGACGAGGCCGTCCTGGTCGCGCTCGCGGCAGCGGCGGGAGTCGCCATCGACAATGCCCGGCTCTACGACTCGAGCCGCCGGCAGCGGCAGTGGATCGAGGCGGTCGGTGAGGTCACCCAGATCCTGCTGGAGCGCGAGGACGAGGAGGCCGCGACCCGACTCATGACCGAGCACGCCGGCCGTCTGAGCATGGGCTCTCACGCCGTCCTGGCGTTGTCCGACGAGTCGGGTGACCTCGTCGTCCGGGACGTGTGCCGCATCGGTGACGCGGCGGCGCACCACGACCCGGGTGTGCCGGGTCGCCGCCAGGTTCTCGCCGGGTCGCACTGGGCGCAGGCGCGGCGGGTCAGGCAGCCGCTGCTGATGCTCGCTCCGTCCTCAGCTGCGATGTCGGGGACGGGGTTGAGGGCAGATGTATGCCGGGTGGCCGAGGTGGCCGCCGACAGCCCCATCGCGGTGCTCCCGCTGTCGCCGGGCCGCGGCGACCTCGGAGTCCTCGTCGTCGTCTGGGACGCCGAGGCGGAGACCATGCCGGAGGAGACGATGCCAGCGGTCACGGAGTATGCGCAGCAGGCGGGCCTGGCCCTGCTGGCGGGCCGAGCGCAACGAGACCGCTCCCGGATGGCCCTCATCGACGATCGCGACCGGATCGCGCGGGACATGCACGACCACGTCATCCAGCGCCTCTTCGCCACCGGTCTCTCGTTGCAGTCGGCCGGGCGGATGGCGCAGCAACCGATGGTCCGGTCCCGGCTCGATGAGGCGGTCGACGACCTCGACGC
>JAABUR0100002315.1_pt1 | contig 29577 bp, 26 predicted proteins | sample 5560091 | NCBI WGS metagenome assembly JAABUR01 (sample SAMN10711879, study PRJNA513375) | rock metagenome | isolation source: Antarctica rocks | place: Antarctica: Victoria Land, University Valley sud
GCCACCTTGGACTGCACCGGCGGGTGGTACGCCGAGCAGCTATGGTCCGGCATCCGGCTGGACCGGCTGCTGCCGGCCGACACTGAAGGCCGCAGCATCGAGGTGGTCTCGGCCACCGGATACCGGCGGCAGCTGCCGCGGGCCGACTCGAGTCGGCTGCTGCTGGCCACCCGTGTCGGCGGCGAGGCGCTCAGCCCCGGCCACGGCTTCCCGGCTCGGTTGGTCGTCCCCGGCCGTCGGGGTTTCTGGTGGGTCAAGTGGGTGGCGTCGGTCACGGTTAGCGAGCAACCGTGGTGGCTGCAGCCACCCTTCCCGATGCAGTAGGTGTCATGCGCCGCGCCGGCGTACGGACGCCTCGTGCCTCTGCTTGTCGCGGCCGGCCTGGTCGCCTCACGGGCTCTACTGTGTCATCGAGGCTTGCTGCCTCGGCTGCCGGAGTGAACGCACAGCCGGTGCGGGGCACACAGCGGATTGGCGCACCGGAGCTGAGCCCGGCGCATGGAGGCTAGGAGCGGGCCGATGGCATCTGACACCAGCGCCCGGCAGGCCGACCGAGGCCGTGCCGCGGACAAGCCGCAGGACATCCCGGCGAAAGGCTGGAAGGACATCGCCGTACGGGTCAAGGAGTCGTTGCGTGACGACCAGGTGCCGCTGCTGGCCGCCGGCGTGGCCTTCTTCACCCTGCTGGCGCTGGCTCCTGCGCTCGCGGCCGTGGTGTCGCTCTATGGCCTGGTCACCTCACCCGCGGACGCCTCCCGCCAGATCTCCGACTTCACCACGGCACTCCCGGCGGAGGCCCGCTCGCTCATCGGGAACCAGCTCAAGGCGGTCGCCGGCGGGAACAGCGGTGGGCTGGGCCTGGCCCTCGTCGTCAGCATCCTGCTGTCTCTGTGGGCCGCCTCCGGTGGGATGAAGCAGCTCATCGAAGCCGTCAACGTGGCCTACGACGAGACGGAGACACGCAAGTTCCTGCGGCTGCGGGGGCTCGCCCTGCTGTTCACAGTTGGCATGATCGTCGTCTTCGTCGCCACCCTCGGCCTGCTCGCGATCCTGCCGGCGGTGGTCGACTCCTCGGCCGGCCAGGTGATCGCTAACATCGTGCGTTGGCCCCTGCTCGCGGTGCTGATGGCGGCCGCACTGGCGGTGCTCTACCGCTACGCGCCCGACCGGGACGAGCCCAAGCTGCGGTGGGTCAGCTGGGGGGCCGGCATCGCCACCGTCCTCTGGGTCATCGGCTCGGTGCTGTTCGCCGTCTACGTGTCTAACTTCGGCAAGTACAACGAGACCTACGGCTCGCTGGGCGCCGTGGTCGTGCTGCTGCTCTGGCTGTACTTGTCGGCCTTCATCGTGCTTCTGGGGGCGGAGATCAACGCCGAGATGGAGCTGCAGACCGCGAGGGACACCACCAAGGGGGCAGAGCAGCCGATGGGTACGCGCGACGCCTACGCCGCCGACTCGGTCGGACCGTCGACGGAGGACCTCAAGGAGGCGAAGACCGAGAAGCTCGCGGCGGCGAGGGCGCAGAAGGGCAAGTAGCGCGCCGGCTCCGATTTGACGTGGTCGACGAGACCGACGCGCGATGGCGCAGACGAACGCCGGCAATGGGATGGCATGCTCGGCCGGACCTGAGAAAGGACGACCGTGACCTTCTTCGAGCGACACCGCGAGACCCTCGACCGCGCGACCCAGGCCGCCCGCGAGCGGACCTACTGGAGCGCCTATCCCGAGTCGCCAAGCCCGAAGGTGTACGGCGAGACCGCCAACGACGACGGCAAGGCCGCCTTCGAGGCCTACCTCGGCAGGGACTTTCCGCTGGACCAGGTGGGCACCGACGGCCTGGTCGGCGGGGAGCGGTCGCCGTACGGGATCGATCTCGATGTCCGCTACCCGCACCCGGACGTCGACGTCCTGGTCGCCGCGATGGGCGACGCGCTGCCGGCGTGGCGCGACGCCGGACCCGATGCGCGCGCCGGCGTCTGCCTGGAGATCCTCGACCGGCTGAGCAAGCGCAGCTTCGAGCTGGCGTACGCCGTGATGCATACGACCGGGCAGGCGTTCGTCATGGCCTTCCAGGCCGGCGGCCCGCACGCGCTCGACCGCGGGCTGGAGGCGGTGGCTTACGCCTACGCCGAGATGACGCGCCAGCCGGCCACGGCGTACTGGGAGAAGCCGCAGGGCAAGCGCGAGCCGCTGCGGATGGAGAAGACCTTCCACGTGGTGCCTCGCGGCATCGCCCTGGTCGTGGCCTGCAACACCTTCCCGACGTGGAACAGCTACCCGGGCCTGTTCGCCAGCCTGGTCACCGGCAACCCGGTTGTGGTCAAGCCACACCCGCGGGCGGTGCTGCCGCTGGCGGTCACTGTGGCGGTGGCCCGTGAGGTGCTGTCCGAGGCCGGCTTCGACCCTAACCTCGTCTGCCTGGCCGCCGAGCGACCGGGTGAGGGGCTGGCCAGCGTGCTGGCCACCCGACCGGAGGTCCGCATCGTCGACTTCACCGGTTCGGCGGCATACGGCGAGTGGCTCGAGGAGCACGCGCGGCAGGCGCTGGTCTTCACCGAGAAGGCCGGCGTCAACAGTGTCGTGATCGACTCGACGGACGACTTCGCCGGCATGGTCGGCAACCTGGCGTTCTCGCTGTCGCTCTACAGCGGTCAGATGTGCACGGCGCCGCAGAACCTCCTGGTGCCCCGCGACGGCATAGCGACCGACGGCGGGCATCAGAGCTTCGACGAGGTGGCGCGTCGGATCGCCGACGCGGTCGACCAGCTGCTCGCCGACGACGCCCGAGCGGTGGAGGTGCTGGGCGGCATCGTCAACGACGATGTGCTGGAGCGCACGGACCGAGCCGGCGAGCTGGGGCCGCAGGTGCTCGAGTCCCGGGTGGTCAAGCATCCGCAGTTCGCCCAGGCAACGGTGCGTACGCCGGTGCTCGTGTCGCTCGACGCCGCCGACGGCGAGCCGGTGTACAGCCGAGAGCACTTCGGGCCGATCGCGTTTCTCATCGCCACCGACGGCACGGAGCACAGCCTGGAGCTGTTCCGGCGTACGACGACCGACCGCGGCGCGATCACCGCCGCGGTCTACTCCAGCGACGAGCGGGTGCTCAAGGCCGCCGAGGAAGCGGCCGTTAAAGTCGGCGTGGCTCTGTCGTGCAATCTGACCGGCGGCGTCTTCGTCAACCAGTCAGCGGCTTACAGCGACTTCCACGCGACCGGCGCCAACCCCGCGGCCAACGCCTGCTTGACCGATGCCGCCTTCGTGGCCGGCCGGTTCCGCGTCGTGCAGTCGCGCCGACATGTTCCCGTCATGGTGTAGCCGGGACTGTCCGAGGCACCGGGCGCGTTGTTCGAGGCACCGAAGCAGCCCCCGGAGGTGGCCCCGTGTTCCTGACCCGGAACAAGACAACCCTGCCGACGCCTGACCAGGCCCTTCCCGGCCGGTTGGAGCGGATGCCGGTGCCCGCGTCGCACTACGTGCTCGGTACGCCGCTCGAGCCGCCGTACCCGGCCGGGCTCGAGATCGCGGTCTTCGGACTGGGCTGTTTCTGGGGCGCCGAGCGCAAGTTCTGGGAGACCGACGGCGTCTACTCCACCGCCGCCGGCTACGCGGGCGGGATCACGCCGAACCCGACCTACAAGGAGGCCTGCTCGGGTCGGACGGGTCATACCGAGGCCGTCCAGGTCGTCTTCGACCCCGCAAAGGTGACCTACCGGCAGCTTCTCAAGATCTTCTGGGAGAACCACGACCCGACCCAGGGGATGCGCCAGGGCAACGACTCCGGCACGCAGTACCGCTCGGCGATCTACTACCGGAACGACGACCAGCGCCGCGCCGCCAAGGAGACCCGCACCGCTTTCCAGAGCGTGCTGACCGGCCAGCGGTACGGCGAGATCACCACCGAGATCGCGCCGGTCGGCGACTTCTACTTCGCCGAGGACTACCACCAGCAGTACCTCGCCAAGGTGCCCGGCGGCTACTGCGGGATCGGCGGCACCGGGCTGTCCTGCCCGGTCGGCATCGCCTCGACCGACTGAACGAAACGGGCTGGCGCCGGCAGCCGACGGCTCGCCCTAAAGTGTCAGGATGATCCGACCGCTTGCAAGGAAGCAGCGAAGCGGCTCGGCCGCCGAACGCAACGATGACGCGGCCTTCTACTTCGGGCTTGGTGTTGGGCTCATCGCTGCCAGCCTGCTGGTCCACTCCCTGGACTGGTTCTGGTCGGGTCAGCTCTCGGTCGGGGTCGTCTTCGTATTCCGAGCAGTGCTGGTCATTCGCCGTGACGCTCGCCAGCCAAGCACCGAGGCTCGGATTCGATGACCAACACAGATCTTCATCTCACCGGCGACGCCGAGGCGGACGCCCTGCTGTCAGGTAATCCGCTGGCCCTTCTGATCGGCATGCTGCTCGACCAGCAGTTCCCGATGGAACGCGCCTTCGCCGGGCCGCACGAGCTGTCCAAACGCCTGGGGCACGAGCCGAACGCTGCCGAGCTGGCCGACTTCGACCCGGACGCGCTGGCGGAGATCTTCGCCCAGCCGCCGGTCATCCACCGCTACCCCAGAAGCATGGCCGGGCGGGTTCAGGCCCTGTGCCGGCTGCTCGTCGAGCGCTACGACGGTGACGCAGCCGGGCTGTGGCGTGAGGTCGACAGCGGGACGGAGCTCCTTCGCCGGGTCGAAGAGCTTCCCGGGTTTGGCAAGCAGAAGGCGCGGATCTTCGTCGCTCTGCTCGGCAAGCAGTACGGCGTCAGCCCGCCAGGCTGGCGTGAGGCCGCTGGACCGTACGGCGAGGAGGGCAGCCGAAGGTCGATCGCGGACGTGACCGGCCCGGATTCCCTCCAAGAGGTGCGGGCGTCCAAGCGGGCGGCGAAGGCGGCGGCAACGGGCTCGTGATCGACGTACCGCTGCCCCGGTTCGAGGAGCTGGTCGCCGCAGCGCTCGACGAGATCCCTCCCGAGCTCGGTCGACTCATCGACAACGTGGCCGTTCTCGTCGAAGAGGACGCGCCGGAGCCCGGCCTGCTCGGGCTGTACGAGGGCATCCCGCTGACGGAGCGCACGACGAGCGGCTACGCCGGCGTACTGCCCGACCGGATCACCGTCTACCGGCGCCCGATCTGCACCCTCTGCGACTCAGAGGAGGACGTGGTCGAAGAGGTAGCCGTAACCGTCATCCACGAGGTCGCCCACCATTTCGGAATCGACGACGATCGCCTGCACGAGCTCGGCTGGGGCTAGCCCGACGGAGCGTCCTCCGGCATCTTGACGATCGAGAAGACGGCGCCCTGCGGGTCCTGGATCACAGCGAACCGCCCGAACGGCATGTCCGTCGGCGGTATCAGGACGGTCCCGCCGAGCTCTGGCACGCGGGCGGCGAGCGCGTCGGAGTCGCTCACCGCGAAAAAGGTCTCCCAGTGCGGCGGGGTGCCGGGTGGGTAGTCCTTGATGTCCCCCATGCCGGCCACGGTCTTGTCGCCGACCTTGAACATGGTCTGCGGCGAGCCCTCCATGTCCATGGTCTCGAGCGACCAGCCGAGTGCCTCGTAGAAGGAACCTGCGGCCGACGGGTCGGGGGTCGCCAGGTGGTTCCAGACCACGCTGCCGGGCTCGTTGACGAGCTGTGCCCCCTTGTGGGTGCCCGGCTGCCACAGACCGAAGACGGCTCCGGTGGGGTCCTGGGCGATGGCCATCCGACCGAAGTCCATGACGTCCATCGGGCCCATCATGATCTGTCCACCCGCTGCCTGTATCTGCTCGGCCACCTTGTCGGCGTCGCTCACCGAGATGTACGTCGTCCAGCTCGGCGGCGCGCCTCCGGCTCTCATCTCCGGCGAGAGCTCCATCTGCCCGGCGACGTCGAGGCCGCGGACCTTCGCCATCGCATAGCCGCCCGTCTCTGGGCCACCGACATCGAAGGACCAGCCCATCAGCTCTCCGTAGAACTGCCGGGAGGCCTCGGCGTCGGTGGTCGTCAGGTCCACCCAGGACGGCACCCCGGGCTCGTACTCCTTGACCTCGCTCATCGCCCCTCCTTGGTTCGTCGGTCGGCGAGCCAGCCTTCCAGATCACGCCGACGGAGTCGAGAGCCACCGGACAAACGACGGGCGAACGCTGACAGATCAGCGCCTCAGCGCCTCAGCGGCGGGCCGCCCGCTTGTACAGCCGCACCGCCAGGGGCACGAAGACGACCAGGATCGCGATGACCCACAACAGCGTGTAGACGACGGGATGCTGGAGCGGCCAGACGTCCGGCGGGGGTGTGCTCGGGTTGGTGTTGCCGAACAGCTCCCTTGCCCCCTGGGTGGTGACCGCTGACACCGGGTTCCAGTTGGCGATGACCCGAAGCACCGTCGGCAGGTTCTCGCTCGGCACGAACGTGTTGGCGATGAAAGTAAGCGGAAAGACGGCGATGAACGAGGCGTTGTTGACGACTTCGGGCGTCGGCACCAGCAGGCCGACGCAGGCCATGATCCAGGAGATGGCGTAGGCGAAGAGCAGCAGGAGCAGGAAGCCGGCCAGTGCCTCGAGTGGCGATGTGCGGATGCGCCAGCCCACGAGAAGCCCCGTCAGCGACATGACGATGATCACAATCACGTTGTTCACCACATCGCTCGCGGTACGCCCGACGAGCACCGCCGACCGCGACATCGGTAGCGACCGGAAGCGGTCGATCACACCTTTCTGGATGTCGTCCGCCAGGCCGGCGCCGGTGATGGTCGCGCCGAAGATCACGGTCTGCGCGAAGATGCCGGCGATGAGGAACTCCCGGTAGTTCACCCCTGGCACCTTGATCGCGCTGCCGAAGACGTAGGCGAAGAGCAGCACGAACATGATCGGCGACAGCGTCGTGAACACCAACAGGTCCGGCACCCGCTTGATCTTGATGAGGTTGCGCTTGGCCACGACGGCGCCGTCGGCCAGCGTGCGCATCGCCGGGCTCATCGCACTGGCTCCTCGACTCGCGGCCGGCCATCCGCCGAGGATGTCGGCGGCTGGTTGGGCTGGGGTCCGCCGGCTGCGAGGTCGGCCGCGTGACCTGTCAGCGACAGGAAGACGTCGTCCAGGGTCGGACGCCGGAGGCCGACGTCGAGGACCGTTACCCCGGCGGCGTCGAGGCGCCGGAGGGCTTCCATGAGAACACTCGCACCGCCGCTGACCGGGGCGGTGAGCCGGCGGCTGGACTCCTCCATCTGCACCTCGCCGAGGGCGAGCTGAGCCAGCACCGAGCGCGCCGGCGCCAGGTCCGAGGGTGCTCCGACGACCAGCTCGACCCGCTCGCCGCCCACCTGCCTCTTGAGCTGGTCCGCCGTACCCTCCGCGATCGCCTTGCCCCGGTCGATAACGACGATCTTGTCGGCCAGCCGGTCGGCCTCTTCGAGGTACTGCGTGGTGAGCAGTACGGTGGTGCCACTACCGACCAGCTCGCGGAGCACGTCCCACATGCCGGTCCGGCTGAGCGGGTCGAGGCCGGTGGTCGGCTCGTCGAGGAAGAGCACCGGTGGGTTGGCCACCAGCGAGCCCGCCAGGTCCAGTCGTCGCCGCATGCCCCCGAGTAGGTCTTCACCGGGCGGTCGCCCGCCGCAGCCAGATCGAAGCGCTCGAGCAGCTCACGTGCCCGCTCCCGGGAGCGCGTTCGACCGAGTCGGTAGAGCCGGCCGACCATGTCGAGGTTCTCGAAGCCGGTGAGGTACTCGTCGACCGCGGCGTACTGGCCGGAGAGGCCGATCCGCTCCCGCACTCCTTGCGGGTTACGGCGTACGTCGATGCCGGCGACCTCCGCCGACCCGGAGTCCGGTTCGAGAAGGGTGGCGAGGATGCGGACGGCGGTCGTCTTCCCGGCGCCGTTCGGCCCCAGCAGGCCCAGCACCGTGCCCTCGTCCACGGCGAGGTCGAGCCCGTCGAGGGCCGTGACCTTGCCGTAGCGCTTGACCAGACCGGTGGCGCGAATCATCTCCCCCATGTTCGCGAGTGTGCCGTAGCGCTCCGACAGACCTCGACGGGGTTTCTGGTGGGCAGCGAGGGTCGTCCTAGGGTGCGGACCGTTCGCCCGAGGGAGCGGTGCTACCCGCAGGTCGGCAGAGGCTCGGAAGCAGCAGCACTGCCGCAATAGCGGTCAACCCCTGCAGGTCGATGACCAACTGCCACAGGAGGACCGGTCCGGGACCCGCGCGCACTCCGGCGGCGCCCAGCGCCGGGAGGCCCGGGATCAGGACGACGTACCAGATCCCCGCGAGCGTCCATCGCCCCGATGCCGCGAGGGCGGCGATGGGCAGGAAAAGCCAGACAAGGTGGTGCACCCACGAGATCGGGGACACGGCCACGGCCAGGCACGCCAGCACACTCACGGCCGCCAAGCGCAGGCCGTCCCGCTCCAGCCGCCGGGCGCCGTACGTAGCGGCTATCAGCAAGAGCAGTGACACAGCCAGCCATAGGGGCTGCACGAGGCTGTCCGGGAGGTCGCTGCGCAGCAGCATCGCGCGTATCGACTGGTTCCCCGGGATGTCGTTCGCGCCGAAGCGCGTCGTGTCTCTCGAGGCGGCAAGGACATAGTCGCTCGCGCTTCGCCACAGCAGCAGGAGGCCGAGCACGGTGGCGACGACCAGCCACGCCAGCGTCGCCCTCAGACGTGCCCAGAGCCTCGTCACGGCGAGCCACGGGAGGAACACCACCGGCGTCAGCTTGATGGCGATGGCGAGCCCCAGCCCGAGGCCACGTGTGCGACCCTGCGGTTCAGGACGCAGCAGGTCCAGGGCAACGAGGAGAGTGAGAAACACGCCGACCTGCCCGAATCGCAGATGACTGCGCACCGGTGCGGCGACCAGCATTGCGGCGACTGTCAGAGGTAGTCCGAATCGGCCGACGACGGGTGCCAAGGCGATGTTGGCCAGCATGACCAGCGCGCCGAGTGTCGCGGCGATCCACAGCACCTGCCCGAGCCCGACGGGCAGTCGCGAGAGCGGCTCGGACAGCAGTGCGGCGAACGGCGGGTAGGTGAACGGCATGTGGAACACCGTCCGGAAGCCATACACGTCGACTCCGGCGCCGGCGGCTCCGCCAGCCCCCTGATAGACAAGTAGATCCTTGAGGCGTTCCGTCGCAGGCGTCAGCAGGAGCGACACCAAGGGCAGCATGGCTGCGGCTGTCGGAACCAGCCACCACCAGGGCGACGACAGGGGCCGGGAGGTGGGTCGCGTCGCGGCCCGCTTGGCCGTCGCCGTTGGCGCGACCAGCCGGTCGACGGTGCAGGTCACGACCAGCAGCAGCACGCCCAGTGCGACGGCGGCGAGCACATCGCTCACCCAGTGGAACCCGAGTGCGATACGGGTGGCCCCGACGAGCAGACCGGCGCCCGTGGCCGCCAAACAGGTGCCCCGCCCGAGGACGGCTGTTCCCGACTCCAGACGCCTGCCCCGCTGGCGGCTGCTGGACAGCGCCACCGCGACGAGACCCCATCCGAGCGTTGCGGCTGTGGCGTGTCCGGAGGAGAAGGAGCTCCCTACTCCTTGAACCAGGCTGGACGGAGAGGGACGAGGTAGCGTCACGAACAGGACGCCCTCGAGCACCTGTCCGCACGCGAGTGCGATTACCGGCAGTAGCGCCCACCAGAGCGGCCTGCCCGCGCGCTGGCGCAGTCGCAGGACGGCGAGGGCTCCCATCAGCGGGTACAGGACCGGGCCGGCACCAGGCTGGGTGCCGAGCCGGGCGAGCCGGGCTGTGGGCTCCTCGCCGTACGGCGTGAGCACCTTCTGCAAGGCGAGATCAGCGGCGAGCGGTTGACCGTGCCGTGCCAGGACGACGACCAGCAGACCCAGCAGGACTGTCGCGGGTGTCGCGACCAGTCGGACCAGGTTTCGGGGCAAGACGGGCCGGGAGGCCTTGGCGAGCACCTCGGCGGTGGCTCCTGTCACATGCCGAGGCTGCCACACCGTGAACAGCTCAGGGCTGGTCAAACGGGCCGCAGGTGAGCCTCCACGGGGAGATGGCTGGGCCATGTCTCGGGCGCAGGCTGCTTGATCCAGATCCTCGCAGCCAGTCTGCACGCCACCTATGGTGCGGACCACGGGATCTTGCTCAAGGAACCAGGTGTGCCGCCTACAGCAGCGACCGCAGCACGAACGGCATGATCCCGCCGTGCCGGTAGTACGCCGCCTCGCCCGGTGTGTCGATCCGTACGACGGCCGAGAACTCGCCGTCGCCCGCTCGAACCGTGACCTCCCGCGGGATCTCCGCGGCACCCTCCAGGCCGGTGATCTCGAGGACCTCCTCGCCGGTCAGCCCGAGCGAGTCCGCGGACGCGCCGCCCACGAACTGCAGGGGGAGCACACCCATCCCGATGAGGTTGGATCGGTGGATGCGCTCGTAGGACTCCGCGACCACCGCCCGCACGCCGAGCAGCGCCGCGCCCTTGGCCGCCCAGTCCCGTGACGAGCCCGAGCCGTACTCCTTGCCGGCCAGTACGACGAGCGGCACACCCTCCTCGGCGTAGCGCATCGCGGCGTCGTAGATGTCCATCGACTCGCCGTCGGGCAGGTGCCGGGTGACGCCGCCGACCGTGCCGGGTGCCAGCCGGTTGCGTAGGCGGATGTTGGCGAAGGTGCCGCGCACCATCACCTCGTGGTTGCCGCGCCGGGAGCCGTAGGAGTTGAAGTCGGCCGGCTCGACGCCGTGCTCCTGCAGGTACCGCCCGGCCGGGCTGTCCCGCTTGATCGACCCGGCGGGGGAGATGTGGTCGGTGGTGACGGAGTCGCCGAGCCAGGCCAGCACCCGCGCCCCCCGGACGTCGGTGAGTGGTGCCGGCTCGGCCGGCATCCCCTCGAAGTACGGCGGCCTGCGGACGTACGTCGAGTCGGGGTCCCACTCGAACGCGGTCGCGGCCGGCACGTCGATGGCCTGCCAGCGCTCGTCCCCGGCGAAGACGTCGGCGTAGTCGCGGGCGAACATCTCCGACTGCAGTGCCTCCCCGACGACCTCGGAGATCTCCTGCGGCGAGGGCCAGATGTCGCGCAGGTAGACCGGCGAGCCGTCGGTACCCGTGCCCAGTGGCTCCCGTGTCAGGTCGAGGTCCATCGTCCCGGCCAGCGCGTAGGCCACGACCAGCGGCGGTGAGGCGAGGTAGTTCATCTTCACGTCGGGGTTGATCCGACCCTCGAAGTTGCGGTTGCCGGACAGCACCGCGACCGCGGCCAGGTCGGCGTCGTTGATGGCCGCGCTCACCTCGGGGAGCAGCGGCCCGGAGTTGCCGATGCAGGTTGTGCAGCCGTAGCCGACCAGGTGGAACCCGAGCTTCTCCAGGTACGGCGTGAGCCCGGCGCGCTCGTAGTAGTCCATTACGACCTTCGAGCCCGGCGCCAGCGTCGTCTTGACCCACGGCTGGCTGCGCAGGCCGCGCTCGACGGCGTTCTTGGCGAGCAGCGCGGCGCCGATCATGACCGACGGGTTGGAGGTGTTCGTACAGCTGGTGATGGCTGCGATGACGACCGACCCGTGGTCGACCTCCGTGCGGGTGCCGTCCGCGAGCGTGATCCGCGTACGCGAGCTCGGCCGGCCGTCCATCGGTGGGTAGTCCTCGCGTGGCCCGTCCGCCGGGTCCGCTGCGGTCGCCGCCACCGGGTCGCTGGCAGGGAAGGACTGCGCCGAGGCGGCGTCGAGCCTGCCCGCCACGCCGTACGGCGTGGTTGCCTGTGGGACGCCCGGCCGGCGGAGGCTGCCACCGGTGACGCCCGCGTCGACGTACTCCGGCAGGGTGGACCGGAACCGCTCCTTCGCTTCGGTGAGGGCGACCCGGTCCTGCGGTCGCTTCGGTCCGGCCAGCGACGGGACGACCGTGCCGAGGTCGAGCTCGAGGGTCTCGGAGTACGCCGGCTCCGCGGCTGGGTCGTGCCAGAGCCCCTGCTCCTTGGCGTAGGCCTCGACGAGGGCGACCAGCTGGGCCGGCCGGGCGGTGAACCGCAGGTACCGCAGCGTCTCCTCGTCGATCGGGAAGATCGCGCAGGTCGAGCCGTATTCCGGGCTCATGTTGCCGATCGTGGCCCGGTTGGCCAGCGGTACGTTGCCCACACCTGGGCCGAAGAACTCGACGAACTTCCCGACCACCCCGTGCCGGCGCAGCGTCTCGGTAACGGTGAGCACGAGGTCGGTGGCGGTGGCGCCCTCCGGGAGCTCGCCGGCGAGCTTGAAGCCGACGACCTGTGGTATCAGCATGCTCACCGGCTGACCGAGCATGGCCGCCTCCGCCTCGATGCCCCCCACGCCCCAGCCGAGCACGCCCAGACCGTTGATCATCGTGGTGTGCGAGTCGGTGCCGACGAGCGTGTCCGGGTAGGCGACGCCGTCGCGCTCGAACACCACTCGGGCCAGGTGCTCGAGGTTGACCTGGTGGACGATGCCGGTGTTGGGCGGTACGACGCGGAAGTCGGCGAAGGCCTCCTGGCCCCAGCGCAGGAACTCGTAGCGCTCGCGGTTGCGGCCGAACTCGATCTCGGCGTTGCGCAGGTAGGCGTCCGGCCGGCCGAAGACATCGGCGACGATCGAGTGATCGATGACGAGCTCGGCGGGCGTGAGCGGGTTGATCCGCGCCGGGTCGCCGCCGAGGTCGGCCATCGCCTCCCGCATCGCGGCCAGGTCGACCACGCACGGAACCCCGGTGAAGTCCTGCATGAGCACCCGGGCCGGTGTGAACTGGATCTCCACGCTCGGCGTCGCCGCGGCGTCCCACCCGGCCAGCGCGCGGATGGAGTCGGCCGTGACGTTGCGGCCGTCCTCGTTGCGCAGCAGGTTCTCCAGCAGCACCTTGAGGCTGAACGGCAGCCGGTCGGCGCTCGGCAGCGCGTCGAGCCGGAAGAGCGTGTACGACGTACCGCCCACGTCGAGCGTCGCGCGGCTCTCGAAGCTGTCTGAGGTCATCGCTGTCTCTCCTGCCGTGGAGGCTGGGTGGCTGGACGTCGTACCGCCGACTCGACCAGGTCGAGGACGGCGTCGAGGTTCTCGGCCGACATGCCCATCGCGAGGTGCAGCACCAAGCCGTCGTGGACGAGGGTGAGCAGGCCGACCAGCGTCTCGACGGGGACGTCGTCGCGAACGACTCCGGCCGCCCGGCCGGTGAGCAGCCGCTCCCGCGTCGCCTTGGCGACCCGGGCGAGATGGTCCTCCCAGCGCGCCTGGAAGCCGGGGTCCGTGCGTAGCCGTCGGGACACCTCGAGCTGGGTACCGAGCCAGCCGGCATCGCGGTCGCGCAGCTCCCGCATCACCTGCACCAGGCCGTGCTCGCTGACCACCCGGGCGATCTCCTCCGCGTCGTCCTCCGCGACGGCGAGGAAGAGGCTGTCCTTGTCCGGAAAGTGGTGGAAGATCGCGCCCCTGGAGAGTCCGACCTCCTGTTCCAGCCGACGTACGGTGGCTCCCTCGTAGCCGTGCCGGGCGAAGGCCTGCCGGGCGCCGTCGACGATTTGCCGCCGCCGGTTGGCGAGGTGTTCGGGACTGACCTTCGGCACATCGGCAGGTTAGCAAACCGTACGTACGTCTCGCAATACCGTCGCTACGCGTGCCACGTCCGGACCAGTTGCGTCCTCTCCGCCCACAGCGCCCTGGCGTTCTCCGGTCCCTCAGCGCGGCTGCGCTCCTCGAAGAGCTCGCACTTCTCGATCATGATCTGCCGGCGCGCTGCCCACGGTGGCCGCTCGCCATATCCCGCGAACAGTGATCGCAGCAGCGACACCTGGTCCGGGTGGTGCATGCGGACGATCCACTCGCACCACGCCAGGTCCTCGATGGGGTCGCCACGGTGGGCGTACTCCCAGTCCAGTACCGCCGTGACGCTCTCTCTGCCGAGGTCGAACAGCATGTTCTGCGGGCCGAAGTCGCCATGGACGACGTGTTCTCCCTGCCCACCTAGCCCCATGACCAGGGCCGGGGAGACGGCGCCGAGCCGCCGCAGCAGCTGGCCGGCAAGCAGCAGCACGGCCTCACCGTGACCCTGTTCGAGAAGGTCCTGGCCATGCTCGCCGGGCCGGAGCTGCATCAGGGTGGCATCGCCCTCCACGGCAACGACCGCGGGCACGGGGAGCACCGTGGTCAAGGCTGTCAGGCAGGCGGCCTCCACCCGCTGTCGAGCCTTGGCGTCCTTGCCGACGTAGCACTTGCGGACGTCGCCGGCCGCCGTGAGCTCGGTCTCGTTCGTGTAGCCGTGCGGGAGGCGCACTCGTTCGTCCCCGATCCCAGCGAGCGGTCCAGTCAGGTCCTCGGTACCGCCTGCGAACCAGCGGCCGCGTGGCCGCTTGGCGGGCGTTGTACCACCGGCTTGCACCGTGCACCTGCGCTGGTGCACCCCCGTCGATGCGGCCATTGGGTGAAGCGGCCGCGATGACGGACCTGATCCGCTCGATCCTCGAAGACTCGGTCGGTCGATGCAGGCGGCGGGGTTCCGGCTGATCCCGGTGCGCCCCACGGCCAGGGAGATCCTGGGCGAGCGCGCCTATCCGGCCCTCCGTGACATCCCGGAGCCGGTGGAGCTGGTCAACATCTTCCGGCCCTCCGCGGCGGCGGCTGGCATCGCTGACCAGGCGTACGGATCGGCGCCAGGGCGGTGTGGCTGCAGCTTGGGCTGCGCTCCCCGCGGGCTCGAGAGGTCGCCGAGTCGGCCGGGACCGTCGACGGTCGACGGTCGACGGTCGACGGTCGACGACCCAGCGCTTTCACGAGCGGGGGAGTCGGGGCCAGGTCGCGGCGAGGCCGGGATGCAGCGGTAGCGCTGGAACCTCCAGCTCCGGCACCCAGCGCACGTCCGCACTCTCGCCGCCGCTCGGGCGCACACCCAGTCGTTGCTCGCAGCTCGCGATGACCGTGTCGAACACCCAGCCGCCGTGATCGTCACGGTACGTGGCGCGGACCTGGACGAGGGAGTGGTCGAGCCCAGCCTCCTCGGCGGCCTCCCGCAGGGCGGTCTGCTGGGACGTCTCATGACTGTCCCGCGCGCCACCCGGAAGTCCCCACGTGCCGCCGTGGTGGCTCCAGTCGGCGCGCAGCTGCATCAGCACCCAGCGCTTCCCGTCGTCGGTGTAGCGAACCAGCAGTCCGGCCGCGCCGTGGCGACCCCAGTGCCGGTGGCCCTGGCCGCACAACACCCACCCGTCCCCGTCACCTTGCACTGCGCCACCCGCCTTCCAGCCCGGTCGGTTGCCCGGAGCCGCGTCGGGTACTGCCCGGCCCATGACCGAGGCGACCAACCCGAGCCCGTCCGATCCTGCCGGTCCCACCGCTCCCGCCGGTGGTCTCGACGAGGGGCAGTCGATCCTCGACGCCGGCGCGCTCGAGGAGGACGACGCAGGGCCTCGCTCACCGGATGCGGGACTGGCCGGCGAGTCCGACGCACTTGCCTATCAGGACAGCTCTGGCCCGGCCTCGCGCTCGGGCGGCCCTGGCGAAGGCGCCTCCTGAGTACCTTCCGCACGTCGACTGCTGCGCCGTCGATGTTCAGCGCGCGGGACGTCGCTCTCTTCGCCGCAGGTACGGCCGCCGCTGTCGCGGCCGGCATCCTGCGCTACGTCGGCGCGGGCAGGGTGCTTCCCTTCGTCGTCACCGCCGTGGCGCTGGCGCTGCTCGCGAGCCTGGTCGGCCGGGGGGTCGACGCACTCGGTGACCGGCTGGGGGCCGGTGCCACCGGCGTCGTCCAGAGCGCCCTGGGAAACCTGCCCGAACTCTTCGTCGTCATCTTCGCGCTGCGGGCCGGGCTGGTCGGCGTGGTCCAGGGCGCCATAGTCGGATCGATCCTCGCCAACGTCCTGCTGGTCCTCGGGCTCGCCTTTGTCTTCGGCGGACTCCGGCACGGCACCCAGCGGTTCGCCGCCGAGCGCGCGCGGATCATCAGCCTGCTGCTCGTCCTCGCAGTTGCCGCACTGATCATCCCCTCCCTGACCGCCGCTCTGCATACGCCGGCAGCGGGTCACGAGCTGCAGCTGTCGCGGATCGTGTCCGTGCTGCTGCTGGGTCTGTTCGTTCTCTCGCTGCCGGCGGCGATCGCCCGTGGTGACAAGGACGGCACCCGGGCCACGGAGCGACCGGTACCCCAGCAACATGGCGGCTTGTGGCCGTTGCCGGTGGCTCTCGGCGTACTGGCCATCGCCGCCTTGGGTGCGGCGTTCGTGTCGGAGTGGTTCGTGCATGCGCTGGAGCCCGCCATCTCGGCGCTGGGCATCAGCCAGGCGTTCGCCGGCCTCGTGCTCGTCGCCATCGCCGGAAATGCCGTGGAGAACGTCGTCGGTATCCAGCTCGCCGCCAAGAACCAGTCGGACTACGCCCTGTCGGTGATCCTGCAGAGCCCGCTGCAGATCGCGCTGGTGCTGGCGCCGGTGGTCGTCCTGGTTTCGCCACTTGTCGGCGGAGCCGCCTTCACGCTGGTGCTGCCGCCGTTGCTCGTCGTTGGGCTGGCCCTGGCGGCGCTGGTAGCTGTACTTGTCGTCTTCGACGGCGAGTCGACCTGGCTCGAGGGTGCTGCGCTGATCGTGCTGTACGCCGTGATCGCCGCCGGCTTCTGGTGGGGGTGAGTCCGGAAAACCAGCCGCACGGACAGGGCAATCCCCTGCCGTCGACCACTTCGACCGCCGGGCCTCGGAGCGCGACACGCGGGCTGAGGTTTGCGATGGGCAGCTGGAATGCGTGGCGAGCCTGGCAAGAGGCCCCCTGGGGGAACCGCTTCTCCACAACGCCCGGTCTCTCGCGGCGGCGTTCGGCGTCGAGAAGCAGGTACGAACCAAGATGTGGCATCGACCCGTCGCGACGCTCGCATCTGCCGTCGCTGAGGGGGGAGCCATCTACCTGCGCCGGAGACCCGAGCCGGTCGCGTCACCGGTGGAGTAGCCCTGCACGTCGGCGATGACCGCGACGCTGCTCCCGCCGCCGTTGTAGATCGTGACGCTGCCCGTCGGGCTGAGCCTGCTGACCACCAGGTTGGCGACCGTCGAGTCGGCGGTGAAGTTCAGGTTGGAGGTGCCGGTGGCCAGCGCGGGTGCCACCGACAGGTAGCCCGCGGCACTCGCGGCGGTGGCGGTGACGTTCAGCGTCACCCCGTCCGCTCCGCTGGGCACCGGGGATCCGGCCGCGCCGACCACCTGCAGGGTGGCCGAGCGGCCGGCCGGGATCGGGCCGACCGCGCCGAGGCCGCGCCGGGTGTCGAGGATCCGGGACGGCGTCACGGCGTGGTAGCTCGAGCCGGGGAGCGGTGTCAGGACGACGTGCACGACGGCTGCGGTGGGCGACCGGCTGACCACCGACACTGCGAGCGTGCGGTCCGCATCGCTGAAGCTTCGTCCAGTGGTCAGGGTCGCGTCTCGCCAGTCGGCGTAGTAGTCCGAGGTGTCCGAGCTGGCCGTCGTGTCGATCTGCAGGGGCCCGGCATCGCCGCCCGGCAAGTCGTTGCGAGCATTGATCTGAACGCCGTCGGTGCCCGACGGCGGGAACCACCAGTCGTGCCCTACCGGCTGACGGTATTCGACCGTGTACTCGTGGTTCGCGGTTCTTATGGTGAGCGCCTGCGGGCTGGCCGCGGTGGCGAGCTCCAGCGGCGAGAGGGTGTAGTCGCCCGAGGACGCGACGATGCGGACGTTGTTCAGCCAGCCGAGCTGCTGCCGCTGGCGGGCGGAGAACTCCGCCGGACCACCACCCGGGCCGTTGCCCAGCCAGTTGTTGCCCATCGCGTCGTAGGAGTTGCCGTACTCCTCCTCGGAGGTCCGGGACTGCCAGCAGGCGAGGGACTCCGACACGTTGCCGCACTCGAGTCCGTGGGAGTGGGACAGGCCGAGGTTGTGCCCGAGCTCGTGGACCGCGACTTCGACGTTCCAGCCCAGCCCCAGACCGGTCAACGCGTCGTTGATCCACGTGTTGGCCCCCGAGACCTCGCCCACCCCACCGAATCCGCAGTAGGTGTTGTCGGGCAGGTCCACCATGAAATGGTCATAGCTCGCCGTGGGGTAGCCGGCGGCCGAGGCGGCTGCCTTCGCCTCGCTGGTGATCGTGAGCAGGCTGGAGTAGTCGCAGCCGCGCGGGTCGTCGATCGCGAGCACCGGGGTGACGGAGCCGACCCAGTTCCAGGCGCCGCGCGAGACGTCCCGGTACCAGCTCGAGACGGAGCGGTTGTCGGTGTCGAAGAGCGTCTGCTGGATCTCAGCGGTGGAGGCGGTGGGCCGCGCTCCGGGCCAGCTCACCGGCAGCACCAGCAGATGGCCGACACCCGAGATGGCGTTCGGCGCGGCGGCCGAGGCCACGACCCGCACCGCCCCTCCAGGACCGGTTGCATCCAGCACCCGCCCGGACAGCCTGCCGGTGACCTCGACGGTGGCCGGGACAGGGGCGGGCGGCGTGCCGATGACACGCAGGTCGTAGTAGGTCCCGCCCGAGTGCAGGGCGTAGACGATGTTGCCCGCAGCCGGCGTACCCGGCCTCGGGTCGAGGTGCGCCACCAGCAACGTGCCGCGCAACGTCGTCTGGGCGCCGACCGCCGCCTCCGAGCTCCCAGGCCAGCCGGCTACCGTCACTACCAGTGCGGCGATCACCGCGAAGCGGCCGGTGCGAGACATGGCCCCCCGGTCGATGCTGGCCGCTTGCCCTGCACGAGTGGCGGTGGCGGAGAGCGACGCATGTGGCGATGGAGTCGTGGCGGACCAGTGTCCGGCACACCGGCTCTGTCGCCGGCTTCATCCACATCGGCGCGCCGACGGCGTCGCTGGAGCGGTTTGCTTCACCGTGCCGGCGTGGCGGCGCTGTCGCACGCTCGTGCCCGTAACGCCCGCGCGACATCGTCCCGGTGTTCGCCGAGCAGCCGCCGCAGCCCGGTCGGGAGGTCAGCCGTGCTGAGGTGGACGTCGGTTCGCGCCAGCGTCGCCGGCTCCACCAGCAGGGAGGGGTAGAGCAGCGTGGTCAGCTGGCGGGCGATCTCCGGGGTTCGGGTCCGCCAGATCTGTGCCAACGCGGCGAAGTAGCGGTCGACGTACGGCCGGCAGAGGGCGAGCTGCTCGCTCCGCCAGAAGCCGCCCGCGGTGGAGGTGACCAGCCGATTGGACAGTGCGTTCGAGTCGACCAACGCCGCCCACGCGGCTGCCTTGGCAGCGGCTTCAGGGCGGCCGGCGCGCGCTGCCGCGGCCTGCTGCTCGCCGGTCGCGGTGCGGTCGCGGTCCAGCTCGGCGTCGATCTCCGAATCCCCGGCCGCTCCGAGATCGACCAGCCGCAACAGCAGGTGCCAGCGGAGCTCGGCGTCGATGCTCAGCCCGGAGGGCACCGCGGTGCCGTCGAGCATCGCCTGAACGGCCGCAACCTCATCCCCGGTGGTGGCCGCCAGCGTGAAAGCCCGGGCAGAGGTCAGCTGGACGTCGCTGCCGGGTTCGGCCGCGCACATGCGCCCGCGGGACAGCTCGGCGAGCGAGCGCAGCAGCTCCGGCCGGTACGCCGGGTCGGCGTAGAAGTTCGCGGCGTTTCGAGCGTTGGCGAGTAGAGACTGGGCCACGCCGATGTCGTCCTCGGCCGCCACCCCTGCGACCACCAACCGGACGTAGTCCCGAGCCGGCAGCTCCGCGTCGCGGGTCATGTCCCAGGCGGCGTTCCAGCACAGCGTCCGCGGCAGCGACTCGCGGATCTCGCCAGCATGCTCCAACACGGTCGCAAGTGACCGCTCGTCAAGACGGATCTTGGCGTAGGTCAGGTCGTCGTCGTTGACCAGCAGCAGGTCCGGCTGCCGCACACCGGCGAGCTCGCTCACCTCCGTCCGGGCTCCGTCAATGTCGATCTCGAGTCGCTGCCGCCGTACCAGCCCCTCCGTGGAGAGGTCGTAGAGACCGATGCCGACCCGATGTGGGCGCAGCGTCGGGTGCTCGACCGGCGCCTCCTGCTCGACCGCGACGTAGGTGTAGGCGCCGGCACTGACCTGGACCGCCGGGCGCAGCGTGTTCACCCCGGCCGTCCGCAGCCAGGCCGCCGCCCATGCGGCGAGGTCCCGCCCGCTGGCCTTCTCCAGCGCCGCCAGCAGGTCGGCCAGGGTCGTGTTGGCGAACTCGTGGTCGCGGAAGTAGGCCCGTACGCCGGCGAGGAACTCCTCCCGGCCGACCCAGGCGACCAGCTGCTTGAGCACCGCCGCCCCCTTGCCGTAGCTGATGCCGTCGAAGTTGAGCAGCGCGCTGTCGGTATCCACGACATCGGCGGAGATCGGGTGCGTCGAGGGCAGCTGGTCGGCGCGGTACCCGTAGCCCTTCCACGAGTTGCAGAAGGTCGTCCACGCGTTGGTGAACCGCGTGACCTCGGACACCGTCAGGTGGCTCATGTACGTCGCAAACGACTCGTTGAGCCACAGGTCGTCCCACCAGCGCATCGTCACCAGGTCGCCGAACCACATGTGCGCCATCTCGTGCGCGATCGTGTCGGCCCGCTGCTCCCGGGCGGCGTCGGTGACCTTCGATCGGAAGACGTACTCGTCCCGGATCGTCACCGCGCCGGGGTTCTCCATCGCCCCGGCGTTGAACTCGGGCACGAAGAGCTGGTCGTACTTGGCGAAGGCGTACGGGTAGTCGAAGACCCGCTGGTAGTGGTCGAACGACGCCTTGGTGAGTTCGAGGATCTCCGCGGCGTCCAGATGCTCGGCCAGCGAGCGGCGGCAGTAGACGCCGAGGTCGATGTCGCCGTGCCGGTCGTGGACGGCCGCGTACGGCCCGGCCGCCAGCGCCGTCAGGTATGTAGAGATGGACGGGGTCGGGGCGAACCGCCAGCGGCCACCGGCCAACTCGGCGACCGCCGCGTTGGAGACGACCAGCCATTCCGGCGGAGCGGTGACCGAGAGCTCGAAGACCGCCTTCAGGTCCGGCTGGTCGAAGCAGGCGAAGATCCGGTGCGCGTCGTACAGGAAGGCCTGGCTGTAGAGGTAGACCTCGTCGTCGGCCGGGTCGACGAAGCGGTGCAGCCCCTCGCCGGTACGCGAGTACGCGCAGTCGGCCACCACGGTGAGGATGTTGGACGCGGCCAGCCCACGCAGCGCGACCCGGTCACCGTCCAGGACAGCGGCTGGGTCGAGCTCCTCGCCGTTGAACACGATGCTGTGCACCGTCGGCGCCAGGAGCTCCGCGTAGCTGTCCGCACCGGTCTCGTGGCAGCGGAAGCGGATCTCGGTCACCGACCGGAAGGTCTCGTCGCCGGTCGTGAGGTCCAGCTCGACGGCGTACCGCTGCACCTCCAGAAGCTCGGCGCGCCGCTGCGCCTCCGCCCTGGTCAGGTTGTGCATTGCGGGGCTCCTTCGGGAGTACGCCGCAAGGCGGCGGTGTTGACCATGGGGTGAGAGGCGACAGGGTAGAGATCGTGATCGACGCCGGTGGCGAGACCCGAACCTATGAGCTCACTGCCACCCGTGCCGGCCGGCGCGTCGAGATCAGCTCCGGCCGCGGCGTGGTCGAGGTCACCGAGGTGACTCGCAGCGGTACGCCGGTGCGTACGGCCCGGTTCATGGCCAGTCGGGTGCTCGCGCTGGTCGAGCACCCGGCGCCCCGGTCGCTCACCGACGACGAGAAGGTGACCCGGCTGCGCCCGGCCTGACCTGGACGCCGGGCGACTAGTGGCAACAAGTGGCTAGGGCTTACAACGGTTACCACCAACTCTGGCCAAGGGTGATGCGGTGAAGGTCTATCTCTCCTCCGACATGGAGGGCACTGCGGGCATCGTCGACTGGGAGCAGTGCGTCGGGCCGGGGCCGGAGTACGAGATCGGCCGGCGGCTGCTGCTCGACGAGGTGAACGCGGCCATCGACGGTGCCCTCGACGCCGGCGCCACCGAGGTGCTGGTCAACGACTCGCACTCGGTCATGCGCAACCTGCCGCCGGCGCTGCTGCACGGCGGCGCCGGCTACCTGTCGGGCCGGGGCAAGCCGGCGTACATGATGGAAGGCCTCGACGACACCTTCGACGCCGTCTTCCTCGTCTCCTACCACGGCTCGGCCGGTACGTCCTCGGTGCTCTCGCACACCTACAACCCGGCGGCGGTCGCCGGCGTCCGGCTCAACGGGATGGTGACCGGCGAGGCGGGGATCAACGCCCTGGTCGCCCTCCGTCACCGGGTGCCGGTCGCGCTGGTCACCGGGGACGACGTCACCGCCCGCGAGGCGGAACCGTTCCTTCCGGGCGCACAGTGCGTCGTCGTCAAGGAGTCGGTCAGCCGGCACGCCGCTCGTTCCCTGCACCCGCGGGAGGCCTGCCGACGGATCCGCGAGGGAGCGCAGGCGGCGTTGAGCCGGCTGGACGAGATCCCCCTGCCCTCGATCGAGCTCCCTGCGCGACTCGAGGTCGACTGGCTCACGGCCGATATGGCCCAGCTCGCCACCGAACTGCCCGGAGTGGCGCGCACCGGCGAGCGCACGGTTGCCATGACCGGCGACGACTCGCTGCGTCTCTACCGCACGTTCGTGGTGGCGGTGGCGTTGACCCGCTCGCTCGTCGAAGGCCGCTGAGCGGCTGCGGCCGTTCTGAACGCTCAGCGCGCGGTCTCTTCGACCAGCAGTCCGGCCACCGCCTGCAGACCGCCGCCGGCGTACGCCGCCCGCTGCCGGTCCGCCCCGTTGCCCTCGGTGCCCAGCCGCTCGACGAAGGACTCGACGAGCTCGCGGTCGCCGCGCTCCTCGAGCGCCGGCCGGACGTAGTCGACCAGGGCCGCCACCACAGCCGCCGCCGGTCGCTGCTCGCCGGACACCGGGTCGACCAGGCAGTCGCGCAGGCCGTGCCGGGCAGCCCGCCAGTTCGCCGCCCTCAGCACCTCGGCGCGCACGCCGGGAGCCGGTACGCCGTCGTCGAGGTCGGCCAGCGTGCGGCGTACGAGGGCACGGCCCAGACCCGTCAGCGCGACGGAGTCCGCCACCGACAGGGGCACGTCGCAGGCCCGCAGCTCCACCGTCGGGAACCGGGCCGAGAGCCGGGCCTGCCAGTAGAGCTGGCCGATGTCGCGGATGGCTCCGGTCGCCATCAGCGCCTGCCCGACCTCGTCGTAGCCGGCCGCGTCACCACAGGCGGGTGGAGCGCCGGCGACCGGCCACCGCCCCCAGTGCACCGTGCGGTACGACGCGAAGCCGGTGTCCACGCCCAGCCAGTACGGCGAGTTCGCGGCCAGCGCGACGAGCACCGGCAACCAGGGCCGCACCCGGTCCAGCGCCGCCACCGCCCGGTCCCGGTCGGGTACGCCGACGTGCACGTGCAGCCCCGCGATGAACTGCCGATCGATGAGGTAGCCCTGCTCGCGCAGCATCGCGGCGTACCGGGGGTCCTCGTCGTCGGCCCGCTGGTCGGCGACTCGTGCGATCGGCGGGCTGCCGCTGGCCGCGAGCTCGCACCCCTCGGCGCTCGCCGCTTCGCGAAGCAGTGTGCGCAGGTCGACCAGCTGCCGGCGTACGTCGTCGAGACTGGTGCACACCGCGGTCGCGCACTCCACCTGCGAGAGCGGCAGCTCGCCCTGCACCTGCCCGGCCAGCTGGCCGCGGGCCCTGGCCTCGGCGGCAAGCCGCTGTGCCGCCGCCAGCACCCCGCGGCCTCGCGAGACCAGGGCGCCGGACCCGATTTCGAGAAGTTGGTACTCCTCCTCGACGCCGATCGTGAGCGCTTCGGAGTCCATGGGCGCGATCGTCCGGCAAGGTGGGACGGGGGACAACCGAGGGGGACGGCCATGCTGCGACGCCGGGAGCGACGGTTCGCCGACCGCGCCACCGCCGGTCGCGAGCTTGGCCGGCTGCTGGCCGAGGTCGGGCTGCGGGACCCGCTGGTGCTGGGGCTTCCGCGGGGCGGCGTACCGGTCGCTGCCGAGGTCGCCCTGGCTCTCGGCGCGCCGCTCGACGTCTTCGTCGCCCGCAAGATCGGAGCGCCCGACCGCCCGGAGCTGGGTGTGGGTGCCATCGCCGAGGGCGGCGAGCCGGTCTTCGACGCCGACCTGCTGGGGCGACTGCGGCTGACACCCGGCGACCTCGCCGACACGGTGGCGCGGGAGCGGGCCGAGCTCGATCGCCGGGTGCGACGCTATCGCGGCGACCGGGCGTTGGAGCTGGCCGGCCGCGAGGTCGTCCTGGTGGACGACGGGCTGGCCACCGGCGGCACCGCCCGGGCGGCACTGGGGGCGCTGCGCGGGAGCGGCGTCGGGCGGTTGCTGCTCGCCGTGCCTGTTGGCCCGCCACCGACGTTGGCCGCGCTCCGTGCCCAGGCCGACGACGTGGTGGCGGTGGCGGCGCCGGCGCGGCTGTCGTCGGTGGGTGAGTGGTACGACGACTACACCCAGACCACCGACGAGACCGTGCTCATGCTGCTGGCCGAGAGCCGGCGCTGAGGCGGAGCCACGTCCCTGGCGGCGGTAGCCGGCGTCAGGGTCTCGCTGAGACGACCGCGTTACCGTTGCTGGCGTGCGCCGGATTCTCGCCCCGCGATGGCTGGCCCTGCACGCCTTCGTTGTCCTCGTCGCCGTGCTGTTCGCCCGGCTGGGCTGGTGGCAGTGGGACCGCGCCCGCTCGCCGGCGGGTGGTCTGCAGAACGTCGTCTATGCCCTGCAGTGGCCCGGGTTCGCGGCATTCGGCTTCTACCTCTGGGTGCAGACGATCCGCGACGAGCTCGACCCGGCTCGGGTGACCCGGCGCGCCGAGCGCCGCAGCGCTCCGCCTCCCGCCGCTGGCTACCCGACGCGCACGGACGGGCCGGAGGACGAGGAGCTGGCGGCGTACAACACCTACCTCGCCGCGCTGAACGCCCGCGCGGAACGACGCCAGCGGTGATGGCTCTCACCCGCTATCGGGCCATGGCCTACGTCGTCGGTGTCGTGCTCGTCGTCCTGGTCCTGGTGGCGGTGCCGCTGAAGTACCTCGCGGACCAGCCCGTGGCGGTTCGGGTGATCGGACCGGTGCACGGTTTCCTCTACATCGGCTACCTGCTGACCGTCTTCGACCTCGGCCGCCGGTACCACTGGCCGCTGCCGCGCACCGTCGCCGTGATGCTGGCGGGCACCGTTCCGTTCCTGTCCTTTGTCGCGGAGCGTCGTACCACCCGCCTGGTACGCCGGGAGACGCCCGGCCTCAGCCGTTAGGGACGGCCGGTCGGCCCCGGCCGTGGCAGCCCCACCCGCGGCCGGTCGGCACCGCGCCGGTGTAGGCCGCTCTCGCGTGCGAGAACAGCCCCAACCCCCACCCGAGCGCGGGCCAGACCGGCCACGGGTACCAGGGGCCGGCGGTCATCCCGACGGTGGCCCACACCGCGACGAGCCCGGCCATCACGACGAGGTACCAGCGCAGGTGTTCGGCGAAGCCGCGCCGAGCCGCGGCCACGGTGTGCATGCGCTGCGCCGCACCACGCCGCTCCCGCAGCCAGGCGTCGGGCAGGTCGGCCGTGACCGCGGCGAGCTCACCGCCCGTGCGGGCGGCCAAGACGCGGCTCAGGCGCTCGTCCATCTCGTCGAACTGCAGCAGTCCCTCGCCGGTGGCCTCCGCGACCAACCGCGCCACCGACTCGCGGTCGGCGTCGCCGATGCGCGCATGGGGAGCTCCGGTGGTCGCTGCCGTCGGTGCCGGCATCGCTTCAAGTCCGGCCACTGCGTCCTCCTCGACCGTCCACTGTGGGGTCTCTAGAGGATGCACGCTCCACAATGGACAGTCAAGCCGTCACGACGCGGAGGGCGGACACTCGGTCCCGGCCCCCGAGTGCCTGATCGTCACCGACATCCGCGGTCCCACGGCCTTCGTCGTCTTGGGCACGGTGTGCTCCCAGTCGTGCTTACAGGCGCCTCCCATGACCACCAGGTCGCCGCCGCCGGGGTCGAGCCGGTGCGTCGCCCTGGTCGTTCCCGGGCACGGAGCAGGAACTTCCGGCGCGCTCCCAACGACACGGTGACCACCAACGGGTTGGTCAGCACCTTGGCGTTGCGGTCGCCGTGCCAGGCGACGCTGTCACGACCGTCGCGGTAGAGGTTGACCCACACGCTGTCGGTCGAGGGTGATCCGGCGCAGCCCGGCGAAGGAGACGTCGACCTGGGGCGATCCGCCGTCGAACAGCGAGCCCTGATAGGCCAGTGCGGGCGTCATGGACGCGAGCGTAGGCGGCGCTCAGCCGTCGCGGCGCAGCATCCCGACACCGGGCAGATCGGCCAGCAGCCGGCGCACGTCGTCGACGATGTCCAGCAGCTCATGGACGTCGGGTCCTACCGCCCGCAGCTGGGCGAGCACCGGGAGCACGTCGCGGTCGACGGCGTCGAGCAGCCCCGGCAGCCGGTCCACCAGCGAGACCGCGGCCTCCACCTCGGCCGGCTCCAGCGTCTCTGCCAGCCGGCCGACCGTGGGTGCCAGCTCGCGCAATGGTCCCTGGTACGCCGCCAGCAGATCCTCCGTCCTGCCGAGGAGGGACTTCGCCCGGTCCCCCGTTGCCTCGATGTCGGACACCACGGCGTCGATCCGGGTGAGCAGCTCCTCGGTGCGGGGAACCAGGGCGAGCGCCCGGGTCAGGCCCGGCGCCACGCCGGCCAGCGTGCGGGTGAGCTCGCGCAGGGCACCGACCAGCTCACCCGGCCCGGGTACGGGCAGCTTCATCGCGGCACCTCCACTCGGCGCCTACCCGCTGACGGCACCGGGCACCCGGCGCCGTCAGTAGGCACCGCGCCGGCTGAGCACCGCCGCCCCGGTCCTCCACAGGATCGTGAGGTCGAACGCCAGCGACCAGTTCTCCACGTAGTCGAGGTCGAGCCGCACCGCCTCGTCCCACGGCAGGTCGGAGCGCCCGCTGACCTGCCACAGGCCGGTCAGCCCCGGCTTCACCAGCAGCCGGCGATGGACGTCGTCGCCGTACTCGCGCACCTCGGCTGGTAGCGGCGGGCGGGGTCCGACCAGGGACATCTCGCCGCGCAGCACGTTGACCAGCTGGGGTACCTCGTCGAGGGAGAACCGGCGCAGCCAGGCGCCGATCGGCGTGATCCTCGGATCCTTGCGGATCTTGAACAGCAGGCCGTCGCTGGCCTCGTTCTGCGCCATCAACGCAGCGAGCTCCGCCTCGGCCGTAACGCGCATGCTGCGGAACTTCAGCATCTCGAACTCGCGGCCGCCCTTGCCGACCCGCACCTGGCGGAACAGGGCAGGGCCAGGGCTGGTCACCCGGATGGCCGCAGCGATCGTGAGCAGCAGCGGGCTGAGCGTGAGAAGCGCGGTGAGCGCCACCAGCCGGTCGAAGCCGCCCTTGAGCACCCTTCGGCTGCCGGTGAACTCCGGCTGCTCCACGTGCAGCAGCGGCAGCCCCGCGACCGGCCGGATGTGGATGCGAGGGCCGGTGACGTCAGTGATCGCCGGCGCCACGAGGACGTCGATGTCGCTGCCTTCCAGGTCCCAGGCGAGCTGGCGCATCTGCTGCTGGGACAGGATCGACCAGGCGGTGATGGCTACGGTGTCCGCGCCGGTGGCCCAGAGGGCGTCGAGAATCGTCCGCGAGGTACCGACCACCGGTACCCCGTCGATGGTGTTCTCGGCGCTGCGGTCCAGGCAGGCGCCGACCACCTTGAAGCCGGCGTAGGTGTCGCCGCGAACCTGGCGTACCAGCTCGGAGATCGAGCGCTCGGTGCCCACGAGGAGGACGCGGTGCTGGCAGCGCCCGCGGCGTCGGCGGGCGTGGAGGAACTGACGCGCGGCGTACCGGCCGAGCAGAGCACCCACCGTTGCCAGCGGGAAAGAGACGACGACGTAACCGCGCGGGATCGGTGCGGCGAAGCCGAATGCCACGGCCGCCACGACGGCCCCGTAGCGCACAGCGGCGTTGAAGACGCGGCGGTACTCCTCGGAGCCGGTGCCGACGAAGCGTTGCTCGTAGCCTCGGCTGGCAGCCGCTGCGACCACCCACAGCACCGGGAACAGCAGCGAGCAGACGAGGTAGGCGGACCCGGAGGAGGAACCGTCGGCGAAGCGGACGATCGGTGCCGCGGCGGCGGCAGCAGCCGCTATGCAGAAGTCGAGGGCGACCAGGCCGCGCGCGTACTCGGACAGCCAGCGCGGAGCGGTGTGTTGCGGCGCCGGCCGTTCGTCGCCGACGGGAGCCAGCGTTGCGGTGCCGCTCGGCGCCTGCCGCTGCGCCGGGTGGGCGGAGGTGGCGGTACGCCGGTGCCGAGCGCGCGGTTGCTCCCGGTCGTCGGCCTCAGCGCTACCCAGCGTCCACACGGTTGCGGTCCTCGTCGTCGGCGTGGCTTCAGGCTGCCTCGCGTCGGGCGAACGTCCGACGCCGGGCTCGGAAACTATCGGCGCGAGGAAGGGTGAACTGTTGTCTCACGCCGGACCGAGTTCGCCCGGGGTGACAGCGGCGGGCACACTTGTTGCTGGCACCGAGAACCGGGAGGGCTCATGGCGCAGTGCGAGGTCTGCGGCAACGACTACGACATGTCGTTCGAGGTGCACGCGCAGCGAGCGGTACATGTCTTCGACAGCTTCGAGTGCGCGATCCACCGCATGGCGCCGGTGTGCGAGCACTGCGGCTGCAAGGTGATCGGCCACGGCGTCCAGGCTGGCGGCCGGTTCTTCTGCTGTGCGCAGTGCGCCGGCGCCCAGGGAGCCGCCGGGCTCCGCGACCGGGTCTAGCAGCGGCTCGCGCCGGGACGTCAGGGGAGGAGCCGGGTGCCGGGAAAGAAGAAGGCCACCGGCCTGAGCAAGCGGCAGTCCTTTCTGGACCGCAATGTGATCGCCGAGAACAACGCGATTATGCGTTTCAACGAGGACATCGAGAACGCCGCCCGTGGCATCAGCCCATCACGAGGCTCGACACCCGGTGGCGCTCGCGGTCGTGGGCCCCGAAATGCTCGACCGGACCGCCCACCGCGGGCAGCTCCGCCGCCGGCGTTGCCCGCCGAGCAGGAGGAGGCACTGCGTACGGCGATCGTGGCTGTCACCGACGATGAGGTGGTGGCCGCGGCCGGCGTCCGGTTGGTCGACTCCCTGGTTCGTGGTGACCGGTTCGAGCGCGCCGGCGAGGCGGGTTGGCGGTCGATCGCGGAGAGCCCCGCCGCCGGGGAGCGCAGAGTTTCAGACTGGGACCGGCTCCGGTCATCGTGGTCCGCCGTTCGCCGGGCGGCGTTGGCTGAGTGGGTGAAGACTCATCCCGACGCTGCTGTGCTGCTGGAAAGGGAGGAAAAGGCGGCCGCCCGAGCCACGCGCGCGGCAACCAAGCGATCGGCCACCCGGCGACCGCGGCGACCGCGCTCCGGGCCGTCGCCGGACACCGCGTCGCTGGCGGTAACGGTGGAGGCGGAACCGGAGTTTGCGGATACGGCCGGGTCGGCGCAGTTGGACAGCTCGGAGACGCCCGGCTCGGCGCGTCCGGCTGAGGACAAGCCGCGGCGACCGCGGCGCCGGCGACCACGCCGCGGCGGCAACCGGCCAACGCCAGAGCGGGGGCAGCCCTCCGCGGCCGCGGTCGCCACTGAGCCTGGTGTGACCACGCCCGATGTCAGCCACTCGGCTCCCGCCGACCCACCGGCTCCCGCCGACCCACCGGCTCCCGCCGACCCACCGGCTCCCGCCGACCCACCGGCTCCCGCCGACCCACCGGCTCCCGCCGACCCACCGGCTCCCGCCGACCCAC
>JAABUR0100002318.1_pt1 | contig 29542 bp, 28 predicted proteins | sample 5560091 | NCBI WGS metagenome assembly JAABUR01 (sample SAMN10711879, study PRJNA513375) | rock metagenome | isolation source: Antarctica rocks | place: Antarctica: Victoria Land, University Valley sud
GACTCACCACGTTGTTTTTCTTCACCGTGGATTTGGTCATTTCCCAGGCTGCGCCGCCTTCGGACAGGAAATCGTTGACCGGGTCGATCACCAGCAGGGCGGTGCGCTGCGGGTCGAATCCGGCGGTTTGCCCGCCGGTTGTATCTGCCTTGGTTTCACTCATGGTTTCCTCCTTAGATATCGTTTATCTGTTTGCGACGATAGCTGATGGCGGGCAACGCCGGCGTCGCGCTGGGCGCCCTCCGGCTCGGTGACGTGGACCTCGCGGAGCTCGCTGTGACTCCGTACCTGAGCAAAGGCGAGCCGACCGAGTACGGCGTGACCTGGGAGAACCGTCACGGCCAGCCGGCTCGGCGCCACCACGTCTCGCACGGCACCCTAGGCGTCGCCCCGTACGGCAGCGCGTCGACGATCGCGAGGGTCCAGCCCTGCGACGCGCACTTGTTGGCCGCGGAGACACCGGCCATGCCGGCGCCGATGACGATCAAGTCGTAGCTGCGCGTCATCGCGCGGTCCGGTCTCCAACGGCGAGCGCTGCTCGGAGCTGTTCCACCGTGGGCGCGCCCGCCAGGCCGTCCGGTGTGCGGTAGACCCGACACGACAATCCGACCCCGGCTTCCGGATCAGCGAAGACGTCGACGCCGTCCACGAGGATGCTCGGTGAGCCGTGGAAGCCGACCCGCTCGGCTTCCTCCAACGTCTCGACCAGGTGACGCGTCACCGTGAGGTCGGCGCGTTCGTCGGCGATCGCGGAAAGACGTTCGTCGACGACTTTCCAGTTCGGGCAGTCGTCGAAGTACAACAAGGCGATGTCCATGCGCACGACCGTAAACCTTGATCCATGGTGCAAGGTCAAGAGCTAGGATGGACCGATGCTGATCGGAGAACTCGCGGACGCCGCCGGCCTACCCAGCCAGACCATCAGGTTCTACGAGCGCAGAGGCCTCCTACCCGAACCCGAACGTGGTGCCAACGGCTACCGCATCTACAACGAATCCACGCTCACCCGGTTGAACTTTGTTCGAACCGCACAGGCAGCAGGCCTCACCCTGGCAGATCGGCAGCGTCATCGATCTCCGCGACGACGGCAACGTCCCATGCACGCATGTGGCGAGCCTGACCGACAGCAAGCTCGCCGACGTACGTGCACGAATCAGCGATCTCACCATCCTGGAGACAGAACGGCGAATTCCAGTCAACGTCGCAACGGGACGGTGTGCAGACTACTGGCATGGGATTGCCGGAGATGGAGATCGCTCGCGTCCAGCGATGGTGTCGGGCCAGGGTGCCGGAGCGGGTGCGCGACCAGGTGCGGGTGGAGGCGCAGGTCTCAGATCGGCACGTGACCATCGTGGAGTGTCGTCCCCGTGGCGAGAGGACCTAGGATCGGAGTGGACTCAGTCCCCGATCGCGCGGTTGCGGTTCACGAAGTCAACCGGCATGTGGTCGTTGTTCTGGCGGGACCGCAACGGGAAGTTCCACGCCTACGATCGAGTGCCGCCCACACCGCGCATGGAGGAGTTGTTGGCGGAGGTTGATCGTGACCCCACGGCGATCTTCTGGGGCTGACCGCTGATACGCCTGTGGGTCAGGCTGTGAGGATCAGGCGCTGATTGTTGAAGAGGTTCGCCGGGCGGGCCCAGTTGAGGGTCTTGCGGGGTCGGGTGTTGATCTCGTCGGCGACGCGCTGGAGCTCCTCGGGGCTGACGACGCTGAGATCGGTGCCCTTCGGGAAGTAGTCACGAAGCAGTCCGTTGGCGTTCTCGTTGCTGCCGCGCTGCCAGGGTGAGTGCGCCTCACAGAAGTACACCTGTGTTCCGGTGCGCGCGGTGATCCGCTGGTGCAGCGCCAACTCTTTGCCTTGGTCCCAGGTCAGCGTGCGTCGCAGATCGCGCGGCAGCACCTGCAGGGCCGCGCAAACCCCGTCGCGGATGGCTTCGGCGTTCGGCTGGGCGGTGGGGACGTGGATCAGCACCAGGAACCGGGTGCAACGCTCCACGAGTGTGCCGATCGCAGAGCGGTTTCCGGCGCCCATGATGCAATCGCCTTCCCAATGTCCGAGCTCGACACGATCCTCGACCTCGGCGGGGCGTTCGGAGATCATCGTCATCGCAGTCAACCGGCCACGACGTTCCAGTCCCTGCACTCGTGGGCGGCGGCGCCGACGACGCCGCCTAGCAGGCCTGGTGACTTCGACGTCGGTGGCGTAGATGGCCTGGTAGATCGATTCGGAGCACAACTGGCGTCCAGGCTGGTCGGGGAACCGCTCCCGCAGCTCGTGAGCGACCTGCTCTGGGCTCCACCGCTGGCCGAGGAGCGCTACGACCACAGCCCGTAGCTCTGGGTCGAGGCTCACGCGTCGATGTCGCATCCGAGCCGCACGAGCCGATGCCAGGCGATCCGCCGTGCCCGGCAGATAACGCCCGGTCGCATCAGCGTTGCGGCGGAGCTCTCGACTGATCGTGGCCGGGCTCCGTCCTAGCACCACCGCGATCTCGCGCACCGTCTTCTTCTCCCGATGCAGGTCCGCGATGATCGTCCGCTCCTCCAACGACAGGTATCGAGGATGCCGCGGCTTGGGTCTGGAAGCGTGCATGGGCGGATAGTGCACCGCTTCCCCAGCGGTGTTGCGGACCACGCGCCCGTACCGCCACCGTGTCCCGGTCCGCCGGTTGATCCCCATCACTCGGCACGCCTCGGAGTTCGACATGCCCTGCGCTATCAGCCGACCGAACTGCTCCTGCTTCTCAGTCAGCCCACTCCCACTGCGAGTCGTCCGTGAACTTCCCATCACAACCTCCAACTTCGGTGTTGCGACGTTGACTGGAATTCGCCACAGCACAGTGGGGCCAAATCGGGTTGTCATTCTCAATCCGGGCGGTTGCCGAAGCGACAGGGTTCAGCAGCCAGTTCTACTTCGCCACACGCTTCAGGGCCCTCACCGGAATCCGCCCCAGCGATTGGCGACGACCGGCCTGGACCGTCGCCCCGCGGGTAGTGCCGGACCGCCCGCCGGGCGTCTACCGGATCGCCCACGAGATCGGGCCCGCACTAGCCGCGCAGCTTCAGGTTGACTGCCTCGGCTGAGAACTCGCGGTCCACCACCAGCCGGGTGAGGCCCACGACCGCGGCGTCCTCGCCAAGCGACCCGAGCTGGAGCGCCATGTGCCGAGTGGCCCGGGGCAGCGAGAGCCGGTAGAGCGTCTCGCGGATCCCGGCCAGCAACGGCGCGGAGGCAAGGGCGCCGCCGATGAGCACGACCTCGGGGTTGAGCAGGCACACGACCGTGGCCATCACCTCGCCGATCCGGCGACCGGCCTGCCGGGTGAGTCGCGCCGCGTCGGCGTTCCCCGCGTCGAGGAGCTCGCGGACCTCCCGGCCGGACGCGACTGGGACGCCGAGAGCAGTCAGCTCGTCGGCCACGGCCCGGCCACTGGCCACCGCGGCCAGGCAGCCGTGAGCGCCGCACTGGCACATGGCGTCGGAGCGTGACGAGACCCGCACGTGCCCGATGTCGCCGGCACCCCCGTCGGCGCCGGTGTAGGACTGCCCGTTGATGACCATCCCGGTGCCGATGCCCGTCGACACCTTCACCAGGCACATGGAGGTGGTGTGCGGGTAGCCCACGGCGTACTCCCCGAGCGCGGCGGCGTCCGCGTCGTTGGCGGTGAGCACCGGGACGCCGGGCAAGTCTGCCTGCAGGTGCTCGGCCACCGGATAGGCGTCCCACCCAGGCAGGATCGGAGGCTGGCTGGGCCGCCCGGACACGGGGTCGACCGGACCGGGCAGGCTGATCCCGGCCCCGCAGAGGTCGGATGGCCGCATCCCGCTGCGCTCGAGCAACGCGGCCATCGCGGCCGCGATCTGGTCGAGTACCTGCGAGGGCCCCTCCTCGACCGGGGCGTCGATCTGATCCTCGGCCAGCAGCGCACCCCCGAGGTCGGTGACGGCGATGCGGGTGTGCGTGGTGTCGACCGCGGCGACGAGGGCCCGGGACTGGCAGGTGTTGAAGACAAGGCTGCGTCGCCGCCGGCCACCCGTGGCCTGCGTGGTCTCGCCCTCCACGATCATGCCTTCGGCGAGCAAGGCGGCAAGGCGCTGGGCGATCGTCATGCGAGACAGGCCCGTGATCTCCAGGACGTCTCCGCGGGTGTGGGCGCGTCCGTGCCTGATCAGGCTCAGCACGTCGCCTGGCCCGTGGGGCATGTCCACCTCCCTGGGCGCTGGCACGGTCGGGCCGACCGCTAGCCCGAAGTGTAACGACTGGACATCTCATGCTTGACAGATACGCCACCTAGGTCCAAGGTTTGGACAAAAGAGTTCGCTCCCGTTCGGAGGCACCATGTCCACTCATCGACGACGCCGCGCTCGCGCAGCCGCCCTCACGGCGATCGCCCTGGTCGCCCTTGCCGCCTGCAGCTCCGGCGGCGACTCGGGAGATGCCAACAGCATCAAGGTGTGGATCCAGGAGGACCTCCCCGACCGGGTGGCCGCCACCCAGGCGATCGTCGACGACTTCACCAAGCAGACTGGCATCGACGTCAAGCTGGTGGCCGTCGCTGAGGACCAGTTCAACCAGCTGCTGACCTCGTCGGCCGCGGCCGGTGACCTGCCCGATGTCATCGGGGGCGTCTCGCTGCCGCAGGTGCGCACGCTGTCGGCCAACGAACTGCTCGACACCGACACGACTGCCAGCGTCCTGGCCGACCTGGACGAGGCAACCTTCAGCGAGAGCGCGCTGGATCTGACCCGGGACGGCGACACGCAGCTCTCTGTTCCCAGTGAGTCGTGGACTCAGCTGCTGCTCTATCGCAAAGACCTCTTCGATGCGGCTGGGCTCGAGGCTCCGACGTCCTACGACAGCATCCTCGCCGCTGCGAAGGCGCTCGACTCGTCCGATGTCGCCGGCTTTGTCGGCGCCAATATCGCCGGCGACGCGTTCACCGAGCAGACCTTCGAGCACATCGCGTTGGGCAACGGGTGCGAGCTCGTCGACGACGCCGGCGACGTCACCTTCGACAGCTCAGAGTGCGTGGGGGCACTGAGCTTCTATGGTGAGCTCCAGCAGCAGTACTCCGTCTCTGGGGGCCAGGACGTCGACACTACGCGGGCGTCGTATTTCGCCGGGAAGGCGGCCATGATCATCTGGTCGACCTTCATCCTCGACGAGATGGCGGGGCTGCGGGACGACGCGCTGCCCTCGTGCCCGGAGTGCAAGGCCGACCCGGCCTTCTTGGCCAAGAACAGTGGCGTGGTCACCGCGATCGAGGGACCCTCCGGCTCAGCGCCTGCCACCTTCGGCGAGATCACGTCGTGGGTCATCCCAGCCGAGTCGACCACCGACCCGGCCAGCAAGTTCGTCGAGTACATGATGAACGACGGCTACGAGCCGTGGATCGCCATCGCACCCGAGGGGAAGGTGCCGGTGCGGACCGGTGACTCCGCGGGCTCGACTACTTACACCGATGCCTGGGCCAAGATGAAGGTGGGTGTGGACACCAAGGCTCCGCTGTCGGACTTCTACGGCAAGGACGTGCTTGACGCGCTCCTCACCGGCCCCGCGCAACTGGCCCGGTGGGCCATCCCCCAAGGACAGGGTGAGCTGCTGGGCGCTATCCAGGGCAGTCAGCCGGTCGCCGAAGCTGTCAACGAGGTGTCGAACGGCACCGACCCGGAGGAGGCGGCCTCACAGGCAGCCGACGCCGTGCGCAACGCGCAGTAGTCCCGACTGAGCATGAGCAAAACTACCGCCCACGCCCCGGCGCCGCAGGCGCGCGACAGCGCTCCTGCGGCCGGGCGCGACAACTCCGCTCGCGGCCGCGAGGACCGGCGGACCGGGTATCTGCTGATCTCGCCGACCTTCGTGATCGTCGCCGTGATGGTGGTCCTGCCCATCCTGTGGACGTTCTCCCTGGCCTTCCAGCAGGTCCGGCTGCTCAACCTTCGCCAAACCGGGATCCTTGGCTCATACAGCTTCGACAACTTCGTCGCCGTGCTTACCTCCTCCGGCTTCATGGACGCATTGATCACCACGCTGATCTACTCGGTGGCCGGGACCACCTGTGCGATTGGGCTGGGGCTGGTCGCCGCGCTCGCCCTGCGCCGTAGTTTCCGAGGTCGGGGACTGGTGAGAGCCGCGATGCTGATCCCCTACGTCGCGCCGGTGGTCGCCGCCACCTTCGTCTGGTCGACCATGCTCAACCCCCAGTTCGGACTGGTGAACCACTACGGAACGAGCTTGCTGGGGTGGACGGAGCCGATCGCCTTCCTCAGCTCCAGCGACCCTCCGTCATTCTTCGGTCTCGACCTGCACGTGAGCACCGCGCTGGTCACTGTCGTGTTGTTCGAGGGTTGGCGTTCGTTCCCGTTCGCGTTCCTCTTCATCACCGCACGGATGCAGGCGATTCCCGAGACCCTCGAGGAGGCGGCCTTGGTGGACGGCGCCACGCCGACGCAGCGGTTCCGCCACATCGTCCTGCCCCAGCTCCTGCCCACCATCGCGGTGCTCACCGTGCTCAGGTTCATCTGGACGTTCAACAACTTCGACGACATCTACCTGCTCACTGGTGGAGGCGCCGGCACGAAGGTGGTGACCGTCCGGGTCTACGACTACCTGATCAACCAGGGTGACATCGGCGCGGCCGCCGCGCAGGCGCTCGTCCTGGCGGCCATCCTGGCCGTCCTGGTCGGCATCTATCTGAAGTTCTTCGGGCGATCGGAGGAGGTCGCGTGAGCCGGGACCTCGTCGAGCGACGGGTCCTCGGCGTGCTGCGGCCGGCCATCATCGTCAGCTTGCTCGTCGTCACCGTTTTCCCCTTCTACTACATGGTGATGCTGTCCTTCCGACCGCTCGACTCGGTACTGCAGGAGCCGGGTGCCCTGTGGCCGTCGTGGGGAGAGATCGACTTCAACACCTACCGGGAGGTTCTCAAGCCCACCGACGACGGCGGGCAGGGTTTCTTGACGTTCATCAAGAACAGCCTGCTGGTCGCCGTCGGCACCGTGGTGCTGACCCTGATCGTGTCCATCCCCGGCGCCTACGCCGTCAGCCGCCTCGAGTTCTTCGGCCGCCGGCAGATCGGTGCGCTGTTCCTGGGCGTCTACTTCTTCCCCGCCATCTTGCTCGCGATCCCGCTGTTCGTGTTCTTCACCCGCATCGGACAGCGGGGCACCCTCACGGGGCTGCTCGTGGTGTACGTCGCCCAGGTGGCCGCCGTGTCGATCTACATGCTGCGCAACTACTTCGACACCATCCCGGCCAGCCTGGAGGAGGCCGCTGCGATCGACGGGTGCACCCGGCTGCGCGCGATGTGGCACGTGAGCCTGCCCCTGGCGATGCCGGCGATCGCCTCGAACGCGCTGTTCGTCTTCATGATCGCCTGGAACGAGTTCCTCTTCGCTCTGCTCTTCCTGGTCGAACGACGCGACAACTGGACGGTCTCGCTCGGCCTGTCCCAGCTGGCCGGCAGCATCGAGGTGCCCACGACCGTGCTGATGGCCGGCTCGGTCATCCTGACGCTACCCATCATCCTGATGTTCTTCCTCAGCGAGAGGTGGCTGGCCGGTGGTCTCACCGCCGGCGCCGAGAAGGGCTGACCTCGCCGCCGCCTCCCGCCCTTGCCACCCTGTCCAGGAGGACACCCGTGCCGCAGGTCGTCTCCTTCGCCGCACCTCATGAGGTGGGGCTGGTCGAGTCCGAGCCCGAGCCGTTGGCGCCGGGATCGGTGCGGGTCCGCACGTGGTACTCCGGCATCTCGGCCGGGACCGAGCTCACCGCGTACCGCGGCTCGAACCCGTTCCTGACAGGCACCTGGGACCCCGACGTCCGTCTCTTCGCGGAGGGCGCCCCTACGTTCGCCTACCCGGTGCAGGGGTGGGGTTACTCCGAGGTGGGCCAGGTGGTCGAGGTCGCACCGGGCGTCGAGGCCCCGGTGCCCGGCGAGATCGTCTACGGCATCTGGGGGCACCGTAGCGAGGCCGTGGTCCCGGCCTCGGCTGTGTGTGACCATGTGTGGCGCGCTGACGACGTGCTGTCCGGCTGCTTCGCGCGGGTGGGCGCGATCGCGCTCAACGCGGTCCTGGCCGCCGAGACCCGGCTGGGCGATCGGGTGGCAGTCTTCGGCCAGGGGGTGATCGGCCTACTCGCGACCCGGCTGGCGACTCTCAGCGGTGCCGAGGTCTTCGCGGTCGACGCTCAGCCCCGGCGTCTGGAAGCGGCCCGGGCGATGGGGGCCGTCGAGACTTCGGAGGCCGCCGTGCCCGGGGGCGCCGGTGCCGCGCTCCGGGCAAGATCCGGGGGCGGGGTGGATGCCGCGATCGAGCTCAGCGGCAACGACCGCGCGCTGCACGAGGCGGTCCGCTCGGTGGTCGTGGACGGCATCGTGGTCGCCTCGGGCTTCTACCAGGGAGGAGCGGAGCACCTACGCCTCGGGGAGGAGTTCCACCACAACCGCGTCCGCATCGTCGCCAGCCAGATATCCGGCACGCCGGTGGCCCTCGGTCCGCGGTGGGACCAGCGCCGGCTCGTGCGGACCTTCATGCGCCAGGTGGAGGAGGGCCGGGTCGACACCGGCTCCCTGGTCACGGACGTCGTGGATGTCGTGGACGTTTCCGCGATCTTCGAGCGGCTCGACCGAGGCGATCCCGACATCCTGCAGGCGGTACTCAGGTTCCCGGCGGCCCCGGAGCCCACGTGAACGACCACTCGGTCGAGAGCCCCGACACCTCCCCCCGCTTCCCGCACGACCGCTCGGGCGTTGCGATCCTTGGCTGTGGGACCATCGCCCAGTCCGCCCACCTGCCCGCCTACCGGGACCACGGCGTTGGCGTGAGCGGCGTCTGGAGCCGCAGCCCCGAGACCACGGCCTCGGTCCAGGAGCACTTTCCCTTCGTGGGCCGCGTCTACGGGAGCGCCGAGGAGCTCCTGGCCGACCCCGAGGTCCGGTTCGTGGACATCGCGACCGCCCCCGAGCACCGCCTGCAGTGGATCGAGGCGGCCGTCTCGGCCGGCAAGCACGTGCTGGCCCAGAAGCCGCTGACCCTGGCCGCGGAGGACCTGGAGCGCCTGCCAGCTCTGCTCGCCCAGGCAGACGACGCGGGGGTTCGGGTGGCGGTGAACCACAACGCCCGCTGGGCACCGGCGTGGCGGGCGGCCACCCTGCTGGTCCGGCAGGGAGCGGTCGGTGAGGTCGTCGGCGTGACTCACCTGCACGACAAGGAGCTGCCCCCCCTGGTGGGCACACCGTTCGACGAGCTGCCGCACATGCTGCTCACCGACTACCTCCTGCACTGGGTCGACATCACCCGGTGCTGGCTGGCCGACGGCAGCGCCGATCGGAGGGGTGTGGTCACGTCGGTCCAGGCGACGGACTCCCGCGTGCCGGGCCAGCGCCCCGAGTCGCGCAACCCCTGGTCGGCCACCTTGTCCATGATCACCGCGACCGGTGCGACCGCGACCGTGCGCATCGTCGGGAGCGTGGTCACGTCCGAGCCGGGCTGCCCCTTCTGGATCCACGGCACGGCCGGCACGCTGCGGGGCAGCGTCCTGCTCGACTCCGACCGACTGCAACTCGACGACGGGCGTGTGCTCACCGACATCGCCCTGCACGGGGCCTGGTTCGTCGACGGCTTCGCTGCCACGATGGGCGAGCTCATGTGCGCGGTCGCGGACGGCCGCCAGCCCGAGAACTCGGCCGCTGAGGCCGCTGCGTCGGTCGCGCTGGTGCTCGCCGCGCGCGAGTCCGCGGGGCGGGGCGGCACTCCGGTCGAGCTGCCCCCGACACCCCTGGCGGCCGGAGCACGACCGTGAACGGCACCACGCCGGGCCGGGTGCCGGACGAGGGCCCGGGCGAGGTGGTCGACGAGGTGCCGGTCGACCTCAGGACCGCCCGTGTCTACGCCGAGGGCTGGCAGAGCTGGAGCCCCGCTACCTGGTACCCGGTAAACACCACCGGTCTGGAGCCGGGCGAGGACTGGCAGCACACCATGGTGTTCCGTCCCGGGACCCCGGTCGCGGCCGTCGGCGTGCAGGCCGAGGGGCTGCTGGTGGTCGACCCCGGCACCGGCGAGCCGGCCCGCTGCTACGGCGCAGTCGACCCGAGGTCGGTGCCGACCCTGCGGACGGTCCTCGACCATGACCGCATGGTCGTCCGCGCCTCCGGCGAGGTGCGCGAGACCGCCGACCCCGGGGGCGGTGAGGCCGCGTTGACGGCGTACGCCGAGTGGTTCGTGGGGCGGGTGGGCGCGACCGCCCCGGTTGCTCCACCGACGGTGTGGTGCTCCTGGTACCGCTACTTCGAGCAAATCAGCTCCGCGGACGTCGAGGAGAACCTCCGGGCCGTCGATGCGAACGATTTGCCGGTCGACGTGGTGCAGGTCGACGATGGCTGGAGCCCCGGTCTGGGCGAGGGGCTCCGCCCGGCAGACGGCTTCGGGTCGCTGCCGGCCCTCGTAGACACGATCCGGGCCTCGGGCCGGCGAGCCGGACTCTGGCTCGCTCCCTTCCTCGTGGGCACGCAGACCGCTCTGGCCACCGAGCACCCGGACTGGCTGGTCGGCTCCGCCGGCCACAACTGGGGCCAGGACCTGGCCGGGCTCGACCTGACTCACCCCGGTGTCCGGGAGATGCTGAGCGACGCGCTCCGGTGGCTGGTCAACCTGGGCGTCAGCTACCTGAAGCTGGACTTCCTGTACGGCGGGGCGGTCCCCGGACGGCGCCACGAGGACGTCACCGGGACCGAGGCCTACCGCTCGGGACTGGCGCTGGTGCGCGAGGCGGTCGGTCCGGACGTCTACCTGGTCGGGTGTGGTGCGCCGCTCCTCCCGAGCGTGGGCCTGGTGGACGCGATGCGGATCTCGCCGGACACCTTCCACGAGGGAGGCGAGGACGGGTCGACCGGCCTCCGCGGCCTGATGCCGCTGGCCGCGCGGGCGTGGCAGCAGGGCCGCTTCTGGGTGAACGACCCCGACTGCCTCGTCGCCCGGCCGTCGTACTCAGAGCGCGAACGCTGGGCCGGGGCCGTGCTGAGCTACGGGGGGCTGCCGTCGTTCTCGGACCGGGTCGCCGAGCTCGACGCGTGGGGGCTACTCACCGTCCGCGATCTCCTCTCCAACAGTGGCGGCGCAACGCCGTTCCCGCTGGAGCGCCTTCGGGCGGGCGCCCGGCTGGCTGGCAGGGAGCTGGCGCAGCTGGGCGGGGACGGGGACGCGACATGACCGAGGAGCCGCTCGCGGAGCGGATCTCGCCGCTGCTCGAGCTCCTTTACCCCCACGACCACACCGAGGTCTGCCGACGACTGATATCGCTGGCCGAGGAGTACGCCGACCGGCTGCGGCGCAGGCGCATGGCGCTGCCGACCCACCGCACCGCCTGTCTGATTACCTACGCAGACGGGATCAGGCGCCGCGGCGAGACCCCGCTGCATACCCTGGCCGGCTTCCTCCACGAGCATGTCGGCGACGTGCTCAGCGACGTGCACCTGCTGCCCATGTTCCCGTGGACCTCCGACGACGGCTTCGCCGTGGTCGACCACCGTGCGGTCAACCCCGCCCTGGGCACCTGGGACGACGTGGCCCGGCTCGCCGACGACTACGCGGTGATGTTCGACTTCGTCGCGAACCACACCTCGAGCAGCAGCCCGTGGTTCACCGGCTGGCTGGCCCGCGACCCGGCGTACGACGGCTTCTACCTCGAACGCGAGCCCGATTTCGACGTCTCGCGGGTCACCCGGCCGCGCACCACGCCGCTCTTCCACGCCTTCGCCCGTCCCGACGGGTCGAAAGCCTGGGCCTGGACCACCTTCGGCGAGGACCAGGTGGACGTGAACGTCCGCCACCCGGGAACCCTCGTCGAGCTCACCGACGTGCTGCTCGGCTACTTGGCGAAAGGTGCCTCCGGCATCCGGCTCGACGCCATCGGCTTCCTGTGGAAGGAGTCCGGCACCAGCTGCCTGCACCTCCCGCAGACCCACGCCGTCATCAAGCTGTGGCGCACCCTGGTGGACCACGTCGCACCCGGTGCCCGGCTGCTGACCGAGACCAACGTGCCGCACGAGGAGAACATCTCCTACTTCGGGGACGGCAGCGATGAGGCACACCTGGTGTACCAGTTCGCTCTCCCGCCCCTGGTGCTGCATTCCTTCGTGGCCGGCTCGACGGCGCGGCTCAGCGGCTGGGCGGCTGGGGTCGGCGCGGTCAGCCCCACGGCGACCTGGTTCAACTTTCTGGCCAGCCATGACGGGATCGGCCTGCGCGCGACCGAGGGCATCCTGGACGACCGGGAACGGGCGGCGCTCGTGGAGCGGACCCGCGCGCACGGCGGCGGGGTCTCCATGGCCAGCCGACCCGACGGGACGAAGACGGTCTACGAGCTCAACCTCAGCTACCTCGACGCCCTGTGCACCCCCGAAGAGGCACGCGACGGCGCCACAGTCGCGGCCAAGGCGCTGGCGGCCCACAGCATCCTGTGCGCCTTCCTGGGCGTGCCGGCGATCTACTACCACTCGCTGGTCGGCTCCCCGCCGGACCAAGAGGGCATGGCGACCAGCCGGATCAACCGCCGGATCAACCGGGCGATCCTCGACGCCGACCGGCTCGTCGACGACCTGGACCACGACCCGCGGCGCCGCGCGGTGTTCAGCGGACTGCGCCAGTTGCTCGACGTACGCCGACAGCACGAGACCTTCTCGCCCTTCGGCACCCAGCAGGTGGAGACCCTCGACGACCGCGTCTTCACGCTGCGCCGGGGTGTCGGCACCCCGGACGAGCTCGTGTGCGTCACGAACGTCACCGCGCAGACCGTGACCTTGCCCACCATCGGTGGGCATGACGTCCTCACCGGTCGGACCGTCGAGCGGCTCACCCTCGGGCCGTGGGGTTACGCCTGGGTGCGGCCGCTCGCACGATGAAGCCACGGCCACGGTCGTCGTCGGCGCTCGACGGCACTGTTGCGTTGCTCGATCGGGCCTGGCACGAGACTGGTGTCATGAGCTTGTCCTCGGCGTCCGCGTTCGCTGGTTTCCGGTTTCCTCGTGAGGTGATCTCGGTGGCGGTGCGGTGGTACCTGAGGTACGGCTTGTCCTACCGCGATGTCGAGGAGCTGCTCGCCGAGCGGGGCGTCACCGTCGATCACGTCACGGTCCATCGTGGGTCCAGCGGTTCACACCGGAGTTCGTCGAGGCGGCCCGGCCTCGACGTCATGTGCCGGGTGATCGCTGATTCGTCGACGAGACCTACGTCAAGGTCAACGGAGGCTGGACGTACCTGTATCGGGCGGTCGACCAGTAAGGGCAGGTCATCGACGTCTGGGCTGTCCGCCAGGCGCGATCTGACAGCGGCGCGGACCTTCTTCACCCGGGCACTCGCCACCGGAGTCGTACCCGTCGAGGTCACCACGGACCGGGCACCTACCTACCCGCGAGTCCTCGACGAGCTGGCCCAAACCGCGATGCACAACAACACCGAGCGGTACGCCAACAACAGAGTCGAGGCAGATCATGGTCGGCTCAAAGCCAGGCTGCGACCGATGCGTGGCCTCAAGACCTTCCGACCAGCTCGGATCCTTGCTACCGGTCACGCGTTGTCCAAGACCTGCGACGCGGCCACTTCGACATCGCCACCGACGAGCCAGCCCACCGTCGGCTGCCGGCGGCCTTCGATGAACTCGCGCTCGCCACCTGACCGGCGCCAGCGGGGCTCAACCCTGCCGCCCGATCGACCAACGCAACAGAGCCGAGCGATCCGATCAGTCGCAGTTCACCCCCTGCGGGCTTCCATCTGCCACGTCTCCCTACTGAGTTCCGCGGCCCGGTGAGGAGTGACGTCGAGCCCCAAGACGCCAAGATCGTCCCGCTTGCAGCGCCGGCGTCACCCCGCGTCTTAGCGCCGCCAAAGCCCGCAGCCTCAGAACCGTGCGTCGCAAGACGAACCGCCAGCGGTGCCACCGAAATGGGAGATGGCGACGCCGCGGCAGTTGCCGAACTGTGTCACAAGGGATCCGCTTGCGGGCACTGGGGAGCTCATCGCTGCATGGTTGGGCGGTCGCACGAGAGCACGGGCGGTCGCTCCGCCACGCCCGGCCCGGACGCTGCCGCTACGAGTTGAGCTGCTTCCAATGCCCCTCCGAGACGACCTCAACGGCGCCGTCGACCACCTTGATGGCCGTTTGGTCATCGATGGCGTACGACGTACCCCCGATCTCGGCGGCCCACCTCACAGCCTCGGCCAGGGTGTTCTCCGGCATCATCTCGTGGCCCAGGTGCGGGAAGATCGAGAAGTCAACGACCCCGAGCGTGCGGTCGTCCGGCGCGGACGGCCACTCGACGAAGTCATCACCAATCCGTGGCGTCATCACCATGCTGCCGGCGCTCACTCCTACCCAGACCGTCTCTGGCAGCGACGGCAGGAGTTCCGCCAGCCCGGACTCCCGCATCCAGTGGCACAGGTACGTCGCGTCGCCACCGTCCACCAGCAGCACGTCGGCGTCCCGGACCCACGGCACCCACCGCTCCTCGCCGATGCTGGGTAGCGCGGGCAGTTCGAGGACTCCCACCGACTTCCAACCCAAGCTGCTCATGAGCCACGGTGGCTCGCCGACGACGAAGCCCCGCACCGAGGCCGGCCCGCACATCGGGTGGCCCCATTGCGCCGTCGGGATGGCGAGAGCTATGCACTCGGCGATCGGCTTGCCAAGCAGTTTGACCAGCGCGGATTGGATACTCGGGTTCGTGACGCCGCCCGAGGTGAGCAAGAGCTTCAAGGTGCCTCCAGGTTTCGAGCGCGATTGACGGGTGTGACCTCCAGACCCCGGTCGACGGCGAGACTCATCGTGTCACCAGGCATGCACCAACGCCCACCTTTCGATTGAGCGGCCTGCTGCCGGTCAGCGCCCGGCTTTCGGCACGGAGGGCGTCCTTAAATGGATCGCCTATCGGTTACCAGCTGCTTGGCCATCTGCGGCGACGGCGGCGCGGTCGCCGCATGACCTCAGCCCTTGTGCTGCTACCCGCTGGCATGAGTTCGAGCTGTACTTCGGAAGTGATTACAGGTCGTAATAGAGCTCGAACTCGTGGGGGTGGGGGCGCAGGGCGATCGGGAGCACCTCGTTCTCGCGCTTGTAGGCGATCCACGTCTCGATCAGGTCCGGGGTGAACACCCCGCCCTCGAGAAGGAACTCGTGGTCAGCCTCCAGCGCGTCCAGCACGGCGGTGAGCGTCGCCGGCACGGTCTCGACGTCGGCGTGCTCGTCAGGGGGAAGCTCGTAGAGGTCCTTGTCGATGGGCTGCGGCGGCTCGATCTTGTTACGGATGCCGTCGAGGCCGGCCAGCAGCATCGCCGAGAAGGCGAGGTAGGGGTTGGCCGACGGGTCCGGGCACCGGAACTCGATGCGCTTCGCCTTCGGGTTGGCGCCGGTGATCGGGATGCGGATGCACGCCGACCGGTTGCGCTGGCTGTAGACCAGGTTGACCGGGGCCTCGAAACCGGGCACGAGGCGGTGGTAGGAGTTCACCGTCGGGTTGGTGAAAGCCAGCAGTGACGGGGCGTGTGCGAGGAGGCCGCCGATGTAGTAGCGGGCCATGTCGCTGAGGCCGGCGTACCCGCTCTCGTCGTAGAACAGCGGTTCGCCGTCGGCCCACACGGACTGGTGGCAGTGCATGCCGGAGCCGTTGTCGCCGAAGATTGGCTTGGGCATGAAGGTGGCCGTCTTGCCGTTCTTCCACGCGACGTTCTTGACGATGTACTTGAACTTCATCACGTTGTCGGCGCTGACGAGCAGCTCGTCGAAGCGGAAGTTGATCTCGGCCTGGCCGGCGGTGCCGACCTCGTGGTGCTGCCGCTCGACGAGGAGACCTGACGTCTCCAGCTCCTTGGACATCTCCGCGCGCAGGTCGGCGAAGTGGTCGTACGGCGGGACGGGGAAGTAGCCACCCTTGTACTTCACCTTGTACCCGCGGTTGCCGCCGTCCTCCTCACGGCCGGTGTTCCAGGCGCCGGCGACGGAGTCGATCGAGTAGAAGCCGGCGTTCTGCTTGGTCTCGAACCGCACATCGTCGAAGACGTAGAACTCGGCCTCGGGCGCGAAGAACGCGGTGTCGCCGATGCCGGTGCTCTTGAGGTACTCCTGCGCCTTGCGGGCGATGTTGCGCGGGTCGCGGCTGTAGGCCTCTCCGGTGAGGGGGTCGTGGATGAAGAAGTTGACGACCAGAGTCTTGTCGGTGCGGAACGTGTCGAGGTACGCCGTCGTGGGGTCGGGGAACAGCGCCATGTCGGACTCGTGGATCGCCTGGAACCCGCGGATCGAGGAGCCGTCGAACATCAGCCCGTCCTCGAAGACCTCCAGGCCGAACGACGACACCGGAACCGTGAAGTGCTGCATGATGCCGGGCAGATCACAGAAGCGGACGTCGACGAACTCGACGCCCTCGTCCTCGATGTACTTCAACAATGCGTCGCGGTCGGCGAACATCCCTGCTCCTCGGTGTGTCAGGCTCGCTGCGAACCGACGATCCGGTCTGATCGTCGGCGGTGCCCTCACGGTAGGAGTGGGCGATTTCCCTGCCGTGTCTGCCGTGTTTCGTGCGTGTTACGTTGCGGCCCGTGGAGACAGAGGCGCAGTCCGCCGACCATCCCGGCGCCCGTTTCGGTCTGCCGGAGTCCGGCCCAGGGGCGGTGGCGGGCTGGGGTCGGCGTCTGTTGGCGCTGGTCGTCGACTGGGCGCTGTCCATGTTCGCGGTGGCCGCCTTCGTCGGACGAGACGTCTGGGGCGGCGGTGGCGCCGGGGCCCAATGGGGTCCGTTGGCGGTGTTCGCCGTCGAGGTGTGGATCTTCACCTCGCTGCTCGGCGGCTCAGCCGGCCAGCTCGCGACCCGCCTGGGGGTCCGGCGTACGTCGGGCCAGCCGCTCGACCCCGGCCGCGTGCTGCTCCGCACCTTGCTCATCTGCCTGGTCATCCCGCCGCTGATCTTCAACCGCGACCAGCAGGGACTGCACGACCTGGCCGCCGACTCGATCGTCGTACGCCGCTGACCGCAGTCGAGCGAGCAAGGCTGATCCACCAGCGACAAGATAGGGCTATGGAGCTCCGCCTGGGACGCCGCGATCTGTCCGCGGTCGACATCGTGGCGTGGTCGCGAGGCGTCAACCGCGTCGTCATCGAGCCCGAGGCCATCGCCGCCGTACGCTGCTGCGCCGATGTTGCTGCCGAGATCGCGCAGCGGCAGCCCGTCTACGGCCAGACGACCGGCCTTGGCGCGAACCGCGACCACGACGTCACCGACGACGATGCCGGCCTGCGGATGCTGGTCTCGCACGCGTCGGCCGCCGGTGCGCCGTACCCCGCGGACGCCACCCGGGTGGCCGTTCTCATCCGGCTGAACCAGCTGTTACGCGCAGGGTCGGGCATCTCGCCCGGCGTGGTCGAGGCGATGGTCGAGCTCCTGAACGGTGACAAGCTGCCAGTGGTGCGCCATGGCGGTGCGGTGGGCACCGGAGACCTCAGCGCGCTGGCCCAGGTGGGGTTGGCGCTCGGCGACACCATGGACGCCCGCAGCGCGTTGCCGCTGATGTCGAGCAACGCCTTCACGCTGGCATCGGCGGCGCTCGGCTGGGAGCGGTGGCTGCGGCTGCTCGCGGTCGGCCACCGCATCGCTGCGCTGACCGCGCTCGCGCTCGGCGCCAACAGCGAGGCGTACGCCGAGGAGGTGCAGGCGCAGCGCCGGATCGACCGGCAGCGCATGGTGGCCGCGGAGATGCGTGTGCTGCTCGACGGCAGCACGGAGCGCCCCTGGCGGGTGCAGGACCCGTTCGGGTTGCGCGCCTATCCCCAGGTGGTCGGCGTCGGCGCGACCGCGCTCGACGAGCTGGCGAGCGCCATCGAGGTCGATGCGAACGCCGCCCTCGAGAACCCGATGTTCGGCGACGACGCCGTCTGGCACCACGGCAACTGGACGGCGCAGCTGATCGCGCTGCGATCCGATGCGGCGCGGCTGGCGCTCTTCTCGGTGGCGTCGCTGTCGATGTCGCGCATCTCCGACCTGATGGACCCGTCGTTGACGGGTGCGACCCGGTTCCTGGCGGCAGGACCGGAGCCCAGCTCGGGTCTGCTGATGCTCGAGTACCTGGCCACCGCCGCGGTCAACTCGCTGGCGGTCTCGGCCCAGCCGGCGATGCTGGGCCAGATCCGCATCTCACTGGGCTCGGAGGCGCATGCGAGCTTCGCCCCGGACTCCGTGGAGGCCCTGCACAGCATGGTCGACGAGTTCCAGCTGACGATGGCGTGCGAGCTGGTGGCCGCCGTCCGCGCGATCCGGATGCGCGGAAACACCGCGATCGTCGCCGACGCGCCCATCGGCGACGTGCTCGGCCAGGCGCTGGCGTCGCTGCCGGCGGGCCTCGAGGACCGGCCACTCACCGACGACGTCGACGCCGCGCGGGAGCTCATCGAGCAGTGGTACGCCGACCAGACCGGCTGAGCAGTCACGACGACCAGAAGGATCCGACTCTCGGGCTGCCCAGGCAACCTGAGAGTCGGATCCTTCTGCGATCAACCCGCTGGGCGTCAGGCCATGTCGTCGAGCGGGCGCAGCTCGTCGGCGTACGAGACCGAGACGCGACGCAGCACGCCGTCGGTGAGGGAGTACTGGCCCATCCGCCACAGCGGAGGCGAGTAGGCGTGCACCGACACCGAGCCGGGCTCGAGGCCGGTCAGCCGGTGGATGTGGTCGGGGCCGAACGAATAGACCGCACCCGCACTCACGTGCGTCTCCAGGCTGGGCCGGTCGATGGCGAGGTTGTGCTCGACGAGTGATCCGGAGGCGACCGCCACCGCGCCCGACGAGATGTCGTGGTCGTGCCAGCCGGTGTCGTTCTGGGGACTCCAGCACAGCAACCAGACGTCGACGTGGGCGTCGCGGTGCAGGGAGACGTAGTGGCGGTCGCCGCTCGCGAAGTCGACGTGCTCATCCCAGAGGTGCTGCTGCGCGGCCATCCCGCCGGCCAGCTCGGCGAGCTCACGGTGGTCGAGGTCGCGCCCCGGGAGCGTGTCGAGCGACAGGCCGTCGGTGACGTCGACGAGCCGGTGCGCTGCTCGTGCCGGGATGCGCACGTCGGCGTGGGGCGGTGAAACGGTCATCAGGCCCTCCTGGAGCTGTCCGAGGCCGGCGCGTCCAGGTTCAGCAGCCGCGTCGGGTTCGTGGTGGTGAGGGCCTGCAGGGCTGCCGCTCCCAGGTCTGGTGTGGTCGGCTCGGCGTACGGCCGGTCCGACCCGAGCACGAGCGCGTCGATGCCGAGCACCCGGATCAGCGCGTCCAGTGCGCGCGGGCCGTACGACGACGTGTCGACGAAGACGTCCGGGTCGATGACGCCGAAGCTGCCGCCTCTGGCCTCGAACCGCTCGTGGTGGACCGGGGCGAGCCCCGCGCCGGCCACGAAACACACCCGCAGGTGCGGCGCCACGCGGCGGCCGACGACGTGCCATGCCCACCAGGCGGCTGACAGCTGGTCGACGTAGCTCACGACCGGCGCCCACCAGGCGGGCACGTTCGGGGGAGTGGTGGTTGGCCCCGGGTGCACGAGGAGCGGCTTGTCGGCATCGGCGACGACGTCGAGGACGGCGGCGCACTCGGCCCACCTGTCGGGCGTGCCGAGCGCGGTGGCCGGCAGCTGCAGGCCGACGCAGCCCGACTGAAGTCGTTGCTTCAGCTCGGCGAGATCGGGGTCGACCAGGGACACAGCCGCCCAGGCCCGGAAGGGGGTGGGCAGGTCGGCGATGTCGGCGTGGTAGGCGGCGAGGAGATCGGCGCCATCGGCGAGCTGCTCGACGCCCAACGGGCTCGACAGCGACGTGGCGGCGAGCACCGTGCCGCCGCTCTGCTCGATCGCGGCCCGGCGCCGCGCGTCGTGGGCTGCCGGGTCGACCTCGTGCGGCGGCTCCGTGGCGGTGTGCAGCTCCCAGCCCCGCAGGTACGGCGGGTCGCGTCGCCGACGCAGGGCGTCGACGAAACGCTGGCCCCACAGGTGCTGGTGCACGTCAATCGTCAAGCCGAGTCCTCCGTCGCGAGTACATAAACCAGTAGTTCAATAGGATTATAGAGAAGCGCTTAAGTCCTAACTGCATTGAAGCGCTTCAACGTGCAAACGTCAAGCCGCCGTGAGAGTGTTGCGGCGTGCCTGCGTCCGAACCGGCCGCCCGGCCGGCCAAGCGTCCCACGCTGAAGGATGTCGCAGCCGAGACCGGTCTCTCGGTCACCGCCGTCAGCTACGCGCTGCGAGGGCTTCACGGCAAGGAATCCACCCGCCGACGCGTCGTTGAGGCCGCCGCCCGTCTCGGTTACGAGGCCGACCCGATCGCCCGGGCGCTGGCGTCGGGCAGCACCGGTGTGACCGGGGTGCTCTGCGGGTCGCTCACCGACCTGTGGCAGCAACGGCTGGCGGCTGCCCTGGCCCGCGCCTTGTTCGCGGACGGTGTCAACGCGCTCATCGTCGACGCCGCCGGCGACCCCGGCCACCAGCTGGAGCTTGCGGAGCGGGTGGTCCAGCAGCGCGTCGACGCGCTCGTCGTCATCCCGCTGGACCCACTGACAGCAGGGTGGGAACCGATCGGTGACCGCGTCCCTCTGATCACGGTCGGCGACGAGCTGGCGGCGGCCCACACGGCGTCCGCGGTGCTGTTCGATGTGGGCCTCGCCGTCACACACGCCCTCGACACGCTGGCCCAGCACGGGCATCATCGCGTCAGCGTGCTGGCAGCGGAGATGTCGAGCCGGCGCCGGCGGCCGATCGAGGTGGCAGCCGCCAAGCTGGCTCGCGCCCGTGGGCTGACGTTGACCGTCACGACCTGTCCGCACGAGCTGGACGGTGCTCGGGCGGCAGTCGCTGCGCTCCTCGGGGCCGCCGAGCCACCCACCGCCGTGCTCGGGCTGGCCGACTCGATGGCGTACGGCGCGTACGCGGCGGCTCGGGAGCTCGGACTGGACATCCCCGCCGACCTGTCCGTGATCGGCTTCGACGACCACCCGATGTCGGCGCTGCTCACCCCCGCCCTGTCGTCGTACCGGTGGCCACTGGAGTCGATCGTCGAAGAGATCATGCACCGGGTCTCGCTGACCGTCTCGGGAGCGGCATCGGTAGACGACGTGCTGCTGGCGCCGGAGCCGTTCGCGCGCGGCTCGGTGGGTGCCGCGCCCTCCGACAGATGACGCCGTCCGCGGGCAGCGCGTTGCCGCACGGCGGGTGCATCCTGGTGCCGAAAGTGCACCAACCGGTTGGCCGGCAGATGTCGAGATCCCGACCCCTGCTCCGACGTCTCCCGAGAAGGCGAGCGACGTTCACGACTAAGAGGAGCTCCGAGTGAAGTACCTGCTGATGATCTACAGCAGCAACCCCCGGACGTGGGGTCACCCGATCTTCCTGCACACGGACGAGGCACTCGCCATGTCGGAGTCCGAGCGCGACCAGACGTCCGGCGAGCTGGCTGCGCTGGTCGATGAGATCCGCGCTTCCGGCGAGCTCGTTGACGTGCAGGCGTTGGCGGACCCCGTCACGTCGAGGACCGTCAAGGTCCGCGACGGCGAGCCGGTCGTCACGGACGGCCCTTACGTGGAGAGCAAGGAGCAGATGGCGGGCATCTTCACGGTCGACTGTGCCACGCCAGAGCGGGCCTGGGAGATCGCCAGCCGGTTTCCCGATGCCCGGCTCTCCGCGGTCGAGGTGCGCCCCGTCATGGGCTCGTCCGCCGAGGAGATGTGACCACGACCCTGAGCATCGAGGGTGTGTGGAGGGAGCTGGCGCCGCAGGTCCTCGGCGCCGTCGTGCGTCGGTACGGCGACTTCGGAGCCGCCGAGGACGCGGTGCAGGAGGCGCTGCTCGCCGCTGCGACACAGTGGCCCGAGCAGGGGCGGCCCGACGACCCCAAGGCATGGCTGATCACGGTGGCCTCGCGACGGCTGATCGACCAGCAGCGCAGCGAGTCGGCGCGCAGCCGACGCGAGCTCACGGCGGCAGCGCTGGCGCCAGCGGACACGTACCTCGAGTCGGGACCCGACGTGGACGTCGCGCACGAGAGCGACGACACGCTCATCCTGTTGCTGCTCTGCTGCCACGAGTCGCTCACGCCGCCGTCGCAGATCGCCCTCACGCTGCGCGCAGTCGGCGGACTCAGCACGGCCCAGATCGCCGCCGCCTTCCTCGTGCCCGAGGCGACCATGGCACAGCGCATCAGTCGCGCCAAGCAACGCATCAAGGAAGCCGGCGCCCGTTTCACTTCGCCCTCCGAGGAGGAGCTGCCCGCCAGAATGCGGGCAGCCTTGCATGTCCTCTACCTGATCTTCAACGAGGGCTACACCGCCTCCGCCGGCGAGGATCTCCAAAAGGTCGAGCTCACCCAGGAAGCCATCCGGCTCGTCCGGGCCGCGCACATGTTGCAGCCCGACGAGGGTGAGGTCGCCGGGCTGGTCGCGCTGATGCTGCTCACCGACGCTCGACGACCCGCTCGTGCGACGCCCGAGGGCCGTCTTGTGCCACTGGCCGAGCAGGACCGCAGACTTTGGAGCCGGGACGGCATCGACGAGGGCGTCCGGCTCCTCACCGACACGTTGGCCAGCGCGACGGTCGGCCCCTATCAGATCCAGGCCGCCATCGCCGCGGTTCATGCCGAGGCTGCCAACGCCGACGCCACCGACTGGCGCCAGATCCTCGGCCTCTACGACCTGCTGGAGCAGCTGGCACCGAACCCGATGGTGCGTCTGAACCGGGCCGTCGCGGCTGCGATGGCAGACGGACCGGCCGCCGGGCTGGGGGTCCTCGCGGGTCTGGAAGATGAGCTACGGGTCAGCGGGCACCACAGGTTCCACGCCGTCCGCGGGCACCTCCTCGAGCTGTCCGGCGACCACGCCGGCGCCCGTGTCAGCTACCGTCTCGCCGCGCGTCTCACGACCAGCCTCCCGGAACAGCGGTACCTGACCGAAAGGGCGGAACGACTGTGATCACCGAGAGCGACCTCGCGCTGGCCGACGGCCGGACCCTGCACGTGTACGACTCGGGCGGCGAGGACCGCCTGACCGTCTGCTGGCACCATGGAACTCCGAACATCGGGACGCCACCGCTGCCGCTCTTCTCTGAGTCGGAGCGGCTCGGCGTGCGCTGGGTCTCCTACGACCGGCCGGGCTACGGCGGGTCGACGCCCCACGCCGACCGCGACGTGGCGTCGGCAGCCGGAGACGTCGCGGCCGTCGTCGACGCACTCGGCATCGATCGGTTCGCGGTGATGGGTCACTCCGGCGGAGGACCGCACGCGCTGGCCTGTGCGGCCCTGCTGCCGGAACGCGTGCTGGGCGTGGTGAGCATGGCCGGACCCGCGCCTTACGACGCCGAGGGGCTCGACTGGTTTGCCGGTATGGCCGACGCCGGCGTGGCATCGCAGCGCGCCGCCGCGCAGGGACGCGAAGCCCGGCAGGCGTACGCCGACTCCGGTGCAGAAGGCGACATCGGGTTCACATCTGCAGACATGGCAGCCCTGTCGGGGGAGTGGTCCTGGCTGCTCGACGTCGTACGCCCCGCCATCGCAGCCGGTCCCGGCCCCCATATCGACGACGACCTCGCGAGCGTCGCGCCGTGGGGCTTCGACCCCGCGCAGATCGTCGCGCCCGCGCTGTTCCTGCACGGCGGCGAGGATCGTGTGGTGCCCAGCACGCACAGCGAGTGGCTGGCCCGCCGCTGCCCGTCAACCGAGCTCCGGCTGCTGCCGCACGACAGTCACATCACCGTGCTCAACTTCGGCGCAGCGGCCCTGCGCTGGCTGAGTGCACAAGCCACCCAACCCCACCCACCGAAGGCACAAGGAGAACAACCATGAACGAGACACCGCAGACCGCAACCCTGCCAAGCACCACCACGGAGCCGTGGCCGAAGGGGATCGGCGCCGTCACCATGTTCGTGGAGGACCTCAACCAGGCGAAGGAGTTCTATCTCGACGTCTTCGGGGTGCCGCTGGTGCACGAGGATGATGCCAGCGTCGTCTTCAAGTTCGGCTCCTTGCTGATCAACCTCCTCGTCACCACCGCAGCGCCGGAGCTCATCGAGCCTGCAGTGGTGGCCACTCCCGATGCCGGCTCCCGGTTCGTCCTCAGCGTCGAGGTCGACGACGTCGACGCGGTGTGTGCGCTGTTGGCAGACCGAGGGGTGGAGCTGCTCAACGGGCCCATCGACCGGCCGTGGGGCATCCGCACCGCCAGCTTCCGCGACCCCGGCGGCCACATCTGGGAGATCGCGCACTGACTCGCGACAGCGCTGCCGGCGTACCGTGCCGTGGCGTCAGCGTGCAGCAGGCTGCTCGGCGTGAGGACGTCGGCGTACGACGGGGAGACGTCGCAGCCACAGCCACCCGCCGTGCACCCGGATCAACGCGGCCGTCCGCTGCGGCATCAGTGGCTGGGTGACTGCCACGCCGAGGATTCGTCGAGCGGTGATCGGCAGCGCGGTCCCGGTGAAGCTGCCGGTGAACACCACCCGGCCGTCCTGCTGCAGCGTCACGTACGCCCCGAGCTTGCCGTCGTCGTTGACGAACTTGAGCCGGTAGTCGCCGAAGACCCCGAAGAACGGTGAGACGTAGAAGCCCTTCTCCACCTGCGCGGCGCCGTGCTCGTCGACCTCGACGACGTAGCCGTGGCGCTCGCCGTGGGTGTTGTGCACCTCGGCGACCACGCCTTCGAGCCGGCCGTCCTCGGCGTAGCTCCAGTAGACGCTGAGCGGGTCGAAAACGTAGCCGAGCACGCGAGCGTTGGCGAGCATCACGACCCGGTGCGCGGTCCAGTCGACGCCCTGTGCGGCGATGAACGCACGCACGTTGTCACCGAGGGTGCCGCTCGGGTCGCCGAGGTGGTCGCGGGCCTCGAAGGAGACGAGGCCGCGCAGCCACCTCGGTGCCACCTCGGGCTGGTCGACGTCGACGAGCCACTGGTGGGCGCGGTAGCGGAACGAGTGCTTCAACGGATGGAACCGGGCGTGCCGGACCTCGCCCTTGACGAGAGCGGGTACGCCGGTGGGTCGTGCTGTCACCAGGTGGCCCCGAAGTGGGCGGCGGCGGCGACGCCGGCACGGCAGCCGTCCTCGTGGAAGCCCCAACCGTGCCAGGCGCCGGCGTACGTGGTGCGCTCGGTCGCGATCTCGCCGAGTCGCCGCTGTGCCGCGACCGATGCCGGGGTGAAGACCGGGTGGGCGTAGCTCATTGTCGCGATGACCTTGTCGGGCGCGATCAACGCGTCGGCGTTCAAGGTGACGACCAGCGGGTGCGTCTCGGGGTGGTGCTGGAGCCGGTTCATCCAGTAGCTGACCTGGACGGCCTCCGACCGCTGGTGGCACGAGTCGAGCCGGAAGTTCCAGCTGGCGCGTTCGTTGACAGCGGGTGACAGCAGGCTCTCGTCGCGGTGGAGCACGGTCGAGTTGGGCGCGTAGCTGAAGCTGCCGAGCAGCTCCTTCTCGACCGGGCTCGGGTCGGCCAGCAGCTCCAGCGCCTCGTCGGGGTGGGTGGCCAGCACCACCTTGTCGAACTCGCTGGTGGCGCCGGTGGCGTCGGTGACCGTCACCCCGTCGACGTGACGCGCGACGCCGGTGACACCCACACCTTGGCGGACGTCGGCGAGCCCGGCGGCGATGGCGTCGACGTAGGTGCGGGACCCGCCCTCGACGACGTACCACTGCGGCGCGTCGCCGAGCCGGAGGAAACCGTGGTGGGAGAGGAACTCGAAGAGGTACGCCGCCGGATAGTCGAGCGACTGGCGGTGCCCGCTGGACCACACGCACGACACGATCGGCAGTGCGTAGTGCTCGACGAAGTGCGTGCCGAAGCGATGCCGCTCCAGGAACTCCCCGTAGGTCTCGAGCGACTCACCAGCCTCCGCGAGGTGCTGCATCGCCAGGGTCTGGAACCGCTTGACGCTGAGCAGCAGCTTCCAGAAGGTGGGGTCCGCGGCGCGCTTGCGCTGAGCGAAGATGCCGGCCGCACCGCGCCCTCCGACGTACGCCAGCCCGCAGCCGTCGCAGCTGACGCTCATGCTCATCTCGGTCGGCCGGACGGCGACGCCGAGCTCGTCGAGAAGTCGTCGCAACAGGGGATAGGTGCGGTCGTTGAGGACGATGAACCCGGAGTCGACCGACGCCTTGCCGGCGCCGACATTGACCCGGTGGGTGTGGGCGTGGCCGCCCAACCGGTCCTGTTGCTCGAAGAGCGTCACGTCATGGGTCGCACGCAGCAGGTGGGCAGCGGTGAGGCCCGAGACTCCGGCGCCGACGACGGCCACACGGGGGCGAGGGTTGTGAGTCACGGGCACATCTGTTGATTCGTCACCATGACGCCCTTGGATTGCCCGTCAGCGTCCGCGCATGGCCTGGCGGGCAGCCTTCATGCTCGTCGGCATCGGACCCTTGGGGACCGGCAGCTGCGGCCGCATGGCGTCGAGGGCCTTGAGCCGTTGCAGCAGGTCGGTGATCTCATGCGGCTCGATGTTGCGGGGGAGCTTCATGATGTGTTTCGACAACCGCTTGACGGAGACCACGCCTTCGCCGTCGCTGTCGGCAGCGACGATGTCGTAGATAGGTGCCTGCCCGACGACGCGGGCGTGCTTCTTCTTCTCGACCGCGAGCAGGTTGCGGACGCGTTGGGGGTTGCCTTCACCCACCAAGATGACCCCCGGTCGGCCGACCACCCGGTGCACGATGTCCTGGTTCTTGGTGACGGCGATGCCGGGCTGCATCTGCCAGCCCCGGCGCAGCACACCGAGGGCGGCAGCAGCCGCCCCCCGCTGGCCCTCGAGCTGCTTGTACGCCGACCGCTCCGCACGACGGCTGAACACGATGAGCGCGGCCAGCAGGCCCGCGGGGATGCCGGTGATGACGCCGGCGATGGGGTGCAGGAAGTACCAGAAGAGGCCCCCCACCACGAGCCCGACACCGACGAACCAGGCGAGGCAGACGAGCCCCACCCGCTTGTCGTGCTCGCGGGTGATCTTGTAGCCGGCGCGCAGCCGCTTGAGGGTGCTCTCCTTCTTGGGCGTGCTGCTCCCTGCGGCAGCTGCCTTCTTCGCCATCTCGTCAACCTCTGGTCGTGGGTCAGTCCCGTCGTACGAGCGGGATCAGGCCGATTGTTCGCTCAGCTGCAGCGCGGGACTGTCAGCGCCGGCCCCGCCTCGGGACACTAGTGCCTGCTGGTAGAGGCGGCCCGCGCGGTACGACGAGCGTACGAGCGGGCCGCTCATCACCCCGGCGAAGCCCAGGGCGGTCGCCTCGGCCTCGAGCTCGAGGAACTCCTCGGGCTTGACCCACCGCTCGATCGGGTGGTGGCGCAGCGACGGCCGTAGGTACTGCGTGATCGTGATCAGCTCGGTGCCGACCGACCGCAGGTCCTTCAGCGCACCGGTGATCTCGTCGCGGGTCTCGCCCATGCCGAGGATCAGGTTGGACTTGGTGACCAGGCCCACCGCGCGGGCCTGGTCGAGCACGTCGAGCGAGCGCTCGTAACGGAACCCCGGCCGGATGCGGCGGAAGATCCGCGGCACCGTCTCGATGTTGTGGGCGAACACCTCGGGAGCTGCCTCGAAAAGCTGGTCGAGGAAGCCGGGGTTGCCACTGAAGTCTGGAGCGAGCATCTCGACGCCGACGCCCGGGTTGAGCTGGTGGATCTTACGGATCGTCTCGGCGTACAGCCAGGCGCCTTCGTCCTCGAGGTCGTCTCGGCAGACGCCCGTGACCGTTGCGTAGCGCAGCTGCATCTGCTGCACACTCTCGGCAACGCGCAGCGGCTCTCCGACGTCGAGAGGCTCCGGCTTGCCGGTGTCGATCTGGCAGAAGTCGCAGCGGCGGGTGCACTGGTCGCCGCCGATGAGGAACGTGGCCTCGCGGTCCTCCCAGCACTCGAAGATGTTGGGACAGCCGGCTTCTTGGCAGACGGTGTGCAGCCCTTCGCGCTTCACCAGCGCCTGCAGCTGCTGGTACTCCGGGCCCATCGCGGCGCGGGTCTTGATCCACGACGGTTTCTTCTCGATGGGGGTCTCGGCGTTGCGCACTTCGAGACGCAGCAGCTTGCGGCCTTCGGGGACGATCGTCACGAGCCCCAGCGTACGCGGAGGGGGTCAGGGGACGTCGCGGCGGCGGAAGATCAGCAGCGAGAGGCCGAGAAGCGCGGCGGTGAGTACGCCGAAGTACACCGCCGAGTCGAGCAGCGTGATGTTGTCCACGATCGGTCTGCACTCGACGCCGCACCGATCGGGGTAACGGATGATCTTGTGGCCATCCTGGATCCAGGCGAACGTGTTGTTGGACACCAGCCACGGCTCGGTCCGAGGCCAGAACTCTCGCAGGAGGGCCTCGCCGATCACCGAGTAGGCGAGCATCATCCCCAGCACCACGACCGTGTGCCGCACCGCCATCGTGATGGCGTAACCGGCGAGCCCGGCCACTGCGGTGAACGCCACGACGCGCAGTCCCGTCTCACTGAGGTCGCGGCTGAACCCGTCCGGGAGCGGGGTATCGCTCCACGCCTGGTAGGCGAGCAGGATGCCGGTCCAGACCAGCGTGAACGCCAGCAGCCCCAGCACTGCTGTCGCGGCCCCGATGGCCACGGCCTTCGCCGTCCAGACCGTGCTGCGTCGTGGCTCGAACAGCAGCTGGGTGCCGACCGACCCGGCCGACCATTCGGCGCCGATCATGGTGGCGCCGATGAGCACGGCGATCACACCGGTGAAGAGCGCGATCCCCAGCGGCAGATCTTGCGAGAGGTTGACGGGGTCGAGCTGCTGCCGGGGGAGGAACCATTCCGCCTGAGGCTTGAGTGCCTCCTCGCAGCTGGGGTCCGATGGGTCGGGCCCCAGGTAGTCCTGCGGGTTGCGCTCGCACCGGCGGATCTCGCGGGCGACGTACGGCTGCTTCGCCTCTCTGTCGGCCCGTGCCTGGGCAGCGGCGAACTCCGAGGCAGGAACCGGCCGGTTGGACCAGAGCTGGTTGCCGAGCAGGACCGCGGCGATGACAAACGCTCCGGCGATGAGCACGGCGATCGCGCGCCGCGAGCGCAGCCGGGTGAGCTCGACCAGCACCAGCTTCACAACGGCTCCTGGCGGTCGGCCTCGGTGAGCTCGAGGAACACCGTCTCGAGGTCGGCACGCACCGGCGTCAGCTCGTTGACGTACAGCCCGGCGTTGGCGAGCAGCTCGGTGAGGGCAGCGGGGTCGACGCTGCTGTCGACCACCAGGTGCTCGGTCTCCCGGCGTACGTCGTAGCCCGCCTGCTGCAGCGTGCTGGCGCCGGCCGCAAGATCAGCAAGACCGACCCGTACGCCGGTCGACGCGCGGGCCCCGACCACCTCCGTGACGGGGCCGGACGCGAGCAGGCTGCCGTGGCCGATGATGGAGACACCGTCGCAGACTTGTTGCACCTCCGCGAGGATGTGCGAGCTGAGCAGCACCGTCACCCCGGACTCGCCGAGCGTGCGGATCGTCTCGCGGATCTCGCGGATGCCGGATGGGTCGAGGCCGTTGGTCGGCTCGTCGAGGATGAGCAGCTC
>JAABUR0100002321.1_pt1 | contig 29500 bp, 24 predicted proteins | sample 5560091 | NCBI WGS metagenome assembly JAABUR01 (sample SAMN10711879, study PRJNA513375) | rock metagenome | isolation source: Antarctica rocks | place: Antarctica: Victoria Land, University Valley sud
CCGGACCATATCCAGGCGCATCGGGCCACGCTGGCCGCTTTCGGCGCGGCGGGCGATCCGGCGCAACATCCCGACCTGCGTGGCGAGTTGGCGGCGGCCTGGGAAACGCAGAAGCTCTACTTCAATGTCTTCGGCACCGGCCTGCTCCGTGTGATGCTGACGTTCTTGCGCCTACGGGGACAGGATCCGCGCCGGTTCGGGCAGAACAACGATGTGGATCTCCTGGCGGCACTCGAACGGGCCGGGCGGATCACCGCCACGCTCGACAATCGGGCGTATGGCGCGCAGAAGGAACAAGCCTCGGCCTGCCACCATAGCCAACTCAATGGTGCCGCACCACTCCAGCGGCTGCCACGCCGCTTGCGCTATGCGCTCACCGCCCGCGAGACGTTCGGGCGCGTTGTGCCGCCATTCGTGACTGGCATGACCCCGGAAACCGACCTCTTCGCCGATGTTCATCTCGGCTGAGCGCGCCCGTTCAGCATAGTGCGACATGGCTACCGAGACCATTCAGCCGTAGCACAGTTAAAATGGAGTGATGAGTCTTTTGCCCCGCCCGAGTGGCGCAGGGCTGTATTATCGCGCTGCACTAGCTGGTAGCGCGACGCGATCGTATCGCCTCGTCGTCTACTGGCCGGCTCCGCGCGCCGCTTAATGTACGTACTATGCTATGCTACCCTGGAGACAGTGTCCGGTCGCTGTGGCCGCGCATCGAGAATAGGCGGATTGATGCCGAAAGCGCCCAACTATTATGAGATCCTCGGCCTTCAACCGGAGGCCGACGCTACGGCGGTCGATGCCGCCTATCGCGGTCGCTCCTTGCGTTTTCGCGTGGGGCAACCGCGCACGCGCGGGGCGGAGCAGGCGGGACCGACACAGGAGCAGGTCGAGCAAGCCTACGCGATCCTCGGTGATCCCGAGTCGCGCGCCCTCTACGATGCGGTGTATTTCCCCGCCAAGCAGCCTCCGACGAAGCGGCGACGGCGGATACCGATCTGGTTCTGGGCGATCATCGGGGTCTGGGTGATCGCGCTGTTGGCGGTGGTGATCGTCGGGCTGCGTAGCCGCACGCAGAGCGACGACGGGGCGATCGGCAGGATCGCGGGGCAGACAGCGACGCTCGCCGCCGCCGGGGTGGGGGGCGGCACTGCGACCGTCTCGCCACCCGGTGGTGGTGTCGCGCCTGGCGGCTCGCCGACCCTCGCCGCCGCACTGCCCCGATCGACCGCGACGAGTACGGTGCCAGACGCGACAGCGACCATCGCGGCGGTTTCCACGGCGACCGCCACTGTCGCGCCAACCACGGCCCCGAGCCCGACGCAGACCACCGCCCCGACGCTGACCGTGGGGCCGACGAGCACGGCAACAGCGCCGCCGCCGACGGCCACCAGCGCGCCCGCGCCGACCCCTGTGCCGCCGACCGTGGTGCCACCAACTATCGCGCCGGAGCCGGAGCCGGAGCCGGAGCCGCAGCCGACCGCGACACCGAGCTTCCGCGCGACCGACCGGATCGGGACGCCCCTGTCGGTCAATCTCCGCAACGGCCCAGGCGCGGCGTATCCCTCGCTCGGCCTGTTGCCGACCGGTACGCTGCTGCACGCGACCGGCGAGTCGGCGACGGTGAGCGGGCAGCTCTGGAGGCGCTTTCTCCTACAGGATGGCCGAGTCGGCTGGGTGCGCGATCTCGATGTTTTCTCGGCGCGCTGACGCCTGCCGATATGGTCAACCGCAAGGGCGAGGCGGGACACTTGCCCCGCCCCGCCCTTTTTTCTTCGTGCCTGCCACCCTTTATGGATAGATGCCGCGCATGGTCGCCGCATCGGCGACGAGCGCGATCGCGCTGATCAGCGCCCCGGTGCGGAGGCTGACCTTGTGCTGCTCGGCGGTGGCGACGGTGGTGGCGAACGACTTGTCCATGATGTAGCGCAGGCGCGAGTTGACCTCCTGCTCGGTCCAGGCGAATGCTTGCAGCGCCTGCACCCACTCGAAGTAGGAGACGGTCACGCCACCCGCGTTGGCGAGGATATCCGGCACCAGCACGATCCCCTTGTCGTCGAAGATGCGATCGGCTTCCGGTGTGGTCGGCCCGTTCGCGCCCTCCACGATCAGCTTCGCCCTGACCGCGTCGGCGTTCGCCTCGGTCAGTTGCCCTTCGAGCGCCGCCGGGACCAGGATGTCGCAGGGCAGCGCCAGCAATTCGGCGTTGCTGACCCGCTGCGCCTCGGGATAGTCTTCCAGCGAGCCGTTGCTGCGGCTATAGCGGAGGAGCGCCGACACGTCGAGCCCCTGCGAATTGTAATAGCCGCCGCTCACGTCGCTGACACCGATCACCTTCGCGCCCGTCTCGGCGAGCAGCCTGGCGGCGATCGAGCCGACATTGCCGAAGCCCTGCACGACGACGCGCTGATCGGGCAGATTCCATCCCTCACGTTTGCAGGCCGCCACCGTCATGAACATCGCGCCGCGCCCGGTCGCCTCGGCACGCCCTTCCGAGCCGCCGAGATTGATCGGTTTGCCGGTGACGACGCCCGGCACCGAGTAGCCGACGTGCATCGAGTAGGTGTCCATCATCCAGGCCATCACCTGAGCGTTGGTATTCACGTCGGGCGCGGGGATATCCTTGTGCGGGCCGATCAACATGCTGATCTCGGAGGTGAAGCGCCGGGTCAGGTTCTCCAGTTCGTGGAGCGAGAGGTCCTTCGGATCGACCGTGACCCCGCCCTTCGCGCCGCCGAATGGGATCCCGACGACCGCGCACTTCCAGGTCATCCACATCGCCAGCGCCTTGACCTCATCGATGGCGACGCTCGGATGGAAGCGGATGCCGCCCTTGGCCGGGCCGCGCCCGATGTTGTGTTGGACGCGGTGCCCCTCGAACATGCGGACCGAGCCATCGTCCATCTGGACGGGGAAGTTGACGGTGTACTGGCGCTGGCAGACGCTGAGCAGGCGACGCAAATTGTCGTGTAGCCCCATCTTGTCTGCCGCGAACTCGAATTGTTCGACCGCCATATCGAAAAGGTTGCGTTCGTGTTGCTGCCCGGTCTGTCGGGTCTCGATGGCCATCCTGGCTACTCCTTCGTTCGTCCCTTACCCTGTTCCCACACCGGCTGAATTGTGCAAGATGCGCTATTGTTTAGGCAAAGTGCATAACCCTTGCCATCACTATAACGCACGAAGAAGGGCGGCGTCTCACGGCGAGACGCCGCCCTCGCCCGACGCTGTTAGCCCTGCAATTCCTCGTCGAGTACCTTGTTGACCACGCGGGCATCGCCGCGCCCGGCCAGGGCTTTCATCGCCGCGCCGACCAGACGGCCCTTCGCGGCGGTCTTGCCGCCCCGGAAGTCGGCCACCGCCTGCGCGTGCTCGATCATCACCGCGCGGACGATCCCGCGGATCGCCCCCTCGTCGCCGACTTTGCCGAGCCCCTTGCGCCTGACGATCGCCGCCGCATCCTCGTCCGGTGAATCGAATAACTCCTCGAAGACCTGCACGGCGACGGTGCGATTGATCTGCCCGCTCTCCAGCAGATCGAGCAGCCCGCGTAGCCGCGCCGGGGTGAGCGGCGATGCGCCGATCGCCTCGCGATCGCTGACCGCGCCGAAGAGCGGGCCTGTCACCCAGTTGGTCGTCAAGCGCGCGCGCTCCGCGCTCGCCACGCCGCCGAGCGCCGCCTCGAAGTAATCGGCGACCGCGCGCGACTCCGTGAGGAGGCGGGCATCTTCTTCGCGGAGCCCGTAGTCGGCGACGAAACGGGCGCGGCGGTGGGCCGGGAGCTCGGCCATCCGCGCGCGGATCGCCTCCACCCAGTCGGCGGCCATCGTCAGCGGGGGCAGATCGGGCTCCGGGAAGTAGCGGTAGTCGTTCGCCTCCTCCTTCGTCCGCTGCGAGAGGGTCTTGCCCTGGTCCTCGTTCCAGCCGCGTGTCTCCTGCGGGATCGTGCCGCCCGCATCGAGGATCGCACGCTGGCGCTCGACCTCGTAGGCGAGCGCACGCTCGACGGCGCGGAACGAGTTCATGTTCTTGATCTCGACCTTGGCCCCGAACGTGGAACTCCCGACCGGACGGAGGGAGATATTCGCGTCGCAGCGCAACGCCCCTTCCTCCATGTTGCCGCTGCTGACGCCGAGATAGCGCAGGATCTGGCGCATCGCCGTCAGGTAGGCGCTCGCCTCGGCGGGGGAGCGCAGATCCGACTCGCCGACGATCTCCATCAGCGGCACGCCCGCACGGTTCAGATCGACGAGGCTGTAGCCCTCGCCGGTCGCTGGATCGCTGGCGTGCATGTTCTTGCCGGTGTCCTCTTCCATGTGGACGCGCGTGATCCCGGCGCGCTGCTCGACGCCGTTAAGCGTGAAAGTGATCTCGCCGTTGATCGCCAGCGGGAGATCGTACTGCGAGATCTGATACCCCTTCGGCAGATCGGGGTAGAAGTAATTCTTGCGGTCGAACTTATTGGCGGGCGGGATCGCGCAGCCGAAGGCGAGCCCGGTCGTGGTCGCCGCCTCGATCGCGACCCGGTTGACGACCGGCAGGACGCCGGGGAGCCCCAGGCACACCGGGCAGACGTGTGTATTGGGCGGCGCAGAGAAATACTCGGCGCTGCACCCGCAGAACATCTTGGTCTTGGTGAGGAGTTGGGCGTGGACTTCCAGACCGATGACCGTTTCGTAACGTGTGCCGGTGGTCCGCCCGATCATTCCGGCCTCCGCGCTGGTGCTCATGCCGCCGATCCTATCCTCAACCGTCGCCGCAGGATCGCGGCACCGCGCATCTGGTCGTTCGGCGCAGTATAGCACCCCCTTTCCCGGGCCTCCAATCGGACGAACGGACACCCTGACACGCGACTACAGTCCGCTCTCGTAGATTCGCCGCACGACCCCCTCGATATCCGGTTCTTCGAGGCTGAGATCGCGGATCGGGTAGCGCCCGGCGATCGCGGCGATCAGTTCCGGGGCGCTGACCTCTTCGCGTCGGAAGGTGAGCCAGAGGCGCGAACCCGCGCGCCGCGCGATCCGCGCCTGGGAGATGGTCGGCCAGATAGACGCGCATCGTCGCTCCTTCGCGTACCTTGTGGGTCGGCAGACAGGATACGCGGCGCGAATAGTGGCGCGCACTGTGCTAACGTACAGCCTGCGGCTGCCTGGCTGCACTGCGCCAACTCACGCCAGCAGGGCAGCCGCGAAAGCCTGTGATTATTGCGACATATCCCACAAGGCATGGTGCGAGATATGGTGGCCGTAAGTCATAATCAGTGGACGATGGGACGATGAACTGACGATGAAGGAGGAACGGATGGCATCGAAGGGTGAGATCAGCGCGGCGATCCTGCGGGGGAACCGCGATGTGCAGCAGGTCTTCGGCGGCCTGATGGATACGCAACTCGACACACGGGTGCAGCAAGGCGAAGGCACCTGGACGGCAGGGGACATCCTGGGGCATCTCGCGGGCCGGGAGCAGGTCTACGCGATGATGTTCCAGGCCGCGCGCGGCGACAATCCGTTCGCCGCGATCAGCGACTTCAATGCCTGGAACGAGGCGCGCGTGGCGGCGCGGCGCGGCGATGAGCGCGACGATTTGCTCGCCGAGTTCCGCGCCGTACACGAGGCGCTGCTGGCGCAGGTCGGGGCGACGGATGAGGCCGAGTTGGCGCAGGTCGTCTCGCTCGGGGCGCGTCGGGCTTCGCTCGGCGATCTGTTGCTCGGCAGCGGCGGTCAGCACTCCACCACGCACGCGAGCGAGGTCGCATCTGTACTGGGGTTAGAAGCGCCCGAAGCCTGATCGAAGCGCTTGCGGGAGGGACACGGCGGGCGTGGGGTGCCGGTGGACTGAAGTCCCGGCTGAGGGCGGCTCACGCCGCCACGAAGTCCCCCTCCGGGGACTGGGCAAAGACGGTAAGGTGTATGTTTCCCATCGGCGCTTCAGTTTAGTCGAACCGAGTGATTGAACCGAGTGATTGTATGAAGCGGGGGCCGTCGGAAAACCCTCCCGGCAGGCCCGCTTCGCTACGACATGGATCGGTGCGGCTCAGCGATAGCGCTGGAGGATCGCCGCGAGCACCCCGGAGAAGGCGATCGAGGCGACGACGGTGGCGATCGCGAGGATGACGTAGGCGACCGCGACCGCGATCATGAAGCCACAGCCGAAACGGAAACCGTCGCCGACCGACAGGTCTGACCGCTGCGGGGTGCCGTATGACATGGGGTGCTCCTTCGCAATGCCTGTGCCGACCCCTTGACCCTAATTCCAGGCGCTCGCCGTGTCAAGTTGTTGCAGTTCGGCGGCGGCGAGCAGTTCGCCCACTTGCTCGACCGTCGTCGCGCTGTGCGTCGCGGCGACCTCGATGAAGGTGTTCAGGCGGTTCTACTCGCCCCTAGCCCGGCGAGGATTTCTTTGCAATAGGCCGCGCTGCGCCCATCGCTGCGGATCTGGTCGCCATCGCGGCAGCCCTCGATCGCGAGCCAGCCGTCGTAGCCTGCGGCGTGCATTGCGGTGATGGCGAAGCGATAGTCGATCTCCCCATCGGGCAGCGGGACGAGCAGATAGTAGGAACGCTCGTGCTCCGGGATTTGCAGGCGCTGGAGTTGCTTGCAGTGCCAGTACTTCATGTGCGGCGCGAGCGCGACGATCGCATCCTCGTTGCTCGCCTCGGGGCGCTCATAATGCCAGTAGAGATTACCGAGGTCCGGGTTGATGCCGACATTGGGGCGGTCGATCAGCTTGAGGAGGTGCAGACAGCTCCACGGGTTGTCGGCGATCGAGTGCTGGTGCAGCTCCACCGAGAGGGTGACGCCGTGCGCGGCGGCGACATCGGCCAATGAGCGCAACTCGCGCGCGGTCGTGTCATAGTCCGCGCTCGTGGCCCCCTGACTGCTCCCCGGCGAGGTACGCTTCCCCACGCCACCGCCCGGCTCGCCGGGGGCAGCGGGTATACCGGTCGGCATCGTCACCGTCAGGTTCACGATCGCCGTGTCGAGCCAGGCGGCCATCGCGATCCCGCCGGTGATCGCCTCCCGGCTCCGCTGGGCCACCTGCGGGCGGAGGAAACCGCCCCCGGCCCGCACCGCCGCGCAGGGGACACCCGCCGCCGCGAGTTCCGCGCCGAGCGCCCGGATCGAGCCCTCGTCGGTGCCGACCCCCTGGCCGTAGCCGATCTCGAGCCCCTCGAAGCCCATCCCGCGCACCGCTCGCAGGTAGCGGTCGCGGACCTCGGGCGGGGGGAGTTCCCAGCCGGTGCCACCGGTATAGGGATAGAAGGCCGTTCGTCGAAATGCATACGCGAGTTTCACCGTCACTCCTCCACTATGCTGTGCCATCCGTCTCGTCGGCAAGATGCCCGCACGTTATCGCCGATCGGCCCGCCTGTCCTGTCCCACGCGCGCATCCTAGCAAAATCCGGCCGACCCCGGGGCAGGCTGGGGGTGGACAGGTCATAGGAGAAAGGGGCTATGGCACTGTGAGCGATTTGGCTGATACATTGGGAGAGTATTTCGCGATCCCCGGCGCACTATTTACCGCAGCCGATGTTATCGGTATGGGATGCTCGTGCAAAAAGTTTGGCGAGATATTCTCCGCACACCGAGGTGGGAACAGACCGAATGAAACCGACTTATTTCGCACGCGCCGGACTCGCGGTATTGCTCGCCCTCATCGGCACGGCCTGGGTTCTCGGCGCAGCGCCCGCAACGACCCCGACTGTGATCGCCGCCGCGCCCGCCGTGACGGATCTGCATGTCGTCGGCAATCAGATCAAGAATGGCACTGGGGAAACGGTGCGCCTGCGCGGCGTGAATCGCTCCGGGATGGAGTACGCCTGCGTCCAGGGGTGGGGCATTTTCGACGGCCCGCACGCCGCCGCCTCGGTCGCGGCGATCGCCGCCTGGGGGGCGAATGTCGTCCGTATCCCGGTCAACGAGCAGTGCTGGCTGGGGATCAACGGCGTGCCCGCCGCATATGGCGGCGCGAATTATCAGCGGGCGCTCGCCGATTACATCGGCGTGATCAGCGCGCAGGGGTTGGCGGCGATCATCGATCTGCACTGGGCCGCGCCCGGCACGACGCCCGCCAACGCCCAGACCCCGATGCCCGACCGCGATCACGCCGCGCCCTTCTGGACCCAGGTGGCGAATGCCTACAAGGGCAATGGCGCGGTCCTCTTCGATCTCTTCAACGAGCCCTCCCCCGATAACAACCAGGATACGGCGGCAACCTGGCGTTGCTGGCGCGATGGTGGCAACTGCTCCGGCGTGGGGTATTAGACCGCCGGGATGCAGGAGCTGGTGAACGCGGTGCGCGGCACCGGCGCGACCAACGTCATCGTGCTCGGTGGCGTCGCCTATGCCTCGCACCTCTCGCAGTGGCTGACCTATCGCCCGACCGACCCGACCGGCAATCTCGCCGCCGCCTGGCACATCTATAACTTCAGTGGCTGCAACACCGAGGCGTGTTGGGATGCCGAGGCGGGACCGGTCGCGGCGCAGGTGCCGTTGATCGGCGGCGAGATCGGGCAGAATAATTGCGCGCACGATTTCATCGATCGGCTGATGGACTGGCACGACGCGCACGGTGCGGGCTATCTCGGCTGGACCTGGAATACCTGGGATTGCGGCAGCGGCCCGGCGCTGATCAGCAACTACGATGGCACGCCCACGAACTTCGGTGTTGGCTTCAAGAGCCGCCTGTTGGGCGGGGGTGCCAGTCTCTCATTATCCCCCTTGGCATCGCCAACACCACTGTCCACGCCACCGAGCGGCAGCACTGTGACCGACGATCTGGACAACTTCGGCAAGATGGGCACACATTCGGCCAATCTCGCTTTCGATACGACCAACACGAGCGCCATCGGCGGCGACCCCGCGCGCCATCGGCGGCGACCCCGCGCGCCTCGTCCGCACCGCGCGCTCGGCGGAGTGGGCCGTCTGGGGCTTGCCGGGGCTGCGCTCCTTCACAGCGACGACCTACGCCTGGAACGATGAGGCGGCGGACACATTCACGCTGGAGTCGTCGTCGGACGGCGTGACCTGGACGGCGCTCGTCCCGACGATCACCTCCAGCAAGGGCGCTTCCTGGTCGCGATGCGACTATGGCATCACCGCGCCGACCGGGGCCAATTACGTGCGGGTAACCTTCCCGAACAGCGGTGCCAACGCCTGGACCCCGCAAATCGGGCGGGTGACGTATAGCGCCGCCACGCCGCCCCCGAGCGGCACGCCCACGGCGCCGCAAACCCTGGCGGCGACACCCACACAGAGCACTACGCCAACGCCGCGCTTCTCACCAACCGTGACGGCATCCCCGACCGCGACGCCGCACAACACGTCGACGGCGACCCCCTCGCCGACGCCACGTCCGACGAATACTCCCGCCCCGAGCCCGACACCGAGCGCCAGCCCGACTACGGCGGCGGTCCACGTCGCGGCGATGAATGGCGGCGGGGGATCGAACCAGGAGACGCAGTATCGTGTGCGCCTTTACAACGACAGCGGCGGCACACAGGGGGGCTTGAAGGCGCGCATCTACGTCAATCTCAGCGAAGTCTTCGCCGCCGGGCTCACCGCGCGCGATGTGACGCTCGCGAAGTATTGGGATCAGTGCAACGCGGTGCAGCTTGGCCCGGTGACGGTGTGGGACAACGCGCGATCGCTCTACTACGTCGAACTCACCTGGCAGGGGTACACCTTCGCCGCAAGCAGCTCCTGCGAGGTGCAGTTCAGCATCCACCTCGCGGGCTGGCAGGCGGTATGGAACGCCACAAACGATCCGGCGGCGCAGGGGTTGTCGTCGAGCAGCTACCTGACGACAACAAATATCCCGGCTTATCGGCACAACATGAAGATCCACGGTAACGAGCCATAATGGCCATAGGTCGATGGTGTCACCGAAAAGAGGGCGGGTCGCCAAGTGGCTGGCGACCCACCCCTCTTTTACTGCCCAGACCCGTCACTGCACTCAGCGCGGCGCGCTCTTGGTTCCCGCGCCATTGAAGGCGTTCATCGCGGCGATCAGACCGTCGGCCAGCCAGAGTTCGGCGGCGTCTGCGGCGCGTCCCAAGACTTCCGGGAGCGCGGCGATCTGCTCTTTGCCGAAATGGGTGAGGACATAGTCTTTCGGTTCGCCCCATTGCGGGCGACCGATGCCGATCTTCATGCGCGGGAACGCATTGGTGCGGAGTTGTTCGATAATCGAGCCGACGCCGTTCTGGCCGCCCGAACCCCCCTCGCCGCGCAGGCGCAGATGGCCGAACGGCAGATCGAGATCGTCGTGGACGATCAGGACTTCTTCTAACGGCACTTTGTACCACTTCACGAGTTGCACGACCGCGATGCCGCTGAGGTTCATATACGTCTGCGGCTTCGTCAGCACCACATCGCGCCCGGCGATCGTGCCGCGCGTCTGCTCGGCCTTGAGGCGGGGCTTGTCCCAGCGTAGCCCGCGACGCCGCGCCAGTTCATCGACGCAGCGGAAGCCGATATTGTGGCGCGTATCGGCGTATTCCTTGCCGGGATTCCCCAACCCGACGATCAATCTTGGCACGATGCCACCATCTCCGCCGACTCCAGCGGTTCCTGCTGTCCGAGCACCCGCCGGTAGACCGCTAACGTCTCGCGGGCGGCGCGCGCCCAGGAGAATTCCGCCGAGCGCCGCAACCCGGCGACGATCAGCGCCTCGCGGCGGTCGCGGTGCTCATTGACCTCGCGGATCGCGGCGATCCACGCCTCCTCGTCATCGGGGGGCAACAATAGCCCCGTCGCCCCTAACACCTCCGGCAGGCTGGAGCGATCCGAGGCGAGGACCGGGGTGCCGCACGCCATCGCCTCGATCGCCGTCAGCCCGAAGCCTTCGTAGTGCGACGGCAAGAGGAGCAACGAGGCGGCGTTGTAGAGGAGAAGTAATTGCTCGTCGCTCGGGCTATCGAACCAGACGAGCTTGTTGTTGCGGCGCAACCGCTCGATCGTCGCCAGCTCCGCGTCCGCGCGCCAACCGGCGGCCCCGGCCAGCACCAGGGTCGCCGCGCGGCGACCGGCCTGCTCGCGGTAGCGCTCGTAGGCGCGGAAGAGCATCGAGAGATTCTTGCGCGGCTCGATCGTCCCGACGAAGAGGAGGAATGGTCCGAACTCCCCGCTGACGAGCCGGACCAGGTCCGGGCTCAGCTTCGTGCGTTGCGGATTGCGGAGCGCGGCCATCCGCTCCGCGCGCTTGAGGGGGCGATAGCGCTGGTCCGCCGCCTCCGGCACGACGAAGATCTTCTCCGTTGTCGCGTCGGTCAGCGCGAGCAGATCGCGCCGGGTGCTCTGCGACGGGGCGATGATCGCATCGGCGCGGCGCACCGCCTCGTGAATCTGGCCGTAATAGCGGCGCGATTGCTCGTCGAGGAGCGCCTGATCGCGCAGGAAGGCGAGATCGTGGACGGTGATGACGGCGCGCGTCCCCCGCCGCAGGCGCGGCGGGATGAAATCGGGGCTGTGGAAGACATCGAAGTGGAGCGGGGCCAATTCGAGCCCGAGCGTCGTCCGCTCCAGGCGATGGTGCGGCGGCGTGAGCAGCGCCCGGTGATTGATCCGGTCCCCAGTGCCGCTATCGTCGATGACGGGGGCACCGTTGCGCGCGACGAGGATCGTGTACTCGTTCTCGCGGTTAGCACTCGTCAGCGCGCGCAGCAATGAGCGCGCATAGCGAGCGATCCCCCCCTCACGATATGCCAACAGGCGGGCGTCGAAGCCGATATGCACCGCTGCTGTGTCCCTCCCCTCCCATCGCTGCCACTGCCTCCGGGCCGCTCAGGGACCGTCGCTGTCGAGCGGCGACGTTGCTCATCTGCGTCCCTGGCTGCTGCCTTCGCGAGGGGCATGGGGCATGCCGCAAGCAAATCACGACCGAGTATAGCAGAGGCTCCGACGTTCGTGGCGGTGGCGCACCGCTCGCGTGGCGCCGGGATCAGAGCCAGTCCTGGCGCTTGAAGAGGAACGCGAGTCCGAACCCGACCGCCACCATCAGGGCGAGCGCGGCGGGGTAGCCGAAGCTGAGATGGAGTTCCGGCATGTTGTCGAAGTTCATGCCGTAAATGCCGGTGACCAGCGCCATCCCCATCAGGATGATCGAATAGGGGGTGAGTTTTTTCATGACGGCGTTGAGGTTGTTGGCGGCGATGGCGAGATTGTTCGAGTTCACCGAGAGATACGAGTCGAGGACGCCGCTGAGGAGTTCGCGGTAGACATCGACCGCGTCGGTCACGCGCAGGACGTGCTCGTAGAGATCCTGGAAGTAGACGCCTGTCGCCTCGCTGACGATCGGTAATTCGCGGCGGGCGAGGACCGCCATCGCGTCGCGCTCCGGGGCGATCTGGCGGCGTAGATGGATCAACTCCCGCTTCAGGCTGAAGATGTCCGCCATGCTGTTGCCGCGATTCGTGCTCTGGTGCTCGACGACCGCCGCTTCCAACTCTTCGATCCGCTCGCCGATCTGGTCGAGCACCGGGAAGTAGTGATCGACGATCGTATCGAGGAGTGAGTAGAGGAGCACCCCGATCCCGCGTTCGATCTCGGCGCTATTGCGGCGGAAGCGCACGGCGACTTCCTCGATCTCCTCGATCGGTTCGTGGTGGAAGGTCAGCAGATAATTCTTGCCGATCGCCACCGCCAGTTCGTGCTCATCGATCCGATCGCCATCGTCGATGTAATCGACATCGTAGAAGACGAGGAAATAGAAATCGTCGTAGACATCGATTTTCGGGCGCTGATGGGCCTTGTGAATGTCTTCGATCGCCAGGGGGTGCAGCGCGAACATCTCGGCGAGGCGTGCGATTTCGTCCTTGCCAGGGTCTTCGACATCGAGCCAGATCAGGCTATCGTCGTGTTCCAGCAGCCGCAGGACTTGCTCTTTGTCGGCGTCGTTATAGTCCATTTGCTTGTCGCTGCACAGCTTCATACGGATCATCGTGGTCCCCTCAACGTCGCGTCCAGAGGTTCAGCAGGAGTGTCAAGACGATGCTCAGGAGGAGCGAGGTGGCGAGTGGGATGAGGCAGGAAGCTGAACCGCGCGTGACAGCCAAATCGCCCGGCAAGCGCCCACCCGGCGCGACGCGCCCGATCGCGATGCAGAGGATGCCGACCAGGATCAAGACCCCGCCGACACCGAGCAACAAGCGCCCGAACTGTCCGAGATCGCTCATCATTCGTCTCCTGTACCGGACGATACCCCGTCTTGCTCCGGCTTACTCATCGCCGGGCGGGCTCTCGTGGAAGCCGCTCACGAGGCTGAAGAGTAAGATGAAGATCAGCGGCGCGACAAGAACCGCAACCCCGGTGCCGATCAGGAGTCCTACCGCCTTGAGCGCCTCGATTACCCAGAGCATCGCGCACCTCTGCCTTCACCCCATCATAACCCATCCGGCATTATACGCGACCTCGCAAGCTACGGCGGACCAGGACGCGGACGATCGGTGTCGGTGTCGCGGTGAGCAATTGTCGCGCGGAAAGCGCACCGGGCGGCGCGCATATGCGACACTAGCGGCGCGATCGGGCCACTGCCGATTCGCGCCGCGCTGAAAAGGGGAGAGGATGGCGGATGGAACCGCAGCGGTGTCGCCGGACGGGCAGGCGGCGGCGGCGGCGGAGCAAGCGATACAGCGACGGCTGTTGCTGGCGCTCGGCGCGGCGATCTTCATGATCAATCTCGACTCGCGCGTTGTGACGCCGCTCCTCCCCACGATCGCGGGCGATCTCGATACGACAGTCACCCATGCCGGGTGGCTGGTCACCGCTTATGTCCTCCCTTATGGCCTCTTCCAGCTCGTCTATGGCCCGCTCTCCGATCGTTTCGGCAAGGTGAAGGTCGTCGCGGGGGCGATGATCTTCTTCAGCCTCGGCACCGCTCTCTGCGGCCTGCCGCCGTCGCTCAACGCGATCATCGCGCTGCGCTTCCTCACGGGCGTGGCGGCGGCGGCGGTCTTCCCGCTGACCCTGGCCTACGTCGGCGATACGGTGCCGTACGCCCGACGGCAGGCGACGATCGCGATCCTGGCGACCAGTTCGGCGGCGGCGGCGGCCTTCAGCACCGCCGCTGGTGGCCTGATCGCCACGCTGGTATCGTGGCGCTTCGTCTTCCCGGTCTTCGGGATCATCTCCGGCGTCGTCACCGTGGCCTTGCTGGCGCTGCGGCAGGACGAGATCCGCCTGCCATTGCCGGAGCCACGGCCCCGCCCGCGCGCGCAGTTCGCGGCGGCGCTGCGCGCGCCGCTGATGCTGCCCTTGTTGGTGCTGGTCTGCCTGGAGGGAGCGATCTATAACGGGGCATTCACCTATCTCGGCGGTTTCCTGCACGAGCGGTTCGCGCTCGGCGCGCTGACGATCGGGTTCGTCCTGGCCGGGGCCGGGGTGGCCCAGCTCGGCGCGGCGCGGCTGCTCTCGCGGCTGGTGCGCCGTTTCGGGGAGCGGCGGCTGGTGCTCGGCGGCGGTTTGCTGATGGGCGCGGCCTACCTGATCGCCGTCGTCATCCCGTCCTGGCCGCTCTTCCTGCTGCCGATCCTCTGCGCGGGGGCCGGTTTCGTGATCTGCCACTCCACCTTGCAGACGCGCGCGACCGAGACGTTCCCGGCCTCGCGCGGGACGGCGGTCGCCTTGTTCGCCTTCTCGCTCTTCCTCGGGAATGGGGTTGGCACCGCCGTTGTTGGCGTGTTCGTGGCGACGCTCGGCTATGTCCCGGCGCTGCTCGGCTCGGGCCTGCTGCTCTGCGGCTTCGCCTTCGCCGCCGCGCGTCTCCTCTTCGGGCGACCGCGTGCGGCCCTCGCGTCGTGACAATGGCGATCGTGGGGATCGTTGGCCTGTAAACTATCGCTAGAACGCGACGGTGACGAGTGCCGGGCGCGTGGGGGAGAAGAGACAAGGGATGCAGAGCGCGCGTGTGGCGGGCAATCGGCGGTGGATCCTCGTGGCTACCTTGCTCGCCACGTTCCTCACCGCGATGGAGACGACGGTCGTCAGCACCGCGCTGCCGACGGTGATCGGCGAGTTGCAGGGCGTGCAGCTCTACGCCTGGGTCTTCTCCGCCTACCTGCTGACCTCGACGGCGACCGTGCCGCTGTACGGGCGACTCGCCGACATGATCGGGCGCAAGCCGATCTTTCTGGTCGGCGTGGTGATCTTCCTGATCGGCTCGGTCCTCTCCGGGTCGGCCACGTCGATGCCGCTGCTGATCCTCTTCCGCGCGGTGCAGGGGCTCGGGGCCGGGGCGGTGCAGCCGATCGTCTTCACGATCGTCGGCGACCTCTTCTCGCTGGAGGAGCGGGCGCGCGTGCAGGGCTTCTTCAGCGCCGTCTGGGGCTCGTCGAGCCTGGCGGGTCCGGCCCTCGGCGCGATCATCACCGAGACGATCGGGTGGCGCTGGATCTTCTACATCAACCTCCCGTTCGGGATCGCCGCCGCCGCGATCCTGATCTGGGCGATGCACGAGGGCAGGGCGGAGGGGAAGCACCGGATCGACTATGCGGGCGCGGCGGCGCTGACCATCGGCGTGACCGTGACGCTGCTCGGCCTGCTCGGCGGCTTCTCGGGGGGCGGCATCGAGTGGTCGTACCTGTTCGGCGGGCTGGCGATCCTGGCACTCTTCATCTTCATCGAGACGCGCGTCCCGGAGCCGGTCCTGCCGCTCGCCCTTTTCCGCGATCCGTTCATCGCGATCCCCTGCCTGATCGGGCTGGTGATCGGGCTGGTGCAGTTCGGCATCCCCTCATACGTGCCGCTCTTCATGCAGGGGGTGCAGTTCGGGACCGCCGGCGATGCGGCGAAGGTGCTGGTGGCGATCTCCGGCTTCTGGACCCTCGCGGCGTTCTTCTCGCCGCGCCTGCTCCTTCGTTTCGGCTTTCGTGCCGTGGCGCTGGGCGGGATGCTCCTCAACGCGGCGGGGGCGGCGATATTGCTCCTCTTCCGCCAGGAGACGCCGCTCGTCGTGATCTTCCTCAGCCTCGCGGTCATCGGCTTCGGGCTCGGTTTCGCCGCGAACTCCACCTTGCTCGCCTCGCAGAACGCGGTCGGTTGGGAGCAGCGCGGGGTGGTGACCGCCTCGGTACAGTTCACGCGCACGATGGGCGGGACGATCGGGGTGGCCGTCCTCGGCGCGGTCCTCAACGCGCGCCTCGTCCCGACGCTGCGCTCGGCGGGGACCGCCGACGTGAACGCGCTGCTCCAACCGGCATCACGCGCCGGGCTCACCGAGAATGTGCTGACGATCCTGCGGGGTGGGCTGGCGACGAGTCTGCTCGGGGTGTACGCGATCATGCTCGTCGTCTCGGTCTGCGGCGTCCTCTTCGCCTTCTTCATCCCCGCGAAGATCAGCGCGCGCACCGCGCCAGCGGTCGCGCAACCAGAAGCGCAACCGGTCGGGGACGACGACTAGCGCCCCCAACCGTCCGGCGTTCAGCGGCAGAGGTTGGCGATCATGGTGGAGTAGACCTCGACCGCCCGTGCCAGTTGGGACAGCGCGATCCACTCGCCGTTCGTGTGGGCCTGGGCGATGTCGCCGGGGCCGAGGATCACGACCTCCATCCGACCCTGATAGACGAAGGCTTCGGTGCCGTAGGGGACGACACGCGCCGTCGGCTCGTCGGTGGCGGCGAGGGCGGCGCGGACGATCGTCGCCTCCGGCGAGACGCTGAACGGCGGGAAGTTGCTGGTCGTCGTGGCGAAGCCGTGGCGTTCCGCGCGCTCGACGATCTCCGCGATCACCTCCGCGCTGCGGTCGTTCGGCATCGGGCGCATGCTGAGGGTCGCCACGGTGCGCGCCGCCGTGACGTTCTGCTTGCAACCGCCATCGTTGAGGGTCATGTTGAAGCCGAGGGTGGGCGGGTCGAAGAGGGGATTGCCGTAGCTGGCGTCGCCCTTCAGTCGTCCGGCCAATTCGGCCATCTCGGCCAGAAACGGGGCGATCAGGAAGTTGGCGGAGATGCCGCGATCGAGGCTCGTGTGCGCCGCGACCCCCTGGGCGACGACCTGCACCCCCGCGCCCCCCTTGTGCGCGTAGACCGGGATCATGCGCGTCGGCTCGGCCACGACGCCGTAGCGCGGGGCGGTCTCGCGCAGCAAGGCGGACTCGTTGACGACCTGGAACGCGCCCGCGCCGGAGATCTCCTCGTCGGCGGTGGCGACGATGGTGATCGGCTCGCGGAGTTGCGCGGCGTCGAAGGCATCCGCCGCCGCGAGGGTGGTGACGAGCGGCCCCTTCATGTCGCAGACACCGAGGCCGATCAGCCGATCGCCTTCCACGGTCGGGGTCCACGGATCGCGATCCCAGCCGATGCCGGGTACGGTATCGAGGTGGGAGAGGAAGGCGAGGCCACCGGTGCCCTGCCCCTTGCGCGCCACGAGATTCGCCTTGCGTACGCCGTTGGCATCGGTGTATTCAAGACGCTCGATGGTGTAAGCACGCCGCCGCAGTTCCTCTTCGAGGCGATCTGCCACGGCCAGATTACTCTCGGCGCTCACCGAAGGGATGGCAGAGAGTTCCTTGGTCAGGGCGATGACATCGAGCGGCACGATGACTCCTCCGATCCCGCAGGGCGCGCAAGCCCAAATTGTTCCGATAGGCGGCATTCTACCGGAGCGTGTGCCGCAGCGCCAATACGCGCCACCGTAACGACGCTCAGGGTGCCGTGGTAACAAGTTATCGTCGCGGTCGTCTCGCTTGGCGCATGGGTGGGAGCGACGGGGATCGTCGCGGTGCCGGGACCGACAGGCGGCGGGATGAAGGTCGGCTGCGGTTCCAGGCTGACGATCTGGATGACATATCCCTTGTAGATCACATGCGTCTTCGAGTTGTCACCGCGTTGGGTCGTATCCTTGGTGAGTCCGGGCATGATCAACAGGATCGTATGCGTTTCCGTGCCAATAGTGGCCTCGAAGCTGACCGTCGCTTCGCCATTCCAGGCGCAGGCGACGAACTGACTGTCCGGGCAGCGCGAGTCGTTGGTGACACCCTTGAAGCGGATCGTCAGGTCGCTATTGGGGCTGGTCATGGCCTCACCGAGCGACAGGGGATAGCGCGATCCTTGCGCGGTGCGCGTCGCTGTCGCCGTACCGCGCGGCGTACCAGGGCGATCGATCGTCGGGGTCGCGGCCGGTGTGCCTGTGCTCGGTCGCGTGGCGGTCGCGGCGATCGGCGTGGCCCCGGCAGGCGCTGTGGCGGGGACGGTCGTGGCGACCTGGGCGGCGGGGATCATGGTGGCCGGAGCCGGATCGGCGACCCCGCAGGCGACGAGTAAGGGGATGGCCGCGAAGATCGCCAGGAGGGTGCCAGAGATCGGACGCTTCATCGGACGCTTCATCGGATGGTCCTCGTTTCGTATGAGCGCGATGCCTCGTCCGGCGCGGTTGCTTGACGATCGGCACCGCAGGGGTAAGACTGCCCGCAGTATCGCGAACAACGCACGGCGCTGGCGAAAAGTTTTCGGAGTGGAAAAGTGATGGGGAGGGGAGTGGGGGCGATGGCGGAGCGGATCAATCGCGCGATCGAGCTACTGGCGCAGGATCAGGCCATCTACTACGTCGGCGGTCATACCGGCCACGTCCTGACGCGCGAGCAAGGGCGACTCGACGCACAGACCTGGGCCGACTACATCAATATTGGCATGGAGCATGGCTCGTTCGATCCGACGGGGCTGGATGCGTACATGCTCGGATTGACTGAAGGTGGGCCGACCGCCTCCGGGCATCGGACGCCATCGGTGATCGTCGAAGCGCCGGTCAATGGCACCGACGAAGCGAATGTGCGCTTCAACGCCTGGCAATTCCGGCAGCTCCTCTCGCGCGGCATCCACGGGATCTTGCTCTGCCAGGCGGAGTCGCCCGCCGCCGTGCGCGCCTTCGTGGAAGCCTGTCGTTACCCGCACAACACCCTCGGCCTCGATCCGGCGCTGCCGACGCCGCTGGCGCGCATGGCGGGCGCGGCACGGCGGCCGGTCTCCGCAGAGAGTCTGTGGCTCGGGGTCGGGACGCGCGGGCGCGGTGGCGAACCGACCGCCGCCCCGATCTGGGGACTCGGCGGACCCGAGTACATGGCGCGCTGCGACCCCTGGCCCCTGAATCCGGCGGGGGAATTGCTGCTCGGGGTGAAGCTGGAGAGCCCGGAAGGGATCGCGAACTGCGAGGCGATCCTGGCGGTGCCGGGGATCGGCTTCGCCGAACTCGGCCCTGGCGATCTGAGCCTCGCCCTGGGTTATCCCTCGGTATCGCGCGCGGCCTATCCGCCGGGACTGACCGCCGCGCGCGACCGCGTCTTCACCGCCTGTCGGGCCAACGGCGTGCCGTTCCTCGATACCGGCTCGCCGGAGACGGTGGCCGCGCTGCTCGATGAAGGGGTGCGGGTTTTTGCGGGACACCACGAGGAAACCGCGCGGGTGGGACGAGCGCATCAGCGCCGGACGATGCCGGTGTAACGCGGCAACGGCGACGTCCCCCACCCCTTACGGCGGGCCGAGTACGTCATCGCGGCGCAGGATATAGAGGTAGGTCGGTTCGGGGTTCAGCCAGGTCGAGTACTCGACCTGGCCGATCGGCTTGTACCGATCGGAGAAGTCGTCGCGCGGGGCTCCCGCGATGATGTAGTCGGCGGTGTCGGCGGGGGCGAAGAGGCCGATCCACCAGGGCACCGCGACCGACGTGGTGATGTCGCTCGCCACCGAATATTCGTAGAGATAGTAGCCATCCCAGCCTGCGCCCGCGTCGATCCGGGTGTTCGGCACCCCCTCGCTATTGAGTTGTCGCGCGAGATCCCAGACGGCGGTATGGAAAACCAGGAAGTCGCGCGTGCCGACGATCGAGAAGACGGCGATGAGGAGCGCCAGGATCCAGGCGGCGGGGAGGGCCACGCGCACCTCGCGGATCGCCCAGAACACGAGGATCACGGCGAGGGGCAGGAGGGGCAGGAGATAGCGATCGAGCGAGGGGGCGTTGTAGCCCCGGAAGGTCCAGTTCTGGAAGGTGAAGGACTGCGGGAGGACGCCGACGACCTGCCAGAACGCGAGCGCCAGCGTGAGTCCCGCCCCGGCGCGCGCGGCGGTCATCTCACCATTGACTTCGGGGCGCGTCATGCCGCTGGCTGAATCCGCGCGTCGTCGCCAGATCGTACTCAATCCGACGCAGAGGAGGAGACCGACCAGAAGCGCGCCGAACACGGAGACGACCGTGGCGATATCCATGCCGCGCTGCCCGATCAGCCACGGACGACCGCCGCGCAGATCGTAGGAGCCGAGGCCATACGGGGCGAGATAGTGCGGGATGTAGGGCATCCGGCGTCCGCTCTGCCAGAAGACGATGCCGCTCCCGACGATGAAGGCCGTCCACAACGCGAACGCCGCCCACCCTACCGGTCGCAGGGCGCGCAGGAGGCGGGGGAGGGCGAGGAGCGCCGCAAGTTCGAGCGGCAGCAGGAAAAGCCCGATGTACGCCGCCTCGATCACCGCGAGACGACCGGCGAGCAGGAGCGCCCCGCCGACGCCGGTATCGATCACCTTCTGGAGGAAGTCGCCCTGCGCTCTGGGGATGCCGTGGATGAAGCGGAACCAGAGATAGTAGAGGAGCGTCATCGTGGCGGGCACGGCCACGACCTGCGCGAAGAGGTCCAGTCCCGCGCGATTCGGGCGCAGGCGTCCACTGAGCAGGAGATAGGTGACGACCGCCAGGGGGATCAGCGCGCCCTGTTGGCGTTCCAGGAAGGCCAGTCCGGCGACGAATGCGCCCAGGAGTGTGAAGGTGACGCTGAGCCGATCGGGGCGTAACCCGCGAAGATAGAAGAACGCGCTGATCGTCAGGAGCCCGACGAAATGGGCGTCGCTCATGAACGAGTAGCTGATCGAGAAGAGGAGCGGGTTGAAGAGATAGAGCGCCGCGCCGAGGGCCGCCCCTCCCCGGCTCGCGCCGACCTGACGGCAGCAGCCGTAGCAGGCCAGTCCGGCGATGCCGGTGAGCACGACGGTGGAGAGGCGCATCGCGCCGAAAGTGGGGCCGAGCACGGCGGCGAAGAGTCCGCCCCAGAGCACCTGCCAGACAAGCGTGACGACCGAGAGATCGAGGATATGGACGCGCCCCTGGTTACTCAGAATCTCGACCGAGCGCGCATAGACCCAGTCATCGCCGATCGCCACCGGCGTCATCACCGGGATGATCAGCAGGGCGAGCAAGTAGAGCGCGCCGACGCCGAAGAGCGGCAAGCGCCCGCGCAGACTCGCCGCGCGCGTGGCATCATACGCCTTCTCATGTGCGGCAGATCGCGTCTCGACCGCGAGGCGTCGCGGTGGGTACGTCCGACTCATCGGCGCATCACGGCGCACCATCCACGAATTGACATGGCGATCACCGCTCGGCCCCCTCGATGGTGCGGTGGAAGGCGGGCTTGCGCGCATGACCGATCGAGGTCAGGCGAAAGCGCAAGATGAAGGCGATCATCGTCATGCCGAGGATGAACGCCTTCTTGATGTCGCCGGTCACCGACGAATGGCCGACGCGCGGCAGATAGTTGACCGGGATCTCGACGAAGCGCGAGCCGGACGTGATCGCCAGCAGCATCAGTTCGGGACCGAAGTGGCTGCCACCGATGCGGAAGCGATCGCGGACCCGCTCGTACGCCCCTCGCGTGAGGAGGCGGTAGGTGCAGCCGACATCGCTGAGGTGGCTCGTGTTGAAGGTCGCCTCGACCATTTTGGCGACGGCCCAATTCCCCCACTTCAGGAACCAGCCCATGTTCGCGCCGCGCCAGATCAGTTCGCGCGTGGTGCGTGTGCCGAAGACAACATCGCAGTCATCGCTATAGACGAGCAGCTTGAAGATATCGCTCGGCATGAATGTGCCGTCCGGCTCGGCGATCACCAGCAGATCGCCCTGCGCCTCGGCGAGTCCCCGGCGCGTGGCCCAGCCATACCCCTGCTTGCGCTCGAAGACCTGCCGCGCGCTCGTCTGCGCGACCTCCTCGGCGGTCCCTTCCTGGGCGTTGTTGTTGACGACGACGATCTCATCGACCACCCCCGTCGACTCGAACCCTTCGATCACCCGCCGAATCGAATCTTTCTCGGCGTAGGTCATCAGGATGACCGACACCATCCGGCCATTCCACATGCCGCAGCCCCCTCAGCTGTTTCTATTCGCTCGTCATTATGGGACTCGCACGCACTATCGGCGTCGGCGGAGAGCCGACGCCCTGCACCAGGAGCCGTGAACTCGCAATAAAGACGCCCGGTGCGGGGGCAATGTTCCGCACCGCTCGTAGGCAGATGGAATTGTCGCACACGCGAGCGCCTTCGCGCCGCAGCATCGACGATCTGTACGATGGGTGTCGTTAGCCGAACAAGCTTTTGGGCCGTCGCTCAGCTTTCGTTGTCCCAGCGTCCGGCCCCGAGCTCCTGCGCCATCGGCCCATTCCCGGCCATGAACCCACCATCGACCGGCAGGATCGCCCCGGTGATCCAGGAAGCCTCGTCGGAGGCCAGGAAGAACGCCGCGTTGGCGATGTCGGTCGGTTCGCCGATCCGGCGCAGGGGATACCACCTGGTGAGCCGCGCGAAGGTGTTGGGGTTCCGTGCGAGACGCGCGTCCCAGATCGGTGTGCGGATGGTGCCGGGGCAGATGCAATTGGCGCGCACACCATGCGGCGCATAGCGCACGGCGATATTCTGGGTCAGATTGACCATCCCGGCCTTCGCCGCGCCGTACGCGTCCTCCCCGATCCCGGTTAGCCCATTGATCGAGGCGATATTGATGATCGCGCCACCGCCGCGCTCGATCATCTGCGGCACGAACGCGCGGACGCAGAGATAGGCGCTCTTGAGGACGATCGCGAAATTGGCGTCCCAGGTGTCCTCATCGATGTCACGCAAATCGTTGCCGAGCGAGCGCCCGGCATTGTTGATCAGGATATCGACCTGACCGTAGCGCGCGCGCGCCCCTGCGGCCAGCGCCGCGACCTGCGCCGACTGGGTCACGTCGGCGACCATCGCCAGGGCGTCACCCCCGGCGGCGATGATCCCCTCGGCGACGGTCGTGGCGCGATCGCCGAGCAGATCGGCGACGACCACGCGCGCCCCCTCGCGCGCGAAACGCTCGGCGGTCGCCCGCCCGATCCCCGAGCCGCCGCCGGTGATGACCGCGACCTTTCCCGCGAGACGCATCGTTTCCCTCCCTCTGTTCGTGCCAGCCCATACCGGATAGTCGCGATGATAGAGCACCGCGACGGTGGCGTATAGCGCATGTCGGGCTATGATGAACGCGAAGGTGCCCCCGAGCCAATGCGGTTCGGGGGCACCTCCTGATCGTGTCAGCGGATCGAGCCTTACTTCTGGAGGGCGGCGATCACGCGGGCGGGGGTCATCGGGGCTTCGGTGAGGCGCGCGCCGGTCGCGGCCTTGATCGCGTTGCCGATCGTCGCCGCGCCGGGGATGATCGGCGGCTCGCCGACGATGCGCGCCCCGAACGGGCCATCGACGGTCGGCACCTCGACCATGATCGTCTCGATGTGCGGCATCTGGTCGGCGCGCGGGAGGGCGTAGTCCATGAACGAGCCGGTCAGCAACTGGCCGTTCTCGTCGTGGATGATCTCCTCGTAGAGGGCGAAGCCGAGCCCTTGCACCGCGCCGCCGAGGATCTGCCCCTCGACCAGCGGCGGATTCAGCGCGTGGCCGACGTCCTGCACCGCCACGTAGTCCAACACCGTGACCTCGCCGGTGTCGGGATCGACGTGGACGCGCGCCATGTGGGCGGCGAAGCCGGCGGCCATCACCTCCTGGGCGCTCGTGCCGCGCGTGTAGATCGGCGCGTACTTGCTGGTGCTGAGGCGATAAATCTGCTCCAGCGTGACCTTGCTCTCCGGCGTACCCTTGACGCGGATCTCGCCATCGACGATCTCCATGTCGTCCGGGGAGGCTTCCAGGTGGGTCGCGGCGATCCCGATCGCCTGCTTACGCGCCTCGCGGGCCGCTTCCAGCACCGCCTTGCCGACGGTGTAGGTGATCTGGCTGCCGCCGCTCCCCGGCGAGTGCGGGGCGCTCTCGGTGTCGCCGGCGACGACCCGCACCTTCGACGGGTCCATGCCGAACGCCTCGGCGGCGATCATCGCGAAGGTGGTGGACTGCCCGGTCAGGTCGGCAACGCCGGTCGTGATCGTCAGGTCGCCACCCGGATCCATCCGACAGGCGGCGGCGGCGGGACCACGCCCGCCCGGCCAACCACCGACCCCGACACCGATCCCTTCGTTCGGGCCGAGGTTGTGGCGCGTCTGCCACAGCGGGTGCTTGTACAACTCTTCGAGGCACTCCTTGAGGCCGATGCGCGGCCAGGGGTTGCCATCCGGCCAGAGGTCGCCCTCCTGCACCGCATTCTGACGGCGCAGATCGAGCGGGTCCGCGCCGAGCGCGGCGGCGAGCTCATCCATCGCCGACTCGATGGCGAACGACGCCTGTGGCGCACCCGGCGCGCGATACGCCCCCACGCCCGGCTTATTCGTCATCACCTCGTAGCCGTGGATGTCGAGATTCTTGAAGTTGTAGTAGCCGCCGAGGAGGAGGCAGCCGATCGACAGGGCCGAACCGGAGTAGGAGCCGGTGTCGAAGATCACGCGCGCCTCGAGGGCGGTCAGCGTGCCGTCCTTCTTGCCGCCGAGCTTCACCTCGAAGATCGTCAGCGGCGAGGGGTTCGCCGCGTGGAACTCCTCGGAGCGCGTGTAGATCAGCTTGACCGGACGATTGGTCTTGGCGACGAGCGAGGCGACGAAAGTGTCCAGGAGGACGTACTTCGCGCCGAATGCACCGCCCGGCTGGAGGGGGAGGACGCGCACCTGCGAGGTGGAGAGGCCGAGCGACCGCGCCACTTCATCGCGCACCTGGAAGTACGCCTGGGTGCTCGGGTAGACCGTCACGCCGCCGGAGATCGGGTCCGGGATGATGGCGCAGGTCTGCGGCTCGATGTAGCCCTGGTGGACGTAGTTCACGCGGTAGGTGTTCTCGACGATCGCGTCGGCCGCCGCGAAGCCTGCGGCGACATCGCCGCGATGGAGACGCATGTTGCTGGTCACGTTGTCGGGGAGCTTCTCGGTGCTCACTTCCTCGCCACCGGAGACGGCGGCGTGGAGGTTGGCCTCCTCGGCACCGGAAGCGGGGGTCGCGCGCACGGTCGGCGCATCGAAACGCATCCCCATGATCGGGTCCATCACGACCGGCAGTTCTTCGTACTGCACGGTCACTACCTCGGCGGCATCGGCGGCCTGCTCGATCGTGTCGGCCAGGACGACCGCGACCGGCTGGCCGTCGAAGACCACGAGGTCGCGCGCCAGGAAGTTGAGGCGGCGCGAGCCGGATTCCATCCCGACCAGGGAGAGATCGGCCCCGGTATAGACCGCGTGGACGCCGGGCAATTTCGCCGCTGCGGTGGTATCGATGCTGACGATCCGCGCTGCCGCATAGGGGCTGGTGACGAGCCGCGCGTGCAGCATCCCCGGATACTGCGTGTCGCTCGCATACTTCGTCGCGCCGGTCAGTTTCTGAGGCGCATCGCGCCGGGCGATCGGGCCACCCGCCGTCGGTGTTGCTATTGCCATCCTACGCTCCTTCTTCGCCAATTCATTGGTGGTCGCTGCGGTGGTCGCTGCCGCGACGGCTCCGCCGGAGTCGTTGTGGCACGACTGGCATTGTATCCCATCCGTTCGGATCGCGCGACTTCATACCAGGGCAATATCCAGGAAGGCGATAAAGATTGCACAATCATCGCCGCGATCGCTGCGGCGATGGCACCGGATGGCTCCGGGCTCCTTGACAGTCAATGTCCGATGGCGGACAACAGACGCAGCAGTTAGCCCATCAATTGATCGATGGGAACGCGACAAAGCAATGGCGAGGAGGCGAGGGTCGTGGTGATTGAGGCGAGCGATCTTAGGGCAGCACTGCCTGACCTTGAAAACGATGTGCAGTTGGATGGTCTCGATGGTCCGGTAGCGATCCTGCGGGACAGTCTCGGCGTGCCGCACATCCGGGCCGGTTCCACACACGATGCCTTCTTCGCGCAGGGCTTCGCGCACGCGCAGGATCGCCTCTGGCAGATGGATTACGACCGACGCCGCGCGGCGGGGCGCTGGGCGGAGTGGGCCGGGTCGGCCTGGGTCGATCAGGACATCGTGATGCGCCGCCTCGGCCTCGCGCCGAGCGCGGAGACCGACTACGCCGCGTTCGACGACGAGACGCGGGCGATGTTCGACGCCTACGCCGCCGGGGTCAACGCCTTCATCGGCAGCACCGCTACCTTGCCGGTCGAGTACGGGATCGTGGGGGCGACGCCGGAGCCGTGGCAGCCCTGGGACGGCTGCGCGGTCTACAAGGTGCGCCACGTCCTGATGGGCACCTTCGGGACGAAGCTCTGGCGCGCGCGCATCCTCCAGACGCTCGGGCCGGAGATGGTCCTTAAGTTGCGCGATGGTGGCGGGACGGCGGGGCCGGTGGTCACGCTGCCGGGGGTCGAGTACGCGGCGCTCCCCGACGCGGCGGAATCGGTCTTCGGGGCCGAGGCGCTGGAAGGTGCCTGGGATTGGGCTGCGGGGAGCAACAACTGGGCGCTCACCGGCGCGCGCACCGCATCCGGTCTGCCGTTGCTGGCCGGCGATCCGCATCGCCCGCTCGAAGTGCCGAACGTCTACTACCAGAACCACGTCGCCTGCCCGGATTTCGACGTGATCGGCTACTCCTTCGCCGGTGTTCCCGGCTTCCCGCACTTCGGCCACAACGCCGAGGTGGCGTGGTGTATCACCCATGCCGGGGCCGACTACCACGATCTCTTCATCGAGCGTTTCGCGCCGGACGACCCGACCCGCTACGAGTTTCGCGGGGAGTGGCGCGAGGCCGAGCGCCGACGCGAGACGATCGCGGTGCGCGGCGGCGCGGCACGGGAGATCGATGTCACGGTGACGCATCACGGGCCGATCGTGGTCGGCGATCCGGCGGGCGGGTATGCGTTGGCGTTGCGCTACACCGCGACCGCCGAGGCGAATCTCGGCTTCACCACGTTCCTGCCGATGCTGCGCTCGCGTACCGTGGCCGAACTCGATGCGACGATGCCGCAGTGGGTCGATCCGGCCAACAACTTCTTGATGGCCGACCGGCGGGGGACGGTCGGGGATCTGATGCGCGGGCAGGTGCCGCTCCGTTCACGCGCCAATGCCTGGCTGCCGGTGCCGGGCTGGACCGGTGAGCACGAATGGGTGGGACAGATCCCGTTCGAGGCGTTGCCGCGCGTTCGCGATCCGCAGGGCGGCTACCTCGTCACCGCGAACAACCGAATCGTGACCGACGAATACCCCTATTACGTCGCGCTCGACTGGGCACCGGGGTATCGCGCGTCGCGGATCACCACGCGGCTCAACGCACTCGATACGGGTGCTACGATCGCCAACATGGCCGCGATCCACGCCGATCGCCGATCGCTGCCGAGCTATCACTTCACCGCGCGTCTCGCCCAACTGCAACTCGACCCTCCCCACGCCGACTCGATGCGACATATCCTTTTAGACTGGAACCACGAGCTGCAACCTGATAATAATGGGGCTGTTATCTACATAATCTGGCGAGAATACCTCACCACGCTTTTGACGGAACGCACAAGGCTCGCGGAACTCGCCGCGATACCGCTCAACCAGGAGCCGGTGCCGCTGCGCGCGCTCTCGATCGGCAGTCGGCTCCGCAATACGGTGGTGGCGCTGCTGGCAGCGGACGACACGTCGATCCTCCCCGCAGGGCAGGGGTGGGACGACCTGCTGTCCGAGGCGCTGGCACGCGCCGCCGACTGGTTAACCGAACGCCTCGGTCCCGACCCGGCCACCTGGACCTGGGCAGCGATCCATCGCACCGCGCCGAAGCACACCCTGTCCGGCACGTTCCCCGCACTCGCCGCGCTGCTCGATCCGCCCGCCGTCGGGGTGGGCGGCGACGGCGACACGCCGAACGCGGCGGCCTATGCGGGCCTGACGGGGGTTGGCTTCGCGATCACCAATACCTCGGTGGCGCGCTACTGCTTCGATCTCGCCGATTGGGACAACAGCGGCTGGGTCGTGCCGCTCGGCGCGTCCGGGCATCCGGGGAGCGCGCACTACACCGACCAGATTACCGCGTGGCAGGAAGTGCGGCTCCTACCGATGACCTATAGCCGAGAGAAGATCGAAGCCGATGCACAGGCACGCCAGCAATTGCATCCGTAACACTGGCAGGTGATCGCGACGCGGCGTTAACGAAGGGTGGCGGAGCCAACTGGCCCCGCCACCCCCCTCACTTGTCGGCCACCCCCTCGCGCCGGATGCGCCGCTCGGCTATTGTGGTTCAGAACTCGTTCCAGAGGAACTGGTTCGTGACCTCGTGGTGGAACTGGATCTCGGACGGCTTGATCAGCGTGCCAAGCTTGCGCGGGGAGCGATCCGCCGCCGCCTGCTTGAGGTCGGCGAACTTGTCGCGGATGTCCGCGTCGAGCAGCTCAGCGACATAGCTGCTGCCACGGAACGACTCGATCGCGTCCTGGATGTTGTCCGGCAGGATCGACTCGGTGTTGCGGATCGCGGCATCATGCGGGCCTTCCAGGCCGGTGCGGAAGAGGGTGTACAGGGTGAGGTACGGGTTGGCATCCGGCGCGATCGAGCGGACCTCGACGCGGGCCGACTTGCTGTTGCCGATCGGGATGCGGACCATCGAGCCACGGTCGATCGCGGAAGCCTTGATCTGGTTCGGTGCCTCGAAGTGCGGATCGAGGCGGCGATAGGCGTTCACGCTCGGATTGAGGATCAGGCAGATATCGAGCGCGTTGCTGAGTATTCGCTCGACATAGTTCCACGCCGCGCCGGAGATGCCCTCCTCGCCAGCTTCCTCGAAGAAGATGTTGGTGTCGCCCTTCCCGATCGACATGTTGGTGTGCATGCCGTTGCCGTTGATGCCGGTGACCGGCTTCGGCAGGAAGCTGGCGGTCTGGTCGGAGCGGTAGGCCGTCTGGCGACAGATCAGCTTGTAGAGGGCGATCTGGTCGGCGGCGATCGTCGCCTCGGTGTAGGAGTAGTTCATCTCGAACTGGGCGGGCGCGACTTCCGGATGATCCTTCTCGTTCACGAAGCCCATCGCGCGCTGCACCTCGGCGGCGGTGTCGATGAAGCTTCGCAGCGGGTCGCTCGGCAACGAATGATAGTAGCCGCTGGTGCCGATGAAGTCGAACTTACCCTTCTGCGCGTAGAGCTGCTCGGCATAGCGGCCCTCGAAGATGAAGCCCTCGATCTCATTCGAGGCGTTGCAGACAAGCCCCTCCTGCTCGAACTTCCGCTTGGTGAACGCCTTGAGGCGCGCGCGCATGTCGGCGGGGTAGGGGGAGCCATCGCGCTCCAGCACTTCCCCGAAGACCAGCACCTTACCGGGGGTGAAGATATCGGAGGGGAGCCAGTAGAAGGCCGACCAGTCGATGACGAGGCGCAGATCGGACTCCGCCTGCACCGAGAAGCCGCGCACCGACGAGCC
>JAABUR0100002323.1_pt1 | contig 29480 bp, 30 predicted proteins | sample 5560091 | NCBI WGS metagenome assembly JAABUR01 (sample SAMN10711879, study PRJNA513375) | rock metagenome | isolation source: Antarctica rocks | place: Antarctica: Victoria Land, University Valley sud
AGGACATCCGTCGCCGCTTCACCCGCCCCGATGGGCGGTGGAAGCCGATCACGGCGGACGGGATCATGTTGTTCAACCTCGCAGCAGTGCCGGTCACCCGATACCGCTACCGAGGAAACACGATCCCCAACCCCTGGACCCTGCCAACTAACGCTTGACGGCAGCGGCCGTGGAGAGCCCGGTGCGTGGAGACACACACGCCGGGTTCGGCGAGCGGCCCAGGGAAACGGACCGGGAGCAACCCCGACACCGCGCCCTGGGCCGACTCAACCGGAAGCGGCTGTTGTGCTGTGCGTGGACGAGAAGTCGCAGGTGCAGGCTTTGGGAAGGTCGCAGCCAGCGTTCCCGATGATGCCCGGCATGCCGGAGAAACGGACACACGACTACGTCCGCACGGCACCACCAGCCTGTTCGCTGCGTTCAACGTGGCCGACGGCACCGTCATCTCCAGCCTTCATCGGCGGCACCGGACCATCGAGTTCAAGAAGTTCCTGATCAAGATCGACGAGCAGGTCCCCGCCGGTCTGGAGATTCATCTGGTCTGCGACAACTACGGCACCCACAAGACACCGGCGATCAAGGCCTGGCTGGCCAACCACCCTCGGGTCCACATGCATTTGGCCCCAACGTATTCCAGCTGGATTAATCAGGTCGAGAGATTCTTCGCGTACGTCACCGCGGACCTGCTGCAACGCAGCCATCACAACACCGTCGCGCAGTTGGAAGCGGACCTGCGTCGCTGGGTCAAGGACTGGAACACCCATCCGAAGCCGTTCATCTGGACCAAGACCGCAGACGAGATCCTCACCTCCCTCGCCCGATTATTGCAACGGATCACCGGCGCGGGACACTAGTGTACCCTTGACCGCCGCGCCGCGAGGTGTCACGATGATCTCTTAGGAGTCCGGGTCCCGCCCTCATCCAGGGCCGTCGGCTCCGATAAGGGGAGGTTGGCATGACTACATGCACACGCGTCGCGGGCTCGAAGGTGATCCCAACGACAGTCGCAAGGGCACTCATCGTGACGACACTGATCCTCGCGGCATGCCTGTTGGGTGCTCAGTCAGGTAACGCCGTAGGTATCTCCGATTCGTCAGACTCGCAATCTGCACCCGCTTCCTCAACGTCGGTCGCTGGCTCGATTGCTGTGGAAGGGAAATGGGTAGTGGATTCGGCGGCGCCCGTTAGCTTCAACAAACTCGATGACGCTGGCAATTTGGTGACAGGCACGCATTACGTACTGAAGCCTGATAGGACTGGCGCACCTGCGGACTTAAGGCCAGCATCATGCACTATTGACATACTGCTGTCATATCCCTACGTGCAATACGCACAGGCGAGGGCCGACGCTACAGTCAAGGTATCAGGTTGCGGCCTTGGTTATTACTGGTGGCACCACCTTTACCGCGGAACGTCGCTCATGGACACCAACCGGCCCTACACAGCCAACAACAGCCAGGTTACAGATACGCGACGCTGGTTATGCGACAGCATCCAGGTGAGCGTGCTGTGGCATAACGACGTGCCGACCTACGATCAGACGAAGGCTGGATACATCTACTGTGGCTGATATCGTTATCGGCTCGTCGCGCTATCCCATTGACAGGGTCGAGCGAGTATCACATTCACTGGTGAAGAATCGGGACGGACACTACTCCATTGATGCCCGCCGGTTGTTCGTTAGATTATCGCCAAGACGAGCAGGCCAGTTCCGTGCAGCGCTCAACGGGGAGCGTCTGGATGGGGGCCCGCTGCGGACAATTTTTGACTCCTCGGGTACATGCTGGAAGGTCTTTGGCGGTGGCGAACAATCACCTATCCCGCTCACGGAAAACGATTTCGTCGAGTTTGACTTACTCGTTGAGCCGAGCCCTGAGCAAGACTCTGGCGTCGAGCAGCCGGCCGCCGACGAAGCCTGACGCGGCGCTTGACGTGCACCGGGGCCGGCGACGATCGTCAGAGCCATAGGCTACTCCGGAAAGCTGCTCGGACTCCTCAGAAGTCAACTCCAGCAAAGCTTTCGGACGCCCAGTCTTCGCCATAACACACTCTCACACACATATGCACCGAATTAACGACGCGGGACACTAGTCGGCCTCGATGGTTCCCGCCGGTACGTCGATCCGGCCGTCGGGTCCTGGCTCGAGGACCGTCCACGGCGACAGATACGACTGCTCGGCCAGCGACCGGTAGACCTCAGCGGTCCGGCGCTGGAGCGCGGTATCGCTCTCGAACCGGTCAAGCGCCCGATCGGCGTCGGCGCCCGCCCTCTGTGCCGCGCGCTCGCCGGCGAGCATCACCTCGGTGGCCAACAGCAGCTGTCGGTCCGGCACCGGAATGCCGAATCGCCCGAACTCGATCTCTCGCAGCCATTCCCTGAACTCTCCCGCTTCGCGGTCGACGTCGGCGGCGGCGCGGTGATCGGAGTGGGCGCCCAACCGCGCCGAACCGTAGGCGGCATTGGAGCTGACGTACCGGTCGAGCAGCACCACGTCATGGTCATCGAGGGCCGCCTCGATCTCGTCCTTGGCACCCCACCGATCGAGCGCGAACAGCAGGGCCGTGCCGTACACCGATTCCGACAGGTCACCGAGGCGGCCGTACAGCACATCGCGGATCAGGTCGGCGTGCACGCTGCGGCCGTACCGCGGAAACGCAAGGCTGCGTACCCGTCCGCCGCTCGCGGTGATCTCGGCGGCCAGCCGTGCGGTGAGTGTCCGTTTGCCCGATCCGTCGACACCTTCGATGACGATGAGCCGGCCCACGGCGCTCACCCTACGGTCCGGCATTTCCGCGCGGGCCGCCCGGTGCTGTTTGATGATCGGCATGACGGCAGCCAACAACAGCAAGCCAGAGATCGAGTTCCCGGAGGGTCCGGCGCCCGCCGACCTGCAGATCGAGGACCTCACCGTCGGCGACGGCCCCGAAGCAGTGCCCGGCGCCACCGTCGAGGTGCACTACCTCGGTGTGGAGTTCGACACCGGCGAGGAGTTCGACTCGTCCTGGAACCGAGGCGAGTCCATCAAGTTCCCGCTGCGCGGCCTGATCGCCGGTTGGCAGGAAGGCATCCCCGGGATGAAGGTCGGCGGCCGGCGCACGCTCACCATCCCGCCGCGGCTGGCCTACGGGGAGTCGGGCGCCGGTCATCGGCTGTCCGGCAAGACGCTGATCTTCGTCATCGACCTGCTGGGTGTTGGCTGACCGGTCGGAGGCGGCCGGGCATCCGAACGGAACGGCCCGCGAGCAGCACGCCCGCGGGCCGATCCGTGCACCGCACAGTTCAGTAGCGGTAGTGGTCGGACTTGTAGGGGCCCTCGACGTCGACCCCTATGTACTCGGCCTGCTCCTTAGTCAGCTTGGTGAGCTTGCCGCCGAGTGCCTCGACATGGATCCTGGCGACCTTCTCGTCCAGGTGCTTGGGGAGGCGATAGACCTCCTTGTCGTACTCGGCGTTCTTGGTGAACAGCTCGATCTGGGCGATCGTCTGGTTGGCGAACGAGCTGCTCATGACGAACGACGGGTGACCGGTGGCGTTGCCCAGGTTCAGCAGCCGGCCCTCACTGAGCAGCAGGATGGTCTTGCCGCTGTTGAACGTCCACAGGTGCACCTGCGGCTTGATCTCGATCTTGGTGGCACCGCTGCGAGCCAACGCGGCCATGTCGATCTCGTTGTCGAAGTGGCCGATGTTGCCCAGGATCGCCTGATGCTTCATCCGCTGCATGTGCTCGAGCCGGATGATGTCCTTGTTGCCGGTGGTGGTGATGACGATGTCGGCCCGCTCGATGGTGTCATCGACGGTGGCGACCTCGAATCCGTCCATCAGCGCCTGCAGAGCGCAGATCGGGTCGATCTCGGCGATCACCACCCGGGCACCCTGGCCGCGCAGCGACTCGGCGGAACCCTTGCCGACGTCGCCGTAGCCGCAGATCAGCGCCACCTTGCCGCCGATCAAGGTATCGGTGGCCCGGTTGATCCCGTCGATCAGCGAGTGCCGGCAGCCGTACTTGTTGTCGAACTTGCTCTTGGTCACCGAGTCGTTGACGTTGATCGCCGGGAACAGCAGTTCGCCGGCGGCGGCCAGCTGGTAGAGCCGCAGCACGCCGGTGGTGGTCTCCTCGGTGACGCCCATGATGGCGGGGGCGACCTTGGTCCAGTAGCCGGGATTGTTCGCCAGCGATGTGCGTAGCAGATCGAGGATGACGGCGTACTCCTCGCTGTCGTCCTCGGTGGTGTTCGGTACAACGCCGGCCTTCTCGTACTGCAGGCCCTTGTGAATCAGCAGGGTGGCGTCGCCGCCGTCATCCAGGATCATGTTCGGGCCGAGCGGTTCGCCGTCCCGATGACCGTCGGCATCCGGCCAGCGCAGCATCTGCTCGGTGCACCACCAGTACTCCGATAGCGTCTCCCCCTTCCAGGCGTAGACCGACACACCTTCCGGCGCTTCGGGTGTGCCGTACGGTCCGACAACGGTGGCGGCGGCGGCGTGATCCTGGGTGGAGTAGATGTTGCAGCTCACCCAGCGGACGTCGGCGCCCAGGCTGACCAGCGTTTCGATCAGCACGGCCGTCTGGATGGTCATGTGCAGGGATCCGGCGATCCGGGCGCCCTTCAGCGGCTGCACATCGGCATACTCCCTGCGCAGAGACATCAGGCCGGGCATCTCGTGCTCGGCGAGCTGGATCTCCTTGCGGCCGTAGTCGGCGAGGGCGAGATCGGCGACCTTGAAGTCCAGGCCGTTCACGATGTCGGCCGTGAGGTCGAAGATGGGGCTTTCGGTGATTGTCACGCTGGGACTCCCTGAGCAGGTGGGCGGCGCCGCGCTTGTGGCAGCGCTCTGATGAGGCCGGACTCGGGCACCTGCCCTGCACCGGACGCCTCACGGGCAGCTTCGGGTAGCACTGCGTGTTGAGGCGTGCGTGTCAGTCATTGAGGCTACCGGACTGTGCCCTGTATACCCAGATCCCCCACCGGCACTAGCCGCCGGGCCGGACGCCCGGTCAGCGGCGTAGCTGCTCGTTCTGCCGACGGACTTCGTCCCGCAATCGCTGTGGTGACGGACCGGTACCCAGGATCTCCCGACTGGACGCCGGTACCACCGCCGACAACTGCTCCCCGAACAGGGCGCGCACCTGATCCGATCCGGCGCCCTGCGCACCCAGCCCGGGCGCCAGGATCGGTCCGTTCAGTGCCGCGACGTCCACATCGAGCGAGCCCATCGTTGCGCCGATCACCACACCGAACGATCCGAGGGGGTCTGCTCCGTCGTTCAGCGCGGCTACCTCGTCGATGAGGCTCTGGGCCACCGATCGGCCGTCGGGCCCGGTCGCCAACTGAACCTCGCGGCCCTCGGCGTTCGAGGTGCGGCACAGCACGAACAGTCCACGCCCTGATCGCTGGGCGGACAGCACCGCCGGCAGCAGTGAACCAAAGCCCAGGTACGGCGACACGGTGAGGGCGTCGACCGCCAGTGGCGAACCGTCGTCCAGGTAGGCCCTCGAGTAGGCGTGCATGGTCGAGCCGATGTCGCCACGTTTGGCGTCCAGCAGCACCAGCGCGCCGGCCCGCTGCAACGCGGCGATGGTGCGCTCCAGCACCGCGATGCCCGCACTGCCGAAGGCCTCGAAAAAGGCAGATTGGGGTTTCACGATGGCCGCGGTATCGCCGAACGCCTCGGCGGCGGTCAGCGCGAACGTCTCCAGGCCCGCCGCGTCCACCGGCAGACCCCAGGCCTTCAGCAGCTCGGGGTGCGGGTCGACCCCGACGCAGAGCGGTCCGCGAGCCGCCATCGCGGCGTGCAGCCGCGCGCCGAAGCCGTTGTCCGCCATCCTGTCTCTCGATCAGCCGGTCTTCGGTGCGGTCGCCGGCGGGGGCGCCGCGACTGAGGGACCGGCGTGGCGCGCGGCGATGGCGGTGGTCAGGCCGCGCACCAGTGCGGGACCGTGGTAGATGAATCCGGTGTACAGCTGGATCAGCGCGGCGCCGGCGTCCAGCATCGCCAGACCGTCGTCGGGCGTGCTGATTCCCCCGACGCCCATCACCGGCAGGTCGGTGTGCCGGCAGACGAAACGGACAACGTCCAGGGCCCGACGCCGGAGCGGGGCTCCGGAAAGCCCACCGGCCTCGTTCCCGATCTGCGCGTCCGAGGGGACGATGCCGTTCCGCGACACCGTGGTGTTGGTGGCGATCACACCGGCGATCCCGCGGTCGGAGCAGACCTGCAGCAACTCGGCGATGGCCGGGTCAGGCAGGTCTGGGGCGATCTTGACCAGCACCGGCACCCCGGTAGGAGCACCCGCTCCGTCCCGACCGGCCGGGCCAGCGCTGCCGGCGGTGCTCCGGCCCCGGTGGCTGTCCTTGGTCGCCAAGACCTGTGTGTGCTCGGTCAACGCTCCGAGCAGCTCGTTGAGCGGCGCACGGTCCTGCAGGCTGCGCAGGCCGGGTGTATTGGGTGACGACACGTTGACGGCGATGTAGTCGGCGACGGGATGCACCGCGGTCAGTGCGTACAGATAGTCGGCAATCGCGTCCGAAACCGCTACCGCCGTGGACTTACCCAGCGAGATGCCCAGCGGTACGCCGATGCTGCCCCGCCCGCCGATGGCCGTCACCCGGTCGGCCAGCGCGCCCGCGCCGGCGTTGTTGAAGCCCATCCGGTTGACGATCGCCTCCGACGCGGTCAGCCGGAACAGCCGCGGTCTGTCGTTGCCGGGTTGTGGCCGGGCGGTGACGGTGCCGGCCTCGACGTATCCGAACCCGAGGGCCGGCCAGGCCCGCAACGCCTCACCGTCCTTGTCGACGCCGGCCGCCAGCCCTACCGGGTTCGGAAAGTCCAGGCCGAACACCCTGCGCTGCACCGGGTCCGCCGCCAGCAGGCGATGCAGGGCGCGACAGAGGACCGGGTGTGCGGAGAGCCGGGCCAGAGCGCCGAGCGACCGGCGATGGGCGGTCTCGGCGTCCCCGCCGCCCAACCGGAACAGCGCCGGCCGGGCCAGCCGGCGATAACCCAGCTCCAGCAGTCCCATCAGTGGGCAACCACCGCAGTCGGCGCGCGGAGCCTGCGGTGCAGCTCCTGCAGCGGCGCCACCCCGATGTCCGATCGGATCGACGCCTCGATGCCCTGCACCGCCGCGGCCGCACCAGCGATGGTGGTGATGCACGGGATGTCGGCGGCCACCGCGGCCGTCCGGATCTCGTAACCATCGATCCGCGGTCCCGAGTTCCCGTACGGAGTGTTGATGACCAGATCGATCTGACCGTTCCGGATGCGCTCGACGACCGTGTCGGCGTCCGTCTCCCCGGCCGCGGTGGCAGCGCTCTCGAAGTACTTGCGCACCGTCTGAACATCCATCCCGTTGCGGCGCAGCATCTCCGCTGTCCCTTCCGTCGCGACGACGGCGAACCCGAGGTCGGCCAGTCGTTTCACCGGGAAGACGATGGCGCGCTTGTCGGCGTTGGCCACCGAGACGAACACCGTTCCGCTGACCGGCAGCGACCCGTAGGACGCGGTCTGCGACTTGGCGAACGCCGGGCCGAAGGCGCTGTCCAGCCCCATCACCTCACCGGTGGACCGCATCTCCGGACCCAGCAGCGAGTCGATACCGGTGCCGTCGGGTCTGCGGAACCGGTGGAACTGCATCACCGCCTCCTTCACCGCGACGGGTGCGCCGACGGGAAGCCGACCGCCGTCACCGGTGGCCGGCAACAGGCCCTCGACGCGGAGATCGGCGATGCTGGACCCGGCCATGATCCTGGCCGCCGCCTTCGCCAGCGCAACGGCTGTCGCCTTCGACGAGAACGGAACGGTGCGGGATGCCCGCGGATTCGCCTCCAGCACGTACAGGGTCTGTCCCTTGAGCGCGTACTGGACGTTCAGCAGACCGCACACGCCGACCCCCTTGGCGATCGCCTCGGTGTGCGCGCGCACCTTGGCGATGTCGCTGCGGCCCAGCGTGATCGGCGGCAGCACACATGCCGAGTCGCCGGAGTGCACCCCGGCCTCCTCGATGTGCTCCATCACGCCGCCCAAGTAGACTTCGGTGCCGTCACACAGGGCGTCGACGTCGATCTCGATCGCGTCGTCGAGGAACCGGTCGACCAGCACCGGCCGGTCCGCCGCGATCTCGGTGGCCCTGTCGATGTAGTCCGCCAGGGCCTGCTCGTCGTACACGATCTCCATGCCGCGTCCGCCCAGCACGAACGACGGCCGGACCAGCACCGGATAGCCCACCCTGGCGGCAACCCGTCTGGCCTGCTCGAACGAGGTCGCCATGCCGAATTCGGGTGCCGGTAATCCCGCGCGCCGCACCAGTTCTCCGAATTGGCCACGGTCCTCGGCCAGATCGATCGCTTCCGGCTGAGTTCCCAAAATCGGGATGCCGGCATCCCGCAGGTCCCGGGCCAGCTTCAGCGGGGTCTGCCCGCCGAGGGTGACGATCACGCCGGCCACCGTGCCCGAGCGCTGTTCGGAGGCGATCACCTCCAGCACGTCTTCGGCGGTCAGTGGCTCGAAGTAGAGCCGGTCGGAGGTGTCGTAGTCGGTCGAGACCGTCTCCGGATTGCAGTTCACCATCACCGTCTCGAAACCCGCATCCCGCAACGCTAGTGCCGCGTGCACACACGAGTAGTCGAACTCGATGCCCTGACCGATCCGGTTTGGCCCGGAGCCGAGGATGACGACCTTCGGCCGCTCGTGTTGCTCGGCGACCTCCGACTCGGCCATCGGATCCAGCTCGTACGCCGAGTAGTGATACGGCGTGTGTGCCTCGAACTCGGCCGCGCAGGTGTCGACGGTGAGGAACACCGGCCGGATCCCGGCATCGTGCCGCCGCTTGCGGACCGCTCGTTCGGTGTGCAGGCCGTCGCCTGAGTGGCTGCGCAGCCCGGCGATGTCGGCGTCGGACAGTCCGTACCGCTTCGCCCTGCGCAGCAAGGCATCGTCCAGTTCGGCGGTGGCCGACACCTCGTCACCGACGCCGGCGACCAGCGCCAACTGGTCCAGGAACCACGGGTCGATGCCGGTTACCTCGTGGAGCAGCTCGATGTCCGCGCCGGACCGGATGGCCGCGAGAATGCGATACCAGCGGCCGTCCTGTGCCGGACCCAGCGAGGCCACGAAACCGTCCAGATCGGCCACCGATGGCGGCTCGGCGAACAAGTACCCGCTCGCCGTGGTCTCCATAGACCGCAACGCCTTTCCGAAGGCCTCGGCGAACGACCGTCCGATGGCCATCGCCTCGCCGACCGACTTCATGGTGGTGGTGAGTACCGGGTCCGCTCCGGGGAACTTCTCGAACGCGAATCGCGGCACCTTCACCACCACGTAGTCAAGAGTCGGCTCGAAGGCCGCCGGGGTGGCCAGAGTGATGTCGTTGGCGATCTCGTCCAGGGTGTAGCCGATCGCCAGCTTGGCGGCGATCTTCGCGATCGGGAATCCGGTGGCCTTCGAGGCCAGCGCCGACGACCTGGAGACCCGCGGGTTCATCTCGATCACGATCAGCCGGCCGCTGGCCGGTTCTACCGCGAACTGGATGTTGCAGCCGCCGGTGGCCACCCCGACCGCGCGCAGGATGGCAAGCCCGAGGTCGCGCATCCGCTGGTACTCGCGGTCGGTCAGCGTCATGGCCGGAGCCACCGTCACCGAATCGCCGGTGTGCACGCCCATCGGGTCAAGGTTTTCGATCGAGCAGACGACGACCGCGTTGTCGTGCGAGTCGCGCATCAGCTCGAGCTCGTACTCCTTCCAGCCGAGCACGCTCTCCTCGATCAGCACCTCGGTCACCGGCGAAGCGGCCAGGCCGGCGCCGGCGATACGGTCCAGATCCGCCAGGGTGTAGGCCATCCCCGAGCCAAGGCCACCCATCGTGAACGATGGCCGGACCACCACCGGTAGGCCGAGGTCGGCGACGGTGGCCCGAACCTCCTGCATCGAATGACACACCGATGAGCGTGGCACGTCGCCTCCGACGGAGCGGACGATGTCCTTGAAGATCTGCCGGTCCTCGCCGCGTCGGATCGCCCCGACATCGGCCCCGATCAACTCGACGCCGTAGGAGTCCAGGATCCCCAGCTCGGACAGGGCGATGGCGGTGTTCAGGGCGGTCTGGCCGCCCAGGGTGGCCAGCACCGCCTGCACCGGGGTGCCGGCCGCGAGCTGATCGGCGAGGACCTTCTCGACGAATGCCGGGGTGATCGGCTCGATGTAGGTGGCGTCGGCGAACTCCGGATCCGTCATGATGGTCGCCGGGTTGGAGTTGATGAGCGACACCCGGATCCCCTCGCTGCGCAGCACCCGGCAGGCCTGGGTGCCCGAGTAGTCGAACTCACAGGCCTGCCCGATCACGATGGGTCCGGAGCCGATCACCAGAATGTGCCCGATGTCCTCACGGCGCGGCATGCGCAGCCCCGTTCTCTGCGGCGTCGTCCCGTTGTGCGGATTTCCGGGCCGCCATCAGGGCGAGGAAGTCGTCGAACAGATAACCGGCGTCGTGCGGACCGGGAGCCGCCTCCGGGTGGAACTGGACCGAGAAGGCCGGCAGGTCAAGGCATTCCAGCCCCTCCACCACGTCGTCGTTCAGACAGCTGAATGCCACCCTTACCCGGCCGTACCCGGTCTGCACCACCTCGCCCGGCGCGGCCGGCACCGCGACCGCGAACCCGTGGTTCTGCGCGGTGACGAGCACCTTCCCGGTGCGGTGGTCGACCACCGGCTGATTGATACCGCGGTGGCCAAAGACCAGTTTGTAGGTACCGAATCCCATTGCCCGGCCGAGGATCTGGTTGCCGAAGCAGATACCGAACAGCGGGATCGCGCGGTCCAGTACGGCCCGGGTCAACCGCACCTGCGGATCGGCGGTGGCCGGGTCGCCCGGGCCGTTGGACAGGAACACCCCGTCGACACCGCCGCCGCCCTTATCCAGCTCCAGCACATCGTCGATCGTCGCGTCCGCCGGCAGAACGTGGGTGCGTACTCCGCGGCGGGCGAACATCCGTGGCGTGTTGGACTTGATGCCGAGGTCGATGGCAGCTACAGAGAACCGGCGCACCCCTTGGGGTTCGACGGTGTACGGTCCACCCGTCGACACGTCGCCGGCCAGCTCGGAGCCGGCCATCGGCGGCGTCCGCCGCACCCGCTCCAGCATCTGTTCGTCGGTGCCGAGATCCCCGCCGGAGAACACGCCGCATCGCATCGCTCCGGCCGATCTGAGATGCCGGGTGAGACTTCGGGTGTCGACGTCGCAGATGCCCACCACGTTCTGCCGCACCAGCTCCTCGGGCAGCGACGTACTCGCCTGCCAGTTCGACGGCCGAACCGCCAGGTCCCTGATCACCAGGCCGGCCGCCCAGATCCGTGCCGACTCGCTGTCGGAGTTCTGCGGCGCATCGACCCAGCCGGTGTTGCCGATCTGCGGCGCCGTGGCCACCACCACCTGACGGTGATAGGACGGATCGGTGAGCGTCTCCTGATATCCGGTCATACCGGTGCTGAACACCGCCTCGCCGTATGCGGTACCGATTGCCCCGAAAGCGGTTCCGCGATGTATCCGGCCGTCCTCGAGCACCAGCGCCGCCGGCTGGAGCCGGCCGCTCGGTGTGGTGCCTGTCATCCTGGCACCGCCGCGGACGGCAGCAGCTCGCCGTCCGACACCGTTCTGCGACCTCTGAGGAAGGTGGCCACCACTCGGGCCGGTAGCTCCATCCCCTCGAACGGGGTGTTGCCGGAGAGGCTGGCGCAGTCGGCGCCGCGGACCGTCCAGCGCGCTTCCGGGTCCACCAGCACCAGATTCGCAGGCTCGCCGGCCGCGATCGGGCGGCCATGCCCGGCCAGTCCGCCGATCACGGCTGGGATCTCACTCATCACCCTGGCCACACCTCGCCAGTCCAGCAGACCGGTCAGGACCATCGTCGACGCCACCACCGACAGAGCCGTCTGCAGTCCGAGCATGCCGGGTGACGCCAGGTCCCACTCGCATTCCTTGTCCTGTCTGGCATGTGGGGCATGGTCGGTGGCCACGATGTCGATCGTCCCTGCCGCCAGCGCTGCCCGCAGCGCGGCCACATCGGATCCGGTGCGCAGCGGCGGATTCACCTTGAACACCGGGTCGTAGCCGACTGCGAGGTGATCGGTCAGCAGCAGATGGTGCGGAGTGACCTCGGCCGTGACCCGGGTGCCGCGGGCCTTCGCCGCCCCCACCACCTCGACGGCACCGGCGGTGGACAGGTGGCAGATGTGCAGCCGGGAACCGACATGACCGGTCAGCAGGCAGTCCCTGGCGATGATCGCCTCCTCCGCGACCGATGGCCAGCCGGCCATTCCGAGAGCCGCTGAGACCTCGCCCTCGTGCATCTGAGCGCCTTCGGTCAGGCGCGGTTCCTGCGCGTGCTGGGCGATCACCCCGTCGAAGGCCTTCACGTATTCCAGGGCGCGGCGCATGATCAACGGGTCGGAGACACACTCGCCGTCGTCCGAGAACATCCGGACGCCCGCTGCCGACGACGCCATCGCGGCCAGCTCGGCGAGCCGCCGGCCCTTCCGTCCGACGGTGACGGCTCCGATCGGCTGCACGTCGACCAGCCCGACATCCCTGCCGAGCCGGAAGACCTGCTCGACCACGCCGGCCGTGTCCGCGGCCGGCTCGGTGTTGGGCATCGCGAACACCGCCGTGTAACCGCCGAGAGCGGCTGCCGCCGAACCTGTTTCGATGGTCTCCGCATCTTCCCTGCCCGGTTCCCGCAGATGCGCGTGCAGGTCGACCAGGCCGGGCAACAACACCAGTCCGGCTGCGTCCAGCACCTCGGCGTCGAGTCTGCCGGCCGCGCCCGCGGCTTTCCGGCCCACAGCCGCGATCACACCGTCGGCGATCAGCACGTCGGCGGCGCTCTCCCCGTAGGGCGCCGCAGACCTGATCAGCACCGCCCGGTCGCCCGCGTGGGTCATCGGCCGACCTCCATCTCACCCGACAACAGGAGATACAGCACGGCCATCCGGACCGTCACCCCGTTGGCCACCTGCTCGACGATCACCGAGCCGGCGCCGTCGGCGACCGCCGGACTGATCTCCATGCCCCGGTTCATCGGACCCGGGTGCATCACGACGCCGTGCCGATCGAGCAGAGCACGCCGTCTGCTGTCCAGACCGTAGGACCGCGCGTACTCGCGTGCCGTCGGGAAGAAGGATCCGCTCATCCGTTCCTGTTGCACCCTCAGCATCATCACCGCATCGGCTCCCGGCAACGAGCTGTCCAGATGGTAGGAAACGGTGACCGGCCAATGCTCTACGCCAACCGGCAGCAGGGTCGGTGGGGCGACGAGGACCACGTCGGCGCCGAGGGTGGACAGCAGCAGCACATTCGACCTGGCGACCCTGGAGTGCAGCACATCGCCGACCACCACTATCTTCCGGCCGTCGAGGTCGCCCAGGTGCCGGCGCAGCGTGAAGGCATCCAGCAAGGCCTGAGTGGGGTGCTCGTGGGTGCCGTCACCGGCGTTCACCACCCGACCGTCCACCCAGGCCGAGAGCTGCCGGGGCGCGCCGGAGGAGGAGTGTCGGCAGACGACCGCGTCGGCGCCCATCGCCTGCAAGGTGAGCGCGGTGTCCTTGAGTGACTCGCCCTTGGAGACACTGGAACCCTTGGCGGAGAAATTGATGACGTCTGCCGACAACCGTTTGGCAGCCAGCTCGAAGGAGATCCGGGTACGGGTCGAATCCTCGTAGAACAGGTTGACCACGGTCCGTCCGCGCAAGGTCGGCAGCTTGCGGACCTCCCGGCCGGCCATCGCCTGGTCCAGCCGCTCTGCGGTGTCCAGCACGTGCAGCGCGGTGGCGCGGTCGAGGTCGCCGGCCGACAACAGATGCCGGGGCATGATGACGGCCGTCCCGGCGGCGGCCACCTGGGCGACCGCTGGACTCCGGGTGGCGGTCATCCGCGGATCAGCTCGACCGCGTCGCGGCCGTCGATCTCGGTGAACCGGACGGCGACGCCGTCGGCGGCGGCCGTCGGAATGTTCTTGCCGACGAAATCCGCGCGGATCGGTAGCTCCCGGTGACCGCGGTCGACCAGTACCGCCAGCTGGACGGCCGCAGGACGCCCGTGGTCGCGCAGCGCGTCGAGGGCAGCCCGGACGGTGCGGCCGGAGTAGAGCACGTCGTCGACCAGGACACAGGTCAGGCCGTCCACCCCGCCGGGCGGGATCCTGGTCTCCTCCAGTGCCCGCGGAGGGTGCCGGCGCAGGTCGTCGCGGTACAGCGTGATATCCAGCGAACCGACCGGACAGCGCCGGCCGCCGAACGCGTGGATCCGATCACCCAGGCGGTGCGCGAGATGGACGCCGCGGGTCGGAATGCCCAGCAGCACAACCGGTTCGTCACCGTGTCGTTCCAGGATCTGGTGCGCAATCCGATCGACGGTCCGCGCCATGTCCAGGCCGGAGAGCACGATCGTCGCGGATCCCATGGATTGGTTGACCGACCCGGCTGCCGACCGTGGCGATGTCACACTGTGGGCAGAGGACGGACGGGCAGGCGTGTGCCCTGTGTGCATTCGGTTCTCCTTTCCCGCCTCACCGGACGGGTTTGAAGGATGTGCCCGACCGTAGCCTAACAACCCTCCCGGAGCTGGGACACGCCGGTCCCCGTGGGTGCGCGGCCGTGATCGCCGACTACTGTGCGTAAAGCACCGGGTGCGTTCGGCGTCCGGGAAGCGGCAGCGTTGTTTCCCACTCGAGGAGTCACGGGATGCAGGACTATTCCCACGCGCTCGGAGCACGTCTCCGCGCGGTCCGCAACCAGCAGGGCCTGAGCCTGCATGGCGTCGAGGAGAAGTCCGAGGGTCGCTGGAAGGCGGTGGTGGTCGGTTCCTACGAGCGTGGTGACCGGGCCATCACCGTCACCAAGTTGGCCGAACTCGCCCAGTTCTACACCGTGCCGATCACCGATCTGCTGCCCGACATCAGTACGGCACAGCCGAATTCGCCGTCCGCCAAACTCGTCATCGACCTGCAGCGGTTGGCGGAGCTGCCGACCTACCAAGCCGGGCCGTTGGCGCGGTACGCCTCGACAATCCAGAGTCAGCGTGGAGAGTATTCGGGTCGATCGCTCACCATCCGGGCCGAGGATCTGCGCTCGTTGGCGGTGATCTACGGCATACCGCCGGCCCAGCTCGCCGGCCAACTCATCGACTGGGGCGTTCTTCCTGAGGGCACCGACATCAGCTGAGCTGCAGCGGTTCGGCTTCCGGTGCCGCCGGCCGGGTCATCATTCGCGCAGGTGCGGTGTGACAGCCAGGATCTGGCCCAGCAGGCCGTTGACGAACCTGGGCGAGTTGTCGGTGGACAACGTCTTGGCTTCCTCGACGGCCTCGTCGATCACCACGGCGGCCGGCACATCGGTCGCGCACAGCAGTTCGTACACACCGATCCGCAGGATGGCGCGGTCGACGGCCGGCATGCGTTCCAGGGTCCAGCCCTCGGCGTGCTGGGAAAGCAGGTCGTCGATCCGAGCCGAATGCTCGACGACGCCGCGAATCAGCGATTCCGCATAGTCGCCCAGGACGAACGGTTCCGGCCCCGACAGCCGCTCGGCCATCACCTGCAGCGGATCGGCGGAACGGGCGTCGGCCGCGTACAGGATGTCCAGGGCGCGCTTACGGGCCCTGGATCGAGCCGACACGACCGGACACCGCCCCTTCGGTTCGTCGCACTCAGGATACGACTCAGTTGTTGATACGACTCAGTTGTTGATACGACTCAGTTGTTGATACGACCGAGATACCGGCCGTCCCGGGTGTCGACCTTGATCTTGTCGCCGGTGTTCAGGAACAACGGCACGCCGATCTCCGCTCCGGTTTCCAGGGTGGCCGGCTTGGTGCCGCCGGTGGACCGGTCACCCTGCAGGCCTGGATCGGTGTGCCGGATGGTGAGCTCGACCGATGCCGGTAGTTCCACGAACAGCACCACTCCGCCGTTCTGCGCGACGGTGGCTTCCTGGTTCTCCAGCAGGTAATCGGCCACCGAACCGACGGTGGCAGCGGGTATGTGGATCTGCTCGAAGGTGTCGCCGTCCATGAAGACGAAATCGGTGCCGTCCTTGTACAGGAACGTCATGTCCCGTTTGTCGACTGTTGCCGTCTCCACCTTGACCCCGGCATTGAAGGTCCGGTCGACAACCTTGCCGGACATCACGTTCTTCAGGGTGGTGCGCACGAATGCCGGGCCCTTGCCCGGCTTGACGTGTTGGAACTCGGTGATGGTCCAGAGTTGGTGATCGATGTTGAGGACCAGTCCGTTCCGGAAATCGCTGGTGCTTGCCACGTAACGCCTTTCGCTGTGCTGCTCGGTGTCGCCCGGTGGCGGGCCGCAGCGGGCTACAGCACCAGGAGTTCCTTGGTCGTCATGGTGAGGACGCGGTATCCGTCGGGCCGGACGACCCCGGAGTCCTCAATGCGCACGCCGCCACGATGCGGCAGGTAGATGCCCGGCTCGACGGTGACGCACATGTCCGCAGCCATGATAGCCGTGGAATCCCGTCCGACCGCCGGAGCCTCGTGGATCTGCAGGCCGATGCCGTGGCCCAGACCGTGGATGAAATGCTCCCCGTGGCCTCCCGCTTCGATGACGGAGCGGGCAGCCGAGTCCACCTCGTGGCCGCTGGCGCCCGGACGGACGGCGTCCCGGCCGGCCTGCTGAGCCGCGGCGACCACGTCGTGGATCTCCTGCTGCCAGCCGGCCGGCGGTCCCAGGACGACAGTACGGGTCATGTCCGAGTGGTAGCCGGCGACCTCGGCGCCGAAGTCGAACTTGACCAGGTCTCCTGGTCGCGCCGCCACGTCGGTCGGCTGGTGATGCGGGACGGCCGAATTCCTCCCGGTCGCCACGATGGTGGGAAATGCAGGATCAATGGCGCCCAGTACCCGCATCCGATGGTCGAGGTCCAGGCCCATCTCCCGCTCGGTGCGGCCCGATCGGACGCCACCGGCGTCGATCAGGTCGGCGAACGCCCGGTCCGCGACAGCGCACGCTCTGCCCAGTGCGTCGATCTCCGCGCTGTCCTTGATCGCCCGGCCCGACTCGACAAGGTCCGTGGTGGGCACCAACTCGATCTTGTCGGTGGCCGCCGCGGCAGCATCGCCGAGTGCCCGATGCCCGGCATAGCTGATGGCATTCGATTCGAAGCCGACCCGGCCGCCGGCCAGGGTGATCAGAGCACGATCACACGTTCGGTCGATGATCCGCCGCATCTCGGGAAGTTGCTCGGCCGACTGGGTTTCGTAGCGGCCGTCGGTGCAGAAGGTCGCGGACTCGTCGACGGCGCCGGCAGCGCGGATCAGCAGGGCGGCGTTCGAGCCGGTGAACCCGGTGAGGTACCTGATGTTGGTCAGGTCGGTGACCAGCAGCGCGTCGATCCCGGCCTCGGCGATCCGGTCGGCCAGTACCGCGCGCCGGGTCGCCGGACCGGCTGTGGCCGGGTCGGAGGCGCGCAGGTCTGAGGTCAGCAGGTCGGCCATGGGCCGATGCTACGGCGACAGTTCCGCCATTCGATCCGTTCCGCCGGAGGGATGGCATGGATTCGACCTGCTCGGCAGGGCTGGCAGGATCGAGGTATGGCGTGGGAACGAGAACCAGATCAGACCGCTCCGGCCCTCACCCCGCTGCTCCACCAGCGCTGGAGCTCCCGGGTCTTTGACCCGGAACACCAGCTCTCCGACGACGATCTGACCACGCTGCTGGAAGCCGCACGATGGGCACCTTCGGCGGGGAACAGCCAACCATGGGCATTCCTGGTCGGCCGCAGAGGCGATGCGACCCACTCCGCTTTCATCGAACAGCTCTCGCGCGGCAACTCGTTCTGGGCGCCGAGGGCCAGCGCGCTGCTGGTCAGCCTGCACAGGATCGCCGCCGAACCCGGCAGCGACTTCCCGTACTCCGACTACGCCGCCTACGACCTCGGTCAGGCGGCCGCGCACATCACCGTCCAAGCCCAGTCGATGGGCTTGTACGTGCATCAGTTCGCCGGTTTCGATCACGACCGGGTCGCCCGGGTGTTCGAAGTGCCCGAACACTGGCAGGTGACCACCGGCATCGCCGTCGGGCGGCTCTCCCCGGTCTCCACCATCGAAGATGTAGAGCCGTCGCTCGCCGTCCGTGAACGTCGGCTCCGTCAGCGGAACCCGTTGTCGCAGTTCGTTTTCGAGAAGTCCTTCGGCACCTCCGCCGGGTGGCTGCCGGGGCCGGGGCACCAGCAGAGCCCGGCCACCGACCCGGAATGAGGGCCGGAGCCCTGAAACCCGGCGGCCGCTGCACCGACGTCGGCTCCTTGCCGAGCTAGTCCGCCGGCCGAGATGCGATGAATCGCAAAGCCGATTCGTACCCGCCCGGCCCCAGCCCGGCGATCACCCCCGTTGCCACAGCGGAAATCACCGAATGATGCCGGAAGTCCTCCCGTGCGTGGATGTTCGACAGGTGTACCTCGACCAGGTCGGCGGTCCGCTGGGACACCGCGTCCCGCAAGGCGATCGAGTAGTGCGTCCAGGCCGCGCCGTTCAGCACCACGGGAATGTGGCCGTCAGCCGCTTCGTGCAGCCAGTGCACCAGCTCGCGCTCGTCATCCGTCTGTCGTACCTCGACGTCCAGGTCCAGTGTCAGCCCGACCGCACACACATCGGCGGCCAGTTCATCGTGGGTGAGGTGGCCGTAGAGGTCCGGTTCCCGAGTTCCCAGCCGGCCGAGGTTCACGCCGTTGAGCACCAGCACCTTCCGCCGAGGGCCGGTCCGATCGTCGGAGAGCAGGTCGTCACCCGGCGTGCGCAGGACGGCTGATCCCTCCGAGTCCCCATCGTCACTCAGGCTCATTTCGCGCTCTCCTTCTTCGCGCTGTTCTCGGCGATGCCGGCCAACGCGGCGCGCAGCATCTCAGGATCGGGACCTTCCAGCCGACCGGGCCGGCCGATACCATCCAGCACCACGAAACGCAGTGTGCCGGAACGGGACTTCTTGTCGATACCCATCGCCTGAATCAACTCGTCGGGCGCGTCCAGGTGGTATCCGGTGGGCAGGCCCAGCGACTGGAGTACGGCCCGATGCCGGTCGACGGTGGCATCGTCCAGCCGGCCGGCGGCCCTGGACAACTCGGCGGCGAACACCATCCCGACGCTCACCGCCTCACCGTGCCGCCAGCGGTAGTGCTCACGCTTCTCGATCGCATGCCCGAGGGTATGGCCGTAGTTGAGAATCTCCCGGGGGCCGGCTTCCAACAGATCGGCGCTCACCACGTCGGCCTTCACCTTGACGGCGCGATACACCAACTCCGGCAACACATTCCCGCCGGTGTCCAGTGCTGCCTGCGGGTCCGCCTCCACCAGCTCGATGATCCGCGGATCGGCGACGAATCCGCACTTCACCACCTCGGCCATCCCCGCCGCCAACTCGGCGCGCGGCAACGTGTCCAGCATCGCCAGATCCGCGATCACCGCCGACGGCTCGTGGAACGCGCCCACCAGGTTCTTGCCGGCTCCGGTGTTGATGCCGGTCTTCCCGCCGACCGCGGCGTCCACCATGCCGAGCAGGGTCGTCGGCACGTGCACCAGGCGGACACCGCGCATCCAGCTGGCGGCGGCGAAACCGGCCACATCGGTCACCGTACCGCCGCCCAGGCCGACCACCACGTCGGCACGGCCGAGTCCGACCTGACCGAACACATCCCAGCAGAACGCAAGCACGCCAAGCGTTTTGGCATCCTCACCGTCCGGTACCTGTACCAGGTGTACCTCGGGCTGCTGTCCGTCCTGGCCGGCCAGCCGGTCGCGAACAGCCTCCGCATGCCGATGCAGGCTCACCGGATGTACCAGCGCCACCTTGGCCGGTGCGCCGACAGCAGCCGTCACCCGATCGCTCAACTGACGACCGATCTCCACGTCGTACGGGGACGCGGTTGCGACCCGCACCGTCATCCGGGCGGCTGATGTCATACCAGGCCAAGCTTCTGGATGATCGAGGTGGCCACCTGCCGGACATCGACGGCATCGGTGTCCACCTCCAGCGTGGCGATCTCCCGGTACAGCGGCAGTCTGGCATCCAGCAGCGCCTTGAACGTGGCCCGCGGGTTCACCCCGACCAGTAGGGGTCGATTCGCGGCCATCCCGGTGCGCTGCACCCCTTGCGGCATGGACACCGACAGGAACACCACCCGATGTCCGCGCAGCAGGTCGCGGACGGACGGATCGAGCACCGCTCCGCCGCCGAGCGCAAGCACCCCGCCGTGCTCGGCGAGCGCGCGAGCCACCGCTTCCCGTTCCAGCTCGCGGAACCGCTCCTCGCCGTCCGTGGTGAAGATGTCGGAGATGCTGCGCTGCTGGACGGCCACGATGTCCTCGTCGACGTCCCTGAACGGGAGCCGCAGCATTTCCGCCAGGATCCCCCCCACCGAAGACTTGCCGGCGCCTGGCGGGCCGACCAGCACCACCGACGGCGATGTCACGGCGTTCCCGGGGCGGCCGACCGTTCGGCGGCAGCCGATTCCTGCACAGCGGACTGTTCCTGCACAGCCGACGGTTCATGCACAGCCGACTGTTCATGCACAGCCGACTGTTCATGCACAGCCGACGGTTCCGGGTCAGGCGGCGCCGAGCCGTCGGTGATCGGCCTGGTTCCGGCGATGCTCTCCAGGTAGCCGGCGACGTTGCGCCTCACCTCGGGCACCGAATCGCCGCCGAACTTCTCGCTCACCGCGTCTGCCACCACCAGCGCGACCATTGCCTCGGCCACCACCGCCGCCGCCGTGACCGCACACACGTCGCTGCGCTGATGGATCGCCTGGGCGCCTTCTCCGGACACCACGTCCAGGGTTGCCAGCGCGCGCGGCACCGTCGAGATCGGCTTCATCGCGGCTCGCACCCGCAGCACCTCGCCGTTCGTCATCCCGCCCTCGATCCCACCGGCGCGATTCGACCGGCGAGTCACCCCGCGCAGCGTCCGCCGGCCGACGGCACCGTCGCTGACCGGGTCGATCTCGTCGTGGGCCACCGAGCCCCGCCGTCTCGCCGTCCGGAACCCGTCGCCGATCTCGACGGCCTTGATGGCCTGGATACCCATCAGCGCGCCAGCCAGCCGTGAATCCAGCTTCCGGTCGCCGTGCACGAACGATCCGAGACCCGGGGGCAGACCGTAGACGAGCACTTCGACCACCCCACCGAGGGTGTCGCCATCGAGCTTCGCCGCCTCGATCTCGGCGACCATGGCGGCCGTCGAGCCGGGATGCAGGGCACGCACCGGCGACTCGTCGATCCTTGCCCGGTCGTCAGGAGTCGGAAGCGGGCCGTCACCGTCGACCGCATCGGCTGCGCCGATCGACACCACGTGTGAGACCACCTCCGCACCCAACGTCGCCCGAAGGAAATGCTGCGCCACCGTTCCGAGTGCCACCCGGGAGGCGGTTTCCCTGGCCGATGCCCGCTCCAGCACCGGCCTGGCGTCGTCGAAGCCGTACTTCTGCATGCCGGCTAGATCGGCGTGGCCGGGCCGCGGCCGGGTGAGCGGCGCGTTGCGGGCGAGTGCGGCCAGCGCCTGTGGATCAATCGGATCGGCGGCCATGATCTGCTCCCATTTGGGCCACTCGGTGTTGCCGATCTGGATCGCCACCGGACCGCCGAGAGAAACGCCGTGCCGGACACCACCCAGAATGGACACCACATCCTGCTCGAACTTCATCCTGGCGCCGCGCCCGTAACCGAGGCGCCGCCGAGCCAGTTGTTCGGCGATGTCCGCGCTGGTCACCGGCACGCCGGCGGGCAGCCCCTCCAGAACGGCGACCAGGGCGGGTCCGTGGGATTCTCCGGCGGTGATCCAGCGCAGCACGAGCAGGAGTCTACGGAGGACCGGCGGGCCGTTGGCGCCGACCGCTCCAGGCCTATGGCGCCGACCCGCTCCCGCCGGTGGCGCCGACCCCGTTCCAGGCCGGTGGCGCCTACGCCCCAGGCCGCCGGATATCCCACCCTGCGGCGAGGATCAACTCCAGTCCACAGGATCTCCGGTCCGCGGGAACACTTCCCGGTCACAGGAACACGCCGGCGAGGATCAACCTCGCCGATCACACCTCCGGCGAGGATCAACTTCGGCCCGACACCTCCGGCGCGGATCAACATCGGCCCGATTGTGAATGAAGTGACAGAACGAGCTAAACAGATCCTCGTAGGCGAAGAGGATCCTCGCCGGAGGGGTCAGTGTGCTTCGACCCAGGCCTTGTAGCTGCGGTGCACGACCTCCATCAGGTCGTCGACGTCGTCGGTGACGTGCAGCAGCGCCAGGTCCTTCTCGCTGACGTTCCCAGCCGCGACCACCGAGCTGCGTATCCAGTCCACCAGCCCGCCCCAGTAGTCCGTCCCGAACAGGATCACCGGGAACTTGGTCACCTTCTTGGTCTGCACGAGAGTCAGCGCCTCGAACAACTCATCGAGTGTTCCGAAGCCGCCCGGCAGGCAGATGAACGCCTGCGAGTACTTCACGAACATCGTCTTGCGGGTGAAGAAGTAGCGGAAGTTGATGCCGATGTCGGCCCACTCGTTGATGCCCTGTTCGAACGGCAACTCGATGCCCAGACCCACCGACAGCCCGTTGGCGTCCTTCGCGCCGCGGTTGGCGGCCTCCATGATTCCGGGGCCGCCGCCGGTGATGACCGCGAACTCCGCCTTGGCCAGCGCGGCGCCGATCTCCCGTGCGGACTGGTAGTGCGGGCTGTCCGGCAGGGTCCGCGCCGAGCCGAAAACGGTGACGGCCCTCGGCAGTTCGGACAGCGCGCCGAACCCCTCGACGAACTCCGCCTGGATCCGCAGCACCCGCCACGGATCGGTGTGCACCCAGTCGGTGGGCCCACGGGAATCCAGCAGCCGCTGATCGGTGGTGGTGGCTTCGATGCTGTGCGTCCCGCGCAGCATCACCGGCCCGCGAATCTTCTCCCCGCGCGGGTGGTCGTCGGTGTTGCGCTCGCGGGGCTGCTCCGGACCTTCGGTGTTCAACGGTTCCACGTCGGCAACCCTAAGCGCTGTCGCCGCCGGTGGTCCGGCCGTCGGACCGGACCCGGGTTACCCGCAGGGTCGGACTTGTCGAGCGTGTTCGGTGGCGATCCGGACGCGCAAGCCCACCAGCACACCAGCAGTGACGAGGGTGCACACCACGGCGCACTGGCCGCCGAGCCGAGCATCGGCGTACCCGATGCAGCATTCCTGCGGAGAGGCAAATCGTTCTGGTGTTCCGAGCCACTCTTGTACCGTCCCGTTGATGCCGACCTACGAGGGTGACGACGGAACGCTGCTGCACTATGACGTGCTGGGAACAACCGCTTCCGCGCCTCCGGTCATCGTGCTGGCCGGCGGTGCGGCGCGGCATCCCGAGTACCTGGAGGATCTCGGCGGGCTCAGCGCGAACTGGCGGCTGTGCCTGCCGCACCTGCGCGGCGTCGGCCGTTCCCCGGCTCCCACGGCGGTCGAACAGGGATCGTTCTGGCGACAGGCCGCTGACGTGGACCGGTTGCGCGAGCATCTGGGATTGCAGCGCTGCCTGGTGGCCGGGCACTCGGCCGGGACCAGAGTGGCGATCAGCTATGCAGCGCAGTTCCCGGATCGGCTCTCCGGCCTACTGCTGATCACCCCGCCGGCTGCCTACCTGGTCGACGTGCCGTCCGACGCGGACCAGATGATCAGCGCCCGGCGCGGGGAGCCGGCGTTCGAAAACGCTCTGGCGGCCATGGAGGCCGGCCCGGACACCAGCAGCAACGACACGTTCAACGATTGGCAGCAGGCCATCGCTCCGATGAGCTACGCCAAGTGGGACGAGCCGGAGCAGGTGCATGCCCTCATCGGAAGGTACGACATGGCCGCGGCCCGGGCGTTCTTCAGCGTTGACGCGCCGGCGGATCTCGCAGAGCGCCTGCGCGCAGTGACGGCACCGGTGCTGGTCGTCGTCGGAGGGCAGGACGTGGTGACCGGGCTGGCCCCGATGCTGGCGGTGGCCGATCTGTTCACCGCCGGCCGGGCCGTCGTCATCGAGCAATGCGGCCATTATCCGTGGATGGAGCAGCCCGCGGCATTCCGCCGCGCCGTCGACCCGTTCCTGGAGGGAGGCGCCGCTGCCCGGCAGTGAGCGTCGACGGGACACCGTGATCACGCGATCGGGCCGCTAACGCAGGTCGCCCGGCGCATGCCGGCCCGCCGATCCTGGGGAGCCGCGATCGGCAGTGGGATCATTCCGCCATCACTGCGAACATCATCGATGCATCGAGTGCGCGTCTTTCCGGGCGTAACGGTGGCGCAGGCCTTCGAGTCGCTCGGCGAGTTCGGCGGGTCGGCTGAGCGCGACGCAGTGCCCGCCGGGCATCTCGTCGGCCGTGATGCCGAGCCGGTCGCGGACCACCTGGCGCTGCCAGGCGGCGGGGAAGAAGCGGTCGTCGCGGGTGACCAGCGCCCGGGTCGGGACATCGGGCCAGGCAGGCAGTGGCCAGGGGTTGCGCATCGGGGTGTCGGGCTGCTCCCCGGCGTGTGACGCCGCCTGCGCAACCACATCGGCCGGTACGTCGTGCAGGAACACGCGCACCGGATCGAAGTCCGGGCCGATGTCGACCGGATGGCCGGTGTTCGCCCACCAGTTGAGACCGGTCTCTCCTGGCGCGGGGATCATCGCGTTCAGCAGCACCAGCAGCTGAGCCGGACGTTCCGCGCAGACCAGCGGCGCAGTGAACCCGCCGAGCGACTGGCCGACGACGACCAGATCGCTGCGCTCGCCGATCGCGTCGAGAACCACATCCAGATAGGCCTGCAGCCCCGCGCTCTCGTCATGAACGGGCAGGTCGGGGCTGAGCACCCGGTGCCCGCGCTCGCGCAGCAGCGGCGCGACGCGATGCCAGTACCACCCGTCGCTCCCGGCGCCGTGGATCAACACATAGGTAGCCATGGGCAGCATCGTAGCAGGTGCGCTCCTAAATTAGGACCGCTCAGTCTTCTTAAGGGTCCAGGCCGAGTACCATGAATGAGTGGCCACCTCCCGGAGTTACGGAGAACGCTGCGGGATTGCGCGAGCGCTCGACGTGATCGGTGAGCGCTGGGCGGTTCTCATCGTCCGCGAGCTGCTGCTCGGCCCCAAGCGGTTCACCGATCTGCGGGACGGATTGCCCGGGGTCAGCCACAACGTGCTGTCACACCGGCTGCGGGAACTGCAGGACGCCGGCATCGTCGAGCGCCGGCGCCTCTCACCGCCGGTTTCGGTCGCGGTGTGGGCCCTCACCGAGCGCGGCTGCACCCTGGAGCCGGTGCTGGTCGCGTTGGGCCGCTGGGGCGCCGCAACGCCGGCGCCGCCACCGGAGGTGGGCATGAGCCTGGACGCGCACGTGGTGGCCCTGCGTACTCTGTTCGATCCGGCGCTGGCCGCCGGCATCCGGGCCAGCGTGCAGCTGCAACTGGCCGGACAATCGTTCCTGGCGGAGGTGTCGGGGAAGCGGCTGGCTCTCGCCCGCGGCCAGGTGCGCGACCCGGACGTCACCCTGCGCACCACTCCGGCCGTCCTGCTCGCCCTTGTCCGTGGCCGACGAACACTTCAGGACGGTCTTCGGACCGGTGACGTCGAGCTCGACGGCGACCGAGCCACCGCCGAACGCTTTCTCACGATGTTTCCCCAGCCGGCATGAGATGGACGATGCCGGCCGCCGATTACCCGCGATTCGGGGCGGGGGCACGACAAGGCTGGCGACGAGGAGGTAGCCCCGGCGTTCGGATTCGTCGACGGAGACGTGGCCGCTCACGCGCAGCGAGCTTGCTCCCCCGGTTCGCCCGCGCGCTGGACCGCGCGGTAGCCGGTGGAGCGGGCTGCGGAGAACAATTCTGCGAGCTCGGCGCTGGTGTGCTTGCCTGCTCGACACAGCTCGACGAGGTGCGCCTCCTGCGCGGGTTTGAGCGTGGGTTGCTTGCCGCGCAGCCGACCCTTGGCCTAGGCGACCATCATGGCCTCCCTGGTCCGCACTCTGATCGGGTCCGACTCCAACTCTGCGATCATCGCGTGGACGTTGAACAACAGCCGCCCGACCGTCGATCGGGTCGTGGATCGAGCCGCCCATGTTCAGCTTGACGCCGGCCTTAATCAGTTCCTCGACGATGTTGCGGGCGTCCGTCAGGGATAGTGCGAGCCGGTCGAGTTTGGTGACCACGAGGGTGCCACCCGACCGGCATGCAGCGAGTGCTTCGCGCAGGCCGGGCCGGCCCGGTTGATGCCGGTCAGCCCGTGGTCGACGTGGACCACCACCCGCAGTTCGACGAGCGAAGGGCAACACAGATCCGGTTCGGCTTCACCCCGAGGGCGGTGAGCGCGTCGCGTTGTGCGGTGACGTCCTGGGCGTCGGTCGAGCAGCGGGCGTACCCCACGAACATCATGGCCACCGCATAGCTGTACCGGTTGAGCCCTGGGCGGCCAGCGAGACAAGCACCGGACCACCATGCGAGACACCGCCGCTCACTGCCGTGGAGCCACCGTGGCCGTCGGCGCGGTGGACCGGATCCCCGAGTACTCAGCGAGGATCTCGTCGAGGATGCGCTTCGCGCGCGAAAACTTCTCCGTGTCCTCAGGATCCATGTTTGTGTACGAACAGGTGGCGAGCGTCTTCCACAGGGCCCAACCACGCCCGCGCGCCCAGGAGTCCGCATCTACTGACAACCGATCCCGGAACTCGTGCCGGCCGTCGGCGGTCAGGAGCGTCCAGGCAATGGCCAGATCGCAGGCCGAGTCGCCGACGCCACATGTCCCGAAGTCGATGACGGCCGCCAACTGCCCGTCGTTGAGTAGCAGGTTTCCCTCGGCGATGTCTCCGTGGAACCAGCGGTCTGCGCGGTCCCAATGTGCGTCGAGTGCCTTCGCCCAGATCTCGCGGGCCAGTTCGACATCGACGTGGCCGTCCAGTTCTTCGAGTGCGTGCTTGGTGTTCTTGTCGTAGGTGCGCAGTGTGCCGCCGCGGAACCAGTTGTGGATTCCCGGCCGTGGACCGTCAGCGGTGTAGATGCCCTGTAAGTCGGTCAAGAAGCCGGCCAGGTCGACGGCGAATCGGACCGGGTCGGCAATGCGGTTCGCGGTCGCCGTCACGCCGTCGAGCCACGGGTAGATCGACCACGAGTGCGGGTAGTCAGTGCTTGGCTTGCCTTTCGCCAGCGGAACGGGGATTGGCAGCGGGAGTTGGGGAGCGAGCGCCGGAAGCCATCGATGTTCTTTCTCGACCGCTTGGGCGTACTCGGCGGCGCTGGGTAGGCGAACCACCTTGTCGGTGCCGAGGTGGAAGGTCCAGTTGTCCCAGCCGCCGTTGGCCACGGGTTCAATGGGAAGACCGGCCCACTGTGGGAACTGCTCTTCGATGAGAAGGCATACCTGCTCCACCTCGACGGTTATGCGCTCCGGCACGGGACCGAGATCCGGTGTGTTACTCAACGAAACGTCCTATCTGCCATCACGTAGTTCACCCTTGTGAGATGCGGCGTCGGGCCGGGAGGTCGGTGTCGGCATCCGAGATGCCACCAGCGCATGTGAGGATGCTCAGATGTCACCTCGCGCTCTTGCCGGCGACTCGGGGCTCCTTGCTCAGTGGTGCATGGAGCATCTCGGCAGACCGCCAGCGGATGAGATCTTCAGATCCGGGCACCTCTCCGCCGTCATAGGACTTCGGCTGGCTGACGACCGCGAGGTCGTCGTCAAGGTTCGTCCGAAGGCAGCGCGGATGTCGGCCTGCCTCGACGTCCAGCGCCACATGTTCCAGGCTGGTTATCCGTGTCCCCAGCCGCTCACCGACGCCGTCCCCTTCGGCGGGGAAGTCGCCACCGCGGAGGCCTACTTCCCCGGCGGCGCCATGCTCCCAAGCGCCGACAACGCCGCCCGGGCCTTCGCGGACGCGTTCTCGCGGCTGATCAGGCTGGCCCCCGGCCGGCCGAGGTATCCACGCTCGACCCGCCACCGTCGTGGGCGGCCTGGAACCACGCCGAGGGCGGACTCTGGCCGTGTCCCGAGGACCCCGATACCAACCTCAACAAGGTGGCCGGTCCGGATTGGATCGACGATGCCGGGCGCCGTGCCCGTGACCGCCTGCGGGCCAGCGAGTCCGACGCCGTGCTCGGTCACTGCGACTGGCTCGCCGGAAACCTGCGCTGGAGCGGAGACGCGCTGCTGGTGGTGCACGATTGGGACAGCGTGATCGCTGATAGCGAAGCCGTCCTCGTCGGCTTTGCTGCCGCTCTGTACTCGACCGTCAACGTGGACGAATTGGCCACCGTCGAGGACACAGAGCGGTTCCTCGTCGAGTATTGCCACGCCCGTGGCCGAGAGTTCAGCGCCGACGAACGTGAGCGGTCGTGGGCGGCTGGCGTGTGGACCAGAGCCTACGACGCCAAGTATCAGCACACGGTCGGGCAGCCCATCACCTCCCTGTCTGAGGCTGAGGCCCGCGAGCGCTTGCGTCGCAGTGGGACCAACTCGCGAAGGCCATAACCGGGCACTGCGTAGCCCGCGGCGCGTCACGGTTATCCACCCGTGTATGTAGCACTCGGGACGGGTCAGGTTGGGTAAGGCCCTATTCCCTTGCGGTCAGTTGGTCTTCCTGGTGCGGCTGGCGGTCTTGCTGGCGCGGCCGGTAGGACTGAGTGCCGGTTTCCGTCTCGGACTGAAATGGGTTATCGAGCGGGCTGGAACCGCGACAGAGCCGCCAGATAGCGCAACTAAACACCGCCGTCTTTCGCGGACAGTCACACTTTACACTCGCGGCCCGCGCAGACACTTTGCCACTCAGGTTGTAACGCGAACGATCGTTCCTGTGCCGGCGTCAGTTCGATTCGGATGTGTCGAGTGATCTGATGGCCGGGACGTTGACCAGAAAAGCCGCTAGGTATCCGCAGCCGGAGATGATCCACACTCCTGGGTATCCGAGCCAGCTGGCGAGTAAACCCCCGGCGGCGAGTCCAAGTGGTGTGACGGTGTTATGCGCCAGCCGGTTGATCGCGCCGACACGGCCGAGCAACTCGCCCGGGACGATGCTCTGCTGGGGGGAGCGGACCGTTGCACCGCAAGCGATCAGGGGTAGCCCTTGCACGAAGAAGAGCACTCCGACGGTGACGGGACTGTCGACAAGCCCGACCGGGACGAGCAGCAACCCGTACATCGAGTAGGTGACGTACAGGGTGCGTTTGGTCCCCAGACGGCGAACGAGGCGTCCGGTCAGTAGCCCACCGAGCACCGCACCGGCCAGACGGCCCACCTGGACGATCGTCGCCAGATAGCGACGACAGAACAACGCCACTTACCGCCGACAATCAGATGTAGGGACGCTCGAATGGGTTGCTTTTTAACGTAAACCGGGCAGTGTCATAGCGTGGAAGCAACGTCCCTGGTCAGGGGGCCTTGACTGGGTGGGGGTGGACACGGATGGCACGGCGGATGGTGACGGTCGAGGATCGGGTTGTGATCGCGGCGGGTTTGAAGGC
>JAABUR0100002324.1_pt1 | contig 29476 bp, 27 predicted proteins | sample 5560091 | NCBI WGS metagenome assembly JAABUR01 (sample SAMN10711879, study PRJNA513375) | rock metagenome | isolation source: Antarctica rocks | place: Antarctica: Victoria Land, University Valley sud
TCCTTTACCGAGGTTGCGCTCCAGCCGCTCGCGCACACCAGCGACTGCGCCGTCGCTAGTCGCCTCGACTGCGATACCGGAGATTTTGCCCTTCTTGTCGAACTCTTTCTGGACGTAGGGCAGCGGCACCATCCCGAAACCAAAGCCACCAAAAGATCCGCCAGGAACCCGCAGCAACCCGACGAGCTTCAGTTTGTCCGAGCCGCCTGGCGTCGCAACCTTCACCCGCTCGCCAATGCGCAGCCCCACCGATTCCGCGGTGCTGCCGTCCAGGATCATCTCCTTCCCACTGCGGGGGAAACGGCCCTTGTCCAGCTCGAAGCCGGTCGCCAGCGCCGCCGACTCTGGCTCCACCCCGAATAGCTGCATGCTTCTTACCTCGGGAGGACCTTGTTCTTTCTCGCCGGGCAGCAGCAACGAGGCCGAGACCGGAAGTCTCGGGGCCGCGCTCTCCACATCCTTCGTGGCGCGGACTTTTTTCAGCACGTCAGCATCGAAAGCGCCGGAACCGCCAGCCGGGGTGACGACGAGATCAGCGGCCCCGAACGCCCGCGAGTAAAGATCGGTGAAGGTGCTTGACATGGTCTGGGAGAGCGTTAGCACCCCGAACACTATCCCCACGCCGAGCACTATGCCAACAGCAGTGAGCAGCGTGCGCTGCGGGCGGCTCCCCATGTTGCGCAGGCTGAGCCCGGAGAACCTCCGAAGCTTCACGATTGACCCGCGTTCGACGCCGGCCTAAACTCCACGAGACGGGCATGGATTGCCGCTGACAAGTTCATCTCGATGCGGGGAGAGAACATGGAGCAAGGTGAAGCGCCAGTTCGGGACAGGAACTCGAAGGCTGGGATCACATCCCTCGTCATAGCCATCCTGGCGACTGTGGGGGTCGTAGTTCTCTTCGTCATAGCCGCCCTGATTGGGGCCTCGGCCCTGGGCGGGACCGACCCGCAGAGTTTCGATCCCCAGAGCTTCCAGAAATCTGGGGCCTTCGCCGGTTTCGCGCTTGTCGGCATTGGATTCCTGGCCTGCATCATCCTGTACTTCATCGGGCTGGTGCTCGGCCTCGTCGGCGTCTTCCAGAGGCGCAGGAAGCGGCTGTACGCTGTCCTCGGCGCCGTCGCCAACGGACTAGCCGTCCTCGCCATCGTCTCGCTGTTGGTGCTTGGCGCCATCGGGGCGGCGGTGGGGACTCCGCAATAGACCGGGGTTCTCACCCCGCGCTTTCCAGGGTTTTGATGCGCTCCAGGATCTCATCGTGTTCAGGGGAGCGTGTCTCGTCCACAACCCGCCCATCAGCCAGGAACACCACCCGGTCGGCGGTCGCCGCTGCCCGTGGATCGTGGGTAACCATGATGATGGTCTGCCCGTAGCGGGCGGCGGATTCCTTCAGGAGATCTAGCACCCCGGCCCCCGTTTTGGAGTCAAGGTTTCCCGTCGGCTCGTCGGCCAGAACGATGTCTGGGTTGCGAATGAGGGCGCGGGCGATGGCCACCCGCTGCTGCTCCCCGCCGGATAGCTCGTCGGGGCGATGGTTGCGGCGAGCCGTGAGCCCCACCAGGTCCAACATCTCCTCCAGCCGCCTCGTGTGCCGCCCGACCTTCTCACCCGAGATCAGCGCGGGCAATAGTATGTTCTCCTCCGCCGAGAGCGTGGGGATCAGGTTGAAGAACTGGAACACGAACCCCATCCGCTCCCGCCGCAACAGCGTGAGCTTCCTGTCCGAAAGCCCCGAAAGCTCAGTCCCTCCGACGGTCACCGTGCCGGAGGTTGGCTTGTCCAGCGCGCCGAGTATGTGCAGCAGCGTGCTTTTGCCCGAACCGGACTGGCCCATGATCGCCGCGAACTCCCCGCCCGGAAACCTGAGCGATACCCCATCCAACGCCCGAACCGCGGTCGAACCTTCGCCGTGGACCTTCTTCAGATCCAAAGTCTCGACCGCCGCATCCCTACCACTTTCCACCAGCCGAGTATATCCACGGGGCAAGCCCCGCCGATGAAAGCTGCGACACACGCCTTCGAGACCGTACGAGGTTCGCCTTGATTCTCAGGATTGTGCAAATCTATACTTGAACAAGAGATCACGGCTACAAAAACCTGGAGGCGGAAGACGTGGGATGGATTATGGGGTACACCTTCCACTGATGGCCCTGGACGACCGTCCCTGGTCTTTACAGAATCTACTGCAATACGTCGAGACCGCGGAGCGCCTGGGTTTTCGGGCGGTCTCGGCCAACGACCATCTGCTATTTCCCCTCCCCTGGCTCGACGGGCCGACGGCTCTGGCGGCGGTGCTTTCGGCATCGGGACGGATGGATCTCATGACCACCGTGGCGCTTTCGGTGGTGCGTGGACCGGTGGCGCTGGCCAAGAGCCTTGGGGCCATGGATCTGCTATCCGGCGGACGCCTGCGAGTAGGGGTCGGGCCAGGATCATCGGCCAGGGATTACCTCGCGGTCGGCATCCCCTTCGAGGAACGGTGGAAGCGCCTGGACGAAACCGTGGAAGTGTTGCGCACGCTATGGGGTAAGGAAAACAAGGCGTTCAGCGGTCATTTCTACTCCACTGAAGGAATTACGCTTGAGCCGTATCCGGCGCAGCGGCCGGCGCCTCCGATCTGGATCGGAAGTTGGGGTTCGGAGGCCGGACTCCGCCGAACCGCCCGTTTGGGTGATGGTTGGCTGGCTTCCGCCTACAACACCACGCCGGCGATGTTCTCGGATGCGCGGGAGCGGCTCGGCGTGCATCTTCGCACCGTCGGCAAAGACCCGGATTCATTCCCCAACGCGATAGCCACGATGTTCTTCCACGTGACCGAGGACACGGTCGAAGCTGGGCAGATCATCCGTGAGGTTCTGAGTCCCGCGCTGCGCCGCCCCGAGGATGAGCTATGTCAGCGCCTCCTGGTCGGAACTGCCGAGGAATGCGCCGGGAAGGTGGCGGCGTACCAGGCTGCGGGAGTTCAGAGAATCATCCTGTGGCCCGTCAAAGACGAGACACGCCAGATAGCTACGTTCTGGGAGCAGGTAGTATCCGCAGCCCACGTGTGATGCCAGAACCTTCACCCGCCGGTCGGCTTTTGTAACCTTTACATCCGGCTGATAAACTCCTGCGGCAACTTCATAGGCCCCTGCTTTCCCCAGAGGAAGCCGAACCAGACCGAAGGAGGCAAAGATCGACACCTACGAAGTAATGCTCATAGTCATACCGGAGCTCGACGAGGAGCAGGTAGAGAGCACGATCGGGCGTTTCCGCACGATCATCTCTCGCACGGGCGGCGAGTCGGAGGACCCGAACCGCTGGGGCCGCCGCAAGCTGGCCTACGAGATAGACCATCGCACGGACGGACACTACACCGTCATGCGCTTCACCACCGGTGAGCGGACGCTCGTGGAACTCAAGCGCATTCTGCGCGTCTCCGACGACATATTGCGGCACATAGTCGTCAAGCTCCCACCGAGCTACGCGCACGAGCCGCTTCCCGAGCCGGCGGAGATTTCCAGCTAGATTTCTAACCCAGGAGGTATCTGATGGGCAAGAGAAGAGGAGGTCCTCCTCGCGGGGCGCGGCCGGTGAAGAGCAAGCCGTGCGTGTTCTGCAAGGAGAACATAGCCTACGTTGACTACAAGGACTACAACGTGCTCAGGCGGTTCGTCTCGGATCGGGGCAAGATCCGTGCCCGCCGCGTGACGGGCCTGTGCCCGCAGCATCAGCGGGAGGCGGCTGTTGCTATAAAGCGCGCCCGCGAGATGGCGTTGCTGCCGTACGTGGCCGGGCAGTAGGGGAGTTTGGGATGCAGGTCATACTGATCCAGGACGTGGAGAAGATCGGGCAGCGCGGCGACATCGTTGACGTGAGTCGGGGCTACGTGCGCAACTTCCTCGTGCCTCGCGGCCTCGCCGAGGTTGCCACGCCTGGCAAGATGGAAGAAGCCCGCCGTGAGATGGAGGAATCCGAGGAACGCGACCGCCGACTCGCCGAACGCGCCGAAGAGGTCGCCGCTACCCTCAACAAGAGCGTCATAACCATCGAAGCCCGCACCGGCGAGGACGAACGCCTCTTCGGCTCCGTCACCGCAACCAACATCGCGGGCGCCATAGAGCAGGCCCGCGGCATCCACCTCGATAGACGCCGCATCCGGCTCGAAGAGCCAATAAAATCCCTCGGAACCCACCAGGTTCCAGTGCAGGTACACGGCGACGTGGAGGCAAACGTCAAGGTGATAGTCGTTCCCCGCCTCTAATCTGGCAGGCTATAGTTTGACCACAGCTTCAGTCACAAGTTGAGGTAGAAGTTGAAGGGCCCTGTGTTGTAACGGGGTCCTTTTTGTTGCATGCTAGGGAGGTTATGGAGCGGCAGGGGAGGATCCGGAGCGTACCCAGCGGGGCTGACGCGGCCCGCGTGCCGCCGCATGACCTGGAGGCAGAGCGGGCAGTCATAGGGGCTATGCTCGTATCCGAGTCGGCCGTTGGTTCCGTGGCGGAGACGCTGGTCGCCGAAGACTTCTACTCCGAAGTACACAGGATTATCTATCGGGCCACGATGAGCCTGTATTCCAAGGGCGAGCCCATAGACCAGCTCACGCTCACCAACGAGCTGCGGAGCATAGATGAGTACGACAAGATCGGGGGCCGACCCTACGTCTTCCGACTAGTCGAGAGCGTCCCGACCGCCTCCAACGCGGGACGATACGCCGAGATAGTACGCGCCAAAGCCTTGCTGCGGGCCGTAATAGACGCTGGCAGCCGCATCTCGGAGGATGCCTTCCGCGAACCCGAGGACGTGAACGAAGCGCTCGACGCCGCGGAGCAACTCATCTATAACGTCTCCAATCGCAATCTTCGGGACAGGCTCTCGCCCGTCTCGGAACTCGCATCGAGCGCCCTTGAGATGATCCAACGCCTCTACGAGCAAGAGGGCGAAGTCACGGGCGTCGAGACGGGCTTCGACGACCTCGACCGCCTAACCACCGGCTTCCACAAGAGCGACCTCGTAGTCCTTGCCGCAAGGCCGGCGATGGGAAAAACCGCCATGGCGCTCAACGCTATCTGGCACGCCGCCGGAGTCCAGAAGATGCCCGTCGCAATCTTCAGCCTTGAGATGAGCAAAGAGCAGCTAGTGCAGCGCCTCATCTCCCAGACCACGCGCATCCCGACGCAGGCCCTGAGAAGCGGGAACGTCAAGGCTGAGGATTGGCCGAAGCTCGTGCGGGGCGTGGGGGAGGTCAGCGAGGCGCCGATCTGGATAGACGACACAGCCGGCGTCACGCTAATGGAGATGCGGGCCAAGGTTCGCAGGCTCGCCAGCCAACTCCAGACCAGGGGTGAGACACCGCTCTCGCTCGTCGTGGTGGATTACTTGCAGCTCATGATCGGTCAGGGCAACCGCAACGACAACCGCCAGCAGGAGATAGCCGAGATCTCACGCGGCCTCAAAGTCCTGGCCCGCGACCTCGACGTTCCCGTGCTAGCCATCGCCCAGCTCTCCCGCGCCGTGGAACAGCGCCACGACAAGCGCCCGCTCCTCTCCGACTTGAGAGATTCCGGAGCCATCGAGCAGGACGCGGACATGGTGATGTTCCTGTACCGTGACGAGTACTACAATCCGGATTCCGACGACAAGGGCATCGCCGAGGTGATAGTCGGCAAGCACCGTAACGGCCCAACAGGCAAGATCCAGCTCGCCTGGATGGAGCAGTACACCAAGTTTGCCTCACTTGCCCGGCGGTAATCCCGTAGCGTTTATCCCGCGCGCATGCCTATAATGGCCCACCAGTAACGCTACTCACGGACAGGAGTATCCATGCGCCGCGCCGTCATACTCGCAACCCTGGTATTACTCCTGCTCGCTGTGGCTGGCGTCACTGCCGCGACCGAAAACACTTTCACCACCACCCCGCAAAGCGAAGACCAACTCGAATCCACATCCCCCGAATCCACTGCGCCCCAGGGGATGGACGAAGAGACAGTCGAAACCACAGTTGAGACGACGGTCGAGAAGACCGTCGAGACAACCGTTGCCGTGCCGGATCAAGCCGAGGAAACCGTCACTGAGGATACGGATACCGCCGAGGACGGGGAGACGACAGCCCCTGAAGAGAACACGCCGGAAGCCGAAGATCGCGACGAGTTTCAACCGGACGATGGCGATGACGCTGAAAAACCAGCCGGTAAACCGAACAAGCCAGATAAACCTCGTGTGGCGGGGAATGCTATGAAGCATGGTAAGCCGCAGGATGCGGGAAGGCCGGATGTTACCGGCAAGCCAGAAGGCAAAGGGAAGCCGGATGCTGCTGGCAGGCCAGAACAAGCCGGGAGATCGGGTGAAGCTGGCGAGGGCGGGAAAGAATCCGGGGGCAATCCTGGCAAGGTCACCCTATGTCACAAGGATAGGGTTACGATCTCGGTTGGCGCGCCAGCGAAACCGGCGCACCTGCGGCACGGCGACACCCTCGGACCCTGCTGACGCGAGAGGACGCGCCGGGATCTTCTCCCGCCTGCTAGCGGATCGGGGCTCCCATCGCGTGGTATCCGCCGTCTACGTGAATCAGCTCGCCGGTGGTGGCTGGCCACCAGTCGGATAGCAGGCTGACCACGGCCTTTCCGACGGGATCTGGGTTGGCTGTGTCCCAGCCGAGCGGCGCCTGACGGCCCCATTCGCCCTCGATGCTCTCGAAGCCGCTGATTCCTTTGGCGGCAAGGGTTTTGATCGGGCCGGCCGAGACCAGGTTCACCCTGATGCCTCTCTCCCCGAGATCCCTGGCAAGGTAGCGAGATGTGGATTCCAGGGCGGCTTTCGCCACGCCCATCCAGTCGTAAGCGGGCCAGGCAAACCGCGCGTCGAAGTCCAGGCCGACCACCGATGAACCAGGCTGCATGAGGTCGGCGAGCCCCACGGAGAGGGCTTTCAACGAGTACGCGGAAGTCTGGATTGCCGTGGCGACGGAGGGCCACTCAGCCGACAGGAAGTTCCCCCCGAGCGCATCCTCCGGGGCGAAGGCTATGGCGTGGACTATTCCGTCCAACTCTCCCCATCGCCCCCGCAGATCCTCAGCCACAGCCTGGATATCTTCCGGGTTGTTGGCGTCTAGCTCCAGGATGGGTGGCTCTGGGTCCATGCGTTTCGCTGTGCGGCGGGTGAGGGATGCTGCCCGCCCGAAGCTGCTCAGTACGATCTCCGCGCCCTGTTCCTGCGCCAGGCGCGCCACCGAATACGCGATGGAGCGTCTGTCCAGCACGCCGGTTACCAGTATCTTCTTGCCTTCGAGTAAACCACCCATTTTGCCTCCCGGTTCTAAGCTGCAATGCCCGCAGATTCAGCGGAATAGTCTACGGGAGATGCCAGATACTCGCCAGAGGCCGAGTCTAGCTTACAAGGATGGTGTTTGGGGAAAAGTGATCCAGGATCAGGGGCGGGTTACGGAGCGGTGGTCTCCTCGTTGGTCGCCTCTGTCTGCTCCATGATCCCCGTAGTGGTCTCCTCGAACGTCTCATCCGGCCTGGAGAGCTGGTACTTGTAGATCTGGTTCACGGTTGCCTGCCAGGTGAGCAGGTTCTCGCGGCGCGCTTTCATTTCCTCGCTGGGTTGCCGATCCGCGAGGTTGATCCGCTCGTGGGGGTCGGTGGTGAGGTCGAAGAATTCTTCGCCTTTGTTCCCGTAATGGTAGATGTACTTCTTGTTGTGTTCGATGCTGGCCAGGCATCGGTCCTCGTGGAAGCAACTCGCCATCAGGACGCGATCCCTGGGCGGCGAGAGGAGCGAATTCCCGTGATACGAGCCGCCTTCGATCTTGTAGTCGAGCAGATCCGTCACCGTCGGAAGCACGTCTAGCTCGTTCACGGCGGGCTTGATGTTCCGCCTGCCTTCGGAGCGGCGCGGGTCGTGGACTATGAGGGGTATGTGCAGCCCCTCGTTGTAGATGGTGTCGTCGTGCTGGTAGCGATCGTGTTCCCCGAAGCCCTCACCGTGGTCGCCGAGGACCACGAAGATCGTGTCGTCGTAGAGTCCCAACTCCTTGTACTGGTTGAACAGGTTCTCAAGGAAACGGTCCTCGTAGTGGAGGGTGTTCAGGTAGTTGTTGAGGTCTTCGTTCTCCTCGGGGTCAACGTACTCTTTCTTGCCATACCGCTCGGGGACCACGTAATCGTGGTGGGGCGTGACCGTCAGGTAGGTGGTGAAAAACGGTTCGTCGGCGTGCTCCAGCAGCCAGTCCCGGCTGGGCTGCAGCATGATGTCGTCCTCGTAGCCGAAGTAGTTGGCCTCCTCGAAACCCGCTTTCGGCATGTCGTTTACCGGATAGAAGTCCTCGTAGCCGAAGTTCTCGACCAGGGCCGGGCGACGCTCGAAATTTTCGGTGGCAGACTGGAAGAAGGCGGAGTTGTAGCCCTGCTCTCCCAGGAGCTCGGGCAGGCAATCGGCTGGGATGGCGTTCGGCTCGGACTCCGTCATGTCGGTGTCCAGCGGTGGCGTGACGCCGCAGATGGTGGTCAGGAGCGCCTTCGAAGTGTGCGGGACTACAGCGTATGCCTTCTCCGCAACCATGCTGTCATTCGCCAGTTCATCCAGGAACGGCGTGGTGTCGAGGTTAGAGTATGGGGAGGTGGACTCTGCCCTGGTTGACTCCATGAATATTAGTACTACGTTGCGCTTCTCTGTTTTTTTGGTCGCCTTCAGGTTCGCCTCCGTCGCCACGTCCTCGGCTGCGAGGTTCACCTTCACCTTGGCTGACGGCGGCTCCATTAATTGCCTGACCACCAGGTTGGCCACGGCGTCCCTGGAGAACGCGTTGCCAGCGCCAGTGACGCTCGGCGCCAGCGAGAGGGCCGCCAGGACGACGGCCAGGGCGCACACCGACAGGGCAGCCGCGCGTGTTCCGCCGGTATTATTCCCCGGCGCTTGCGTGGGCAGGTACCAGTCGCGGCCCATGAAGAGGGTCACGAGCGCTGGGCCAGCCACGCTGTAGAAAAGGAGAACCGAAATCAGGAACCAGTGCAACGTCGTAGTCTCGGAGGCGATGATCTCCTTGACTTCTCCGAAGGTGGAGAACGTGAAGGCTATGACGCTGAAGTCGAGCGTCGAACCCGTGGTCTTGTAGTAGAAGTGCGCCCCCGTGGTGAACGCTGCTACTGTGATGGTGGTGAGGTGGAAGAGGATCAGCACGGGAAGGCGCGTCACGCTGCGGCGGGTCATGGCGAACAGCCCGATCCAGAGCACCGCGTACCCGAGGTTGAAGAGTATCTCGGAACGAACCTGATCCACGAACCCGAATGGCCCGGGAACGTCGAGTTGCGTCGCCACGCGTATTACCTTCAGGGCAACGTCATAGATGAATAAAGGAATCAAGAGGGACAGCAAGTAGATCCAGTCTTCCCGGATCAAAAGCCTCCTCAGACGGGCAGCAACGCTTACGTTTTGGTCCTCCATAGTCACGAACGCGAAGAAGTTTAGCAAAGATTCCAAAAGCTACCCGGAATTGACATACCGGCCTGCCATCGCGCCCATCGCGCGCCTCGTCCAACACTGGATGGTGGCCCTCAACCGGCGGAATGCCGCGCGGCCCGGATGATTGACCGGAATCTGAAACGGGCATATCCTAGGCTCGAAACGGGTGTTTGCGGGAAAGGGAACCGCACCTGAATGCACGACCCCACGGGTGAAGCACGCCGAACCCTGGGGCGTGCCGGATGCGGCCCCGGTCCGCAAAACCCGGAGTAAGACAATTATTGGGAAGGGAGAGCCGTGAGCGAAGAGCAGACCGAAGTTCAAATGTACGATCCCCCTGATGAGTTCGCCAGCAAGGCGAACGTCGGGGACTCTTCGGTTTATGAGGAGGCGGAGCAGGACTTTGAAGGGTTCTGGGCGGAGCGGGCCCGGGACCTGCACTGGTTCCGGGAGTGGGACCGCGTCCTCGACTGGAACCCGCCCGAGGCGCAGTGGTTCGTCGGGGGCAAGACCAACGTCTCGTACAACTGCCTGGACTACCAGGTGGAGCAGGGCCGGGGCGACAAGACCGCCATCCTCTGGGAGGGAGACGAACCCGGCGACAGCAAGACTTTCACCTACTCCGAGCTAAAGGCCGAGGTCGAGAAGTTCGCCAACGTCCTCAAGGGCCTCGGGGTCGAGAAGGGGGATCCGGTTGCGATCTACCTGCCAATGATCCCGCAGCTCCCCATAGCCATGCTGGCCTGCGCCCGCATCGGAGCGCCACACTCGGTCGTCTTTGGCGCCTTCTCCGCCGACTCCCTGCGCGACCGCATCAACGACTGCGAGGCGAAGGTACTCGTCACCGCTGACGGCGGACCCCGCGGCGGCAAGGTGACGCCGCTCAAGGGCAACGCCGATGAGGCGCTGGCGGACACGCCTTCCATCGAGAGCGTGGTCGTCGCCCAGCGCGGCGGCGAGGACGTTCCCATGACCGAGGGCCGCGACCACTGGTGGGACGACCTGGTGGGCGAGGCCGACGACGAGTGCCCGGCCGAGGAGATGGATTCCGAGGACATCCTCTTCATCCTCTACTCCTCCGGCTCGACGGGCAAGCCCAAGGGCATCGTCCACACCACCGGCGGCTACCTCACGCAGGTCAAGGCCACGACCAATTGGGTCATGGACCTTAAAGAGGACGATATCTTCTGGTGCCAGGCGGATATCGGCTGGGTAACAGGCCACTCCTATCTGGTCTACGGGCCGCTCTCCAACGGGGCGACGACCGTGCAGTTCGAGGGGACGCCCAGCTACCCCGGCCCTGACCGCCACTGGGACCTCATCGAGCGGCACGGGGTCACCATCTACTACTCGGCGCCGACCGTGATCCGGGCCTTCATGAAGCAGGGCACCGAGCCGATAGAGAAGCACGACCTCTCGTCTTTGCGGCTGCTCGGCACCGTCGGGGAGCCCATAAACCCGCGGGCGTGGGAGTGGTACCACGAGAACATCGGCAAAGGGAACTGTCCTATCGTTGACACCTGGTGGCAGACGGAGACGGGTGGGATCATGATCTCGCCGCTCCCTGGCATCACCAGGACGAAGCCCGGCAGCGCCACCCGGCCCTTCCCCGGCATCTTCGTGGACATCTACGACGAGGACGACAACCCCATCGAGGGCGCCGGAAAAGGAAATCTGGTAATCACTAAACCGTGGCCCGGCATGCTCCGCACGATCTACAAGGACCCCCAGCGCTTCCGGGAGACCTATTGGGATCGGCTCGGCGACAAGTACTTCGTCGAGGACGGCGCCGAGCGCGACGAGGATGGCTACTACACCATAACCGGCAGGATAGATGACGTGATGAACGTCTCAGGCCACCGCATCGGCACGATGGAGGTCGAGAGCGCGCTCGTTGGGCACGAGTCCGTCGTCGAGGCCGCCGTCATCGGGCGCAACGACGAGGACAAGGGCCAGGCCATCGTCGCCTACGTCATCCTCGAAGGCGGCAGGGAGGGCTCCGACGATCTCATCAAGGAACTGAACGACCAGGTGAGAAAGGCCATAGGCCCACACGCCAGGCCACAGGAGATCATCTTCACCCCCGACCTGCCGAAGACCAGGAGCGGCAAGATCATGCGCCGCGTCCTGCGCGGCGTCGCGGAGGGCGACAGCGATCTCGGAGACACGAGCACGCTGGCCGACCCATCCGTGGTTGACGATCTTCAGGAGGCCCGCCAGAACTCATAGCAAGATCTGAAGGGAAGTACCAGGGACCGGCGGAGTCAGAAACCCGCCGGTCCTATTTATTGGCTCGATACGGGGAAATAGCGTGAGTTCCCTATGATCCCAGTGAGCATCCTGGACTTCTTTCCTGATGCTCGAAGGGCGCGGCCTGCCCGGTGGCGCCTTTATTGTGTGGCCGAACCGGCTTGTTGCATACCCGGCAGCGAAACAACAGATGTGAGCCCTTCCGCTGCCTTAAATACAGCGCTTCCTCGACGCCAATGATCCGCCCATCGAACTTGCAGGTAATCGCTTTCGGCATCGCGCACTTCCCATCCACCATCGCCTACTGTTGAATACAGAATCCTCGCACAAGCCGTAATTCGTGTCGATCATGCATCCGCCCATGACGGGATGTGGTTAGCGGGGAAGGTTCAGATGCTGGCCCGGTTGCAACACGTATCCTTCGAGGCCGTTCTCTTCGCGGATGTTTTCGATCATCACTCTGGGGTCTTCGGAGGATGGATAGTTCCTGGTTGCGATATCCCATAGCGTGTCGCCGGAGGCCACCGTGTAAGGAACTGAAGGCGGATCCGCCGACCCTGCCTGGGCGTAGAGCGTGCAGGCCAGCAACGTTGCCGCCAGCAGGGCGCCGATCCGCCTTCTTCGGTATACGTCGGGGTGTCTCACCCACGAAGAATAATCGAAGGTGACCGCCTTCCCAATAGCGATGTTTCGGCGTTTCCCTGAAACTTTAGAAAGGTTCTGGCGTATGTATGTGTAGTAAAATAGCGTTCAATACAAGAAGTCCGTTAGGAGGGACAGTAAGTGGGATTCGGCGGTTATCTGGTGGTAATGATTCTTGGCGCTCTTATTTCGGGGGCGGCTGCGTTGTGGGTGCGAACTTCGTATTCCAAGTACTCCAAGAAGATGAGCAACAGCGGAATGACAGGTGAGGATGTTGCGAAGATGATCCTGGCCCGCAACAACCTGACTGACGTGAAGGTCGAGCCGGTAGCCGGTAAACTGACCGACCACTATGACCCGCGCAGCAAGGTGGTCAGGCTCTCGGAGGATAACTTCAGGGGAAGCTCCATCGCCGGGGTGAGCGTGGCGGCCCACGAGGTCGGGCACGCCATCCAGGACGCCAGCGGTTACGTGCCGATGAAGCTGCGATCCGGCATCTTCCCGGTAGTCAACTTCGCCGGACAGCTATGGTTCCCGCTGTTCTTCCTGGCGATCATCATGGGCGTAAGCTCGACAATAGGCAGCCTCTTCATCCAGCTAGCCGTGATCGCCTTCGCCGCAATCCTGGTGTTCCACGTTGTGACGCTGCCTGTGGAGATAAACGCTTCTACCCGCGCCTACGGCCTGCTGACGAGCTACGGCATCCTCTCGCACGGCGAGGCTGGCGGCACGAAGCGCGTGCTGACGGCGGCTGCCTTCACGTACATCGCGGCGGCCCTGACCTCACTGTTGATGCTTCTGTACCTGATCCTTCTGAGCCGCGACTAGCACAAATAGCCACTGGAATTCCGGGGCGGGGCCATACGGCTCCGCCCTTTTCTCGTTCTGGATTTAGTCCGCGCATCGTGGTGCGACAGGTTGTAGAATAGCCGGGTCGTGGAAGAGGTACACCGTATAACCAAGCGCAAACGGAGGGTGCGGAGCGTAGGCGAGCCGCACCCGTGGGAGCCCCGTCACATGAAGCTGGCGGGGATGCGCTTCGCCGAGGCTACGGGAGATCCCGTCGGCCGCCGCAACCTGACGCTCGGCGTCATCAAGCACCTCTGGCGCTCGCCGGTTCCGTTCGTGGGCTTCTATCCGCCTGAGGGCGTACAGGTGACCAAGGATCGCGCCTATTTTCCTGCATCCCCGCGACAGATAGACGACACCGATTACCTGTCAGGCGTCGAGGCGCACAAGGGAACCTACGCCCAGGATCTGAGGGGTTGCATGGTTCCGGCTGGCAACCTTCCGGGTTACTTCGACGTGCCGACCGACGAAGGCTGGCGGCTGTTCGTGGATCTCCCCGGCAGGAGGTTGGAACTCGGGGATGCGTGGGGGATGGTCACCGCGCGACGGGTGGTGGGCGATCTCGCGCCTTTCGTGTGGGCCTATCGTCACTGCGATTTCTGCATAGTGACGATATACGACAAGGACACCGACGCGTTGCGGGACGACCTTCTCTTCGTTGCCAAGCGCGAGGGCGTCGAGCTTCGCTGGGGCCGCACGGCAGCCTGAAAGTCCCTGGAACACATCCCCTGACAAACGCATCGCAATACGCGTTATCGGCGGTTGCGTCTCGGGTATAATGCATGGCAGCCTGGCCGGGTAAGGATGCAACAAGGTCAGGCTGAGGCATCGAGAAGGATGAATTAGTGGAGAGGCGGGCAATGTAGATGCTTTACGGTCATGATACCGGGGGGTTTGCAACCACCACCGCCCCGGAGGGGTTTGATCTCGGGGATTTCGAGGAGGTGGGGCTGAAGTCGGTCGAGCGCCGCTTCGGGCCGAAGGACATGATCTTCGCCCCTGGAGATCCCGACGACCAACTTTACTTCGTACTCTCCGGCGCGATCCGACTGTACAAGATCTACGGCGACTACAAAGAGGCCACCACCGCGCTACTCAAGGAAGGCGGCGTGTTCGGCAAGCTTTCCCTGGTCGAGGGACGCTGGCAGGACGTGTTTGCCGAGGCCGTGACCGAGACCCGTGTCGCCAGCATCCAGAAAGCATCCATCGAGAGCGTGGTGAAGAGCCGCCCCGAGTTCGCCCTCAAACTGTTCTCCTCCTTCTCCGAACGCTTGCGGCAGTCCGACGAGGTAATAGAGAGCCTCCTTCACCGCGAGGTATCCACCCGTCTGGCCACGCTGCTTCTCAACCTCGGCGATCGTTTCGGGAGCCAGGAGAATGGCTCCGGAACCGTTCTCGAAGTGCGCCTGACGCACCAGGATCTGGCGAACATGATCGCCTCCACCCGCGAAGCGGTATCCAAGGTGATGAGCGAGTTCCAGCGCGACGGTCACATCGAGACCCGCAACCGCAGAATCGCCATCCTGGACCGCAGTTCTTTGATGGAGCAAGCCTCCATCCAGGCCGGCCTCTCCGTGGACGGGCAGATCCGGATCTAAAATACCGCTTCCCATGCATCCTGGACTGATCGGCGTCAGGTAAGGGGTCTAATCTTGCTCCGCAGCGTTCAGTTCATGGTGCCAGAATAGCTCGGATCTCCCGTTCTCGAACAGCACCTCCAGGGCCAGGTAGGTAGACTCGCCGTAGCGACGCTTTATCGTGCCGACGAGTCCGCGCAACGCGGGTCTCCTGTGATCATCGCTTATCCGTACTCTCATGCCGGGCCGAGCTTCCTCCGAGGTCACGAACTCCACCTACCGGGAGCCCTCTTTACCTGGGGAATCTCTGCCCCATGCGCTCCTTCTTTATGAGGATTTTCAGCCGGAGGTCCGTAAGTCCGGTCGTACCAATCCTCCAACGTGTTGGCGCGAATCTCGGCCTCCCACAGCGCGGCATAGATATGCGCGGACGCTGGTTGCGCCGGGTCGTCCTCTGACATCAAAGTGAAGGCTCGATCCAGTAGCTCGACTACCTCTTTGGCCTTCCTCAATGCTTCCCGGGCCTCTCTGTGTCTGTTGCCGGGCACGCCGCTCTTCACCCTGAGAGACTCAAACATCGGACTCGACCTTCCACTGGATGCCCAGTTGCCGCTCCACATCCGAAAGCTGGGTTAAGTCCAGAGGTTTGCGGACGTAGCCATCAGCGACCAGCCCGTGATCGTCGAGCAGGTTTAGTTCCTCTTTTTCGGCATGGAGGAAGACGGGAAGGTTCCTCGTTCGGGCGCTGGCCCTTATGCGCCTCAATACGTCCACGCCGTTCAACCTGGGCATCGTCAGGTCCAGCAGGACCAACTCCGGCATGGCATCGGTGTCCCTTCCGGCGTAATATCCCACTCCGAAAAGGTAATCCAGGGCTTCGACACCATCTCGTGCCACCACTATCCGGTTCCTGATACTGGCCTTCTCGAAGACACGCAGCGTGAGAACCACGTCGTCGGGGTTGTCCTCCGCCAAAAGAATGGGCTGATCATTCATGCCATTCCTGCTTCCTCCATTTTCCCGGACTCACAAAGCGCCAGGGACTAGACATCGGCTTGGTTCCGAGTTCTCCGGCTTCGATCCGTCTGCTCCACGAGCCACCTCCTTAGCCTTCGAGAGCGCACAGCGCCATCTCGACCACGACCTTTTGTGCAAGGAAATATCCTGCAAGTAATAGGGCTGGCTCGACGCTTTACGAATGCGTTCGTCCTCCGCCTTTCGAGCTTCTAACATGGCTTTCATCTAGGCTTCCAGCTCGAACGTCTCGTGGCGGTTTTTGCCGTTGCTCTTTGCCCGGTACAGGGCGCCATCCGCCTTCCGGAGCAGGTTCTCGGAGCGGTCCTCGCGGGAGATGTCCCGGGCGATGCCGATACTGGCCGTGATCCACACCTCGGTATCTCCGAGGACGCACGGCTCCCGCAGCCTCTGTAGTACCCGTTCCGCCAGTTCGGTCAGGTCGTCCATGCTTGCGTCGTCCTGGAGCAGCACCGCGAACTCGTCCCCACCGAGGCGCGCGATGGTGTCTTCGGTACGCAGCAGAGCTTTCAGCCTGTCCGCCACCTCGATGAGCAGCAGATCTCCCGAGCGATGACCGAGACCATCGTTGACGAGCTTGAATTCGTCGAGATCCACGAAGAAAACAGCGACGCTCTTCCCGTGCCGCTGCGCATACGCGAGGACTCGCTCCAGGTTCTCCCCGAACAAAGCCCTGTTCGCAAGCCCGGTGAGCGGGTCGTGGGAAGCCCTGTGTATCAGTTCTTCCTCGAAAGCCTTACGTCGGGTGATGTCCTGGATCTGGACGACGAAGTACGGAGGGTTCCCGTCCAGGCCGCGCACTAGCGCCACGTCGAGCGAGACCCACACCAACCGTCCCTCCCTGTGCAGGTAACGTTTCTCGACCCGGTAGGCGTGAATGTCGCCGTCAAGCAACTGCCGTGAGCGGCCCGAGTCGTTCTCACGGTCGTCCGGACAGGCGAGATCCCGCAGGGTTCTGGCGCGCAGTTCCCGCACCGTGTAACCGACGATCTCGCACAGAGCCTCATTGGACCGCAGCATCCGCCCACCGAGGTCCACCAGGGCCATCCCGTTAGGAGCGCGCTCAAAAGCATCCTCGAACTGCCTCTCTGTCGCCGCTAGCTTCTCGTCCGACCGTCCGAGCGTCGCACCGTCCCGGCTTTCGAACAAACGCTTTCTCGCGCCCGAGTTGCCGATCTGGTTGCTGATGAGATCTTCCATGCGTTGCTAGAGTTCCTCCTCATTACACAACCGCACCACGGGCCGCCCGTCAACTTCCGCGGACCCGCCACACTGTCCGGAATTCTTCCAGATAAAGGTACGAGGCCGCTTCCCGCGCTCAACCAAGAATCTCCCGCCCGCGGATGTATGGCTCCGCGCCCGGCTCGTCTTCCAGGAACCTCGCAAGTTCCCGTCTCGTGTCTTTCAGGAGATCCCCGAGCGTCCCCGCGCGCCGCTCATCCTCGGCCTGGGAGATCGCCCGATCCAACATCTCCATGACCTTCTCCAGCGACCGCTGACGCTCTTGCCTGGCCTTCGGCAGCATATCCTCAACCTCTGGGGTTCTCATTGCCAAATGGGGAGGATCGGCCCCTTCCACCGAAGTGAAAGCCAAACGCCGATCCCCCGAGCTTGCTCCCTTCCCTTTCCCCAAAAGCCAACCGTACCCCTCAAAGTATCAACACCTCAAGGAACACGATCCTCCATGAAGCCAGCCTCAACATACTTTCACCCATTAGCACCGAGAGCGTCGTATACCAGGATACAAATGCTACGAGCTTGCGGATGTGAGGTACAATCCAATTGCACATCAGATATGTTTTGCGGACTCGGGCCGACTCCTTTCCTTAGCACAGAGAGGCCATCAAGTTGCGTTTCTGTGAGAAGAGAGGAACGGCAAAATATGCCGATGTCCCTGGAAGAACAGATTCATCTACTCTCGATGGTGGATATCCTCGGGCCGCTTCCGCCGGAGGAGTTGGAGGAACTGGCACGGCGGACCCCGGACACATACCTCGATGAGGGGGAGATCCTCTATAGTCCCCAGGAGGCGGGCGAGAAGCTGTTCATACTCCAAAAGGGGAGGTTGCAGGTCTACGAGATAAGCTCCGACGGCCGGGAGATCACCCTCTCCGTGGTGGAAGACGGGAACGTATTCGGGGAGATGTCTCTGAGCGGCCAGAGCCTTCAAGGGGTGTACGTGAGGGCCCTTGCGCCCTCCTTCGTGTGTTCGCTCAGGCTCCCGGACTTCGAGCGTTTGATCCTGAGGAACCCGCAGGTGGGCTTGAGGCTGGTGAGGGTGCTCGCCGGGAGGCTGCGCCAGTCCGAGGTACGCATGGCGGATCTCGTCCAGAAGGAAGTCCCCGCGCGCCTTGCGACCCTGATCATGACGCTCATGGACAGCGAGGGTTTGGTCAGCGGCGAAAGCTACAGGATAACCACCCGCTACACCCACGAGCAGCTAGCCAGCATGATCGGCGCGAGGCGTGTGGCGGTGAGCCGGGCCTTCTCTCATCTCAAGAAACAGGGGGTGGTCGAGTTCAAACACCGCTACATCCACATCATGGATATGGATGCTCTCAGAGAAGCCTCCCAAGCCGAAGCCACCTCCCAAGCCGAAGCCAGCTAGATAGAGGGACCGCACGTTTGACAGTCAGGGCTACAAGGTTTCCTGTCAGTCTTGGCGGCTGACCTCGGCGCGTAAAACCACCCCGATATCCAGAAGATCATCCGCAATCGGCTCGAAACCACCGGCGCGATCCCGCGCCGCAAGGCATGCAGTGCTCAGTTTTGTTCTCGCTGACACCTGAATGCTGATGGTGGAATATCTCGACTCGAAACCCCTGACCCGTCCCGGCGGCGAGCAGCGCTACGGTAGCGGGTTCGCTTTGCGCTGAGTCCACAATTCCTCGAAACTTTTGGAGGTGGGCGGCGTATACTCGTTATGGTATGGAGTACACATCTACGGTGGCGCTAGGCGGATGGAGGCAGCGGCTCAGGGGGCTGTCTGTCCGGCGGGAGACGCTGGAAGACAACGACCTGGTCGCCAGAACCCTGGACGGGGACGTGCGTTCCTACGAAGAGCTCGTGCGCCGATACGAGCGGTTGGTCGGGCGGGTTCTATATTCTTATGCGCGGCGTGAGATCTCGGTCGAGGATCTGGTGCAGGAAACCTTCCTGCGCGCCTACGACCGGCTGGAGACGTTCAACCCGGACTACAGATTCAAAACCTGGCTGCTGGCGATAGCGAACAACCTCGGGGTGGATACGCTGCGCCGCCGCAGGGAGACAGTGGAGTTCAACCCGGAGATCCACGCTTCCACGTCTGGAGGGCCTGAGGCCGAGGCGGTGGAGGCGGATCGCTCGCGCAGCATCCAGGAGGCAGTCGGGAAGCTGCCTGAGATATACGGAGTTCCCCTCGTGCTGCGCTACTCTGAGGAGATGAGCTACGCTGAGATCGCCGAGGTTCTCGGCGTCACGATCCCTGCTGTGAAGAGTCGGCTCTTCCGGGCACGTAACATGCTTGCCGGAAGGCTCGAAGTTGACGAAGAGGCAGTATGAGCCTGTCGCATGACCGCAGCCGCGAGTGCGATCATGAGGCGGTCTTCGAGTTCGTGGACGGCGGCCTCGGCCAGGCCCGGCGGCATGAAGTGCGGGAGCACCTCGACGCCTGTCACGGTTGCGGGGAGATCTACCGGCGTGAGATGGGCCTGAGCCGGTCGCTTTGCTCTATGGAGTATGCTGAATTCGGGCACGGCTCGGTCTCGCGCAGCGTGGCTATGGCGCTGCCGACCCGCCGTATGCGGGCGCGCTTCTTGTGGGCGCTGCTCTCCGTGGCGTTGCTTGCCGTCTCGCTGCTCGCCCTCGAACTGTATCAGTCAGGGCCTGTGGGGCCTGTCGTGGATACCCTTGGTGTGTTCTGGGGGTTCGTGACCGGGACATCCGACGTGGTGAGGGCCGTATTCGCGGCAGTTGGTTCGGCGCTCCTGATCGCACTTGGTTTGGGTGCGGTTTTTGATCTCCTGGTTGCGGCGGCGGTAGTTACCGCCGTCCGCCGTTCCCGCCGGGCATGAACCCTGCAATGCCGATGTCCACCCGGACCCCAGTCCGCTCATTCCTCCTGCTCTCAGTTGTCCTGACTTGCATGGTGATGTTGCTTTCAGCGCCGCCCGCGTACGCCCAGCGTCACGCCATCGGGTCCATAGTCGTGCCATCTGGTGTGACCGCGCCGGACGTTTCGACAGCCGTGGGCGATGTGACGGTCGATGGGGCAGTCGAAGGCGACGTGGAGACCGGACGCGGCAACATCTTGTTGAACGGACCAGTTGGCGGCGACGTGAGGTCCACGCTCGGGAACTTGGACGTGAACGCCCCGGTGAACGGAGACATTGATGCCGAGGTTGGGAACGTTAGCATCGACTCCGAGGTTGATGGTGACATAGACGTTGGCAACGGAGATGTGATCCTGGGTCCCCACGCCTTCGTCGAAGGCGACGTTGAGTGTGGGAACGGCAGGATCATAGGCAACGGGAACGCCGTGCAGGGTAACGTGACAGCCGGCATGGCCTCTGGCCTGGATAGTTTTGGCGGGGGACCACACGGGCCTGGCATCCTGGGTTTTCTTGGCTGGCTGCTGCTTACGCTGGTTTTCATGGCGTGTACGGTGCTGGTCTCCGTGATGGCCCCTGGCACGCTCAACTCGGTGACGCGGAGTCTGGAGCGGTCTCCAGGACGGTCGTTTCTCTTCGGTGTAGTTTCCCTGCCCGTTGCAGTCATCCTCGGCCTGGTGCTTGGGATTTCGGTGGTCGGCATCCCCGTGCTGATAATCCTCGCGCCCGCCTACCTGGCTTTCGTGTTCTTCGGGGCGCTGGCCGTGGCGTTCTTTGTAGGGCGCAAGGCCCTGCTCGTAACCGGGCGCCACAGGGGCGGCAACGCCCTGGCCGCCGTGGTGGGGGCCATAGCATTCTCCGCCATCTCCCTCATCCCCTTCGTCGGAGACCTTGTGATGTACGCGCTCGCCTTGCTGGGGGCAGGCGCTACCATCGTGGCGCTCATGAACCGGCGTCGATCCCGCCTCGACTACGAGCCCTACGCCTCCTACTACGGGCCGTACTCGGGCGCCCGGCGCGACGCCTGAGCGGCACACGAAGGTAATCGGGTCCTGTACGTCGGTACAGGATGAAAACCGTACGTGTTGCCGGTGACGCGGACACGGTCCCATCCGGTAGACTCAGCGTGGACAGAGGACATCTCGCGGGGGAGGTAATCACCGTGACTACGGAGACGGGGACCGACGGCTTCGCGCGGGCCGCCAGCCTGGAGGAAGTGCGAAAGAACGGGCGCCTGGCGGTGCGGGTCGGCGGACATTCGTTGGCGCTTTTCCTCGCGGGCGGGAAAGTGTACGCGGTGGACATCCGCTGTCCGCACATGGGCTTCCCGCTTGACCGGGGGACGGTGGACGACGGCATCCTGACCTGCCACTGGCACCACGCGCGCTTCGACCTGGAGTCCGGCGGCACGTTCGACCAGTTCGCCGATGACGCGAGGGTGTTCCCGGCGGAGGTCCGGGACGGCGAGGTGTGGGTTGACCTGGCGCCGCGCGGGGACTGGAGGGAGTACCGGCTGGGACGCCTCCGGGACGGGCTGGAGCGCAACATCTCGCTGGTGACGGCGAAGTCCGTGATCTCGCTTCTCGACGGCGGCGAAGACCCCGCCGGATCGTTCCGCGACGGCCTGCTCTTCGGCGTGCGCTACAGGCGGGGTGGCTGGGGGCAGGGGCTCACCATGCACACCTGCATGATGAACCTGCTTCCGAGCCTGAGTCCCGAGGACCGTCCCCGCGCCCTCTTCCACGGGCTTTCGGCCGTCGCCCGCGACAGCGACGGGATGCCGCCACGCTTTGTCCTGAATCCACTCCCGGATAACGACGTGGACGTTCCTACCCTCAAACGCTGGTTCCGCCGGTTCGTCGAAGTACGCGACGCCGAGGGCGCCGAGCGCTGCATCATCTCCGCAGTGCATTCCGGCGCGGGTCGGCGGTCGCTCGCCGACATGCTCTTCGCCGCCGCCACGGACCACCGCTACATAGACATCGGGCATCCGCTCGACTTCACCAACAAAGCCTTCGAAGCCCTGGACGCAGCGGGCTGGGAGCACGCGGACGTGGTCCTCGGCAGCCTGGCGGGCGGTTACGCGGGCGCCAGAAGGATGGAGGAGTCGAACTCCTGGCGCAACCCGGTGGACCTGATCGAGAGACTCTACGCCTCCTTCGAAGAGCTTCCAGACGCCCTCGAAACCGGCAGAGAGCGCCGCGGAACGTGGAGGGGGGACGAGGGCCTGATCCCGGTTCTTCTCGGAGAAGATCCGCATGCCATAGCGGGCGCACTCCTCGCGGCCTTGCGAGAGGGCGCGGGCGAAGAGGAGCTGGCCGGCGCCGTCGTCCACGCGGCGGCGCTGCGCATCGCCCGCTTCCACACCAGCAACGAGTTCGGGGACTGGGACACCGCCCTGCACACCTTCACGTTCGCCAACGCGGTACAGGGAGGACTGCGGCGGGCGCCGTCGCGGGAGCTTCTGCGCGGCGTCTTCGATGCGGCGATGAGCGTGTACCTGGACCGGTTCCTCAACGTGCCTCCCGCGCGGTTGCCGGAACCCGGCGGGGAAGGCCAGCGACCGGAGGCCCTGCTCGAAGAGCTTCCCGACCTCCTCGACCGCCAGCAGCGGGTCAACGAGGCGGGAAGCGCGGCGGCGCGCTATCTCTACGCCGGCGGGGATCCCGGCCCGCTGCTCTATACCCTGGGCGGGCTGCTGCTGCGTGAGGACCGCGACTTCCACACCATGCAGGCCGTCGAGGCGGCCTTCCGGCAGCACGCGCTGTCGAACGGCTCGCCCGCTGGAGTGCACGCCCTGATCGCCGCGGCTCGTTACCTGGCCGCCCACTCTCCAACGGTGCGCTCCCAGGGCCAGACCTACGATATCGCGCGCCGTCTCTCACGGGGTGAGCGCATCCACGAAGAAGCCTGATAGAGCGGCTCAGTCGTTTCGCTTCAGGGCTTCATGCTCTTCCGGGAGCATGGCGAATACCAGGGTGTTCTTCAACCCGCCGTCCGGGGAACGCTCGAAGTTGCGCAGCTCACCTTCCACCCTGAACCCTGCGCGTTCGGCCACGCGCACACTGCTATGGTTCAGGGAGTCGCAACGTATCTCCACCCTTCCGGCGCCGAGGGAATCGAATGCGAAGGCTGTGATGCCCCGCACCGCCTCTGTAATATAGCCTTGCCCGGTGAACGACGTGCGGCACCAGTAGCCGATCTCGACCCTCGGCACCGACCAGTCTATGCGGTGCAGTCCGCTACTTCCGACCAGGGTGTCGGTTCCTTTCAGGAATAGGTGCATTCGCAGGTCGGAACGCTCCAGGAACTTCACCCACCCGCGGCGCGCGCTTTCTTCCGAGTCTTCGACGGTTTCGTGGGCTTCAACCCAGGGCATCCAGGGTCTCAGTTCTTCGTGGGATTCCTTGACGGCGGCGAACAGCTCGGGTCCGTCGCCTGGAAGCGGGCAGCGGATCAGGAGCCGCTCTGTCTCGAAACGGTCTGGGAAGTCACGGAGGATGGGACGGTTCGAGAATTCCATGGTAGGCTAATTGAAACACATCGACTTTCGGGCAGCCGTTTGTCCAGGGCGCCTGACTGCGGGCACACCGTGTATACGGGGCATGAACCCTTCATCGACGTTTTCTGGACCGGCGGCCAAAGACGATCTTGACGCGTCCAGGTATTCTCCCTGGTGAGTAACTGTTCCGAAGGTGGTGGGATGAAGTAGTAGCGGCGCTCTGAGCAGTAGAATCGATCGAGCCAAAACGTCGGTCCTACGCTACAGGGAGCGCCGCGCTCATGAAGATAAGCCTCCTCATCCCCTCCGTCAACCACTCTCCTACCCACAGACCCGGAGCTTGCCGCTACTGCGGGGAGCCCATCTTGCACCGCCACGGCAGCGCCACCAAGCCCGTGCGCGATCACGGATTGAGCGAGGTGGAAGTCCACCGCTACAAGTGCGCCTGCTGCTCCAGGACCTTCCGTCATTACCCCGGCGGGGTGAGCAAGAAGGATCAGAGCGAAAGGACGGTGGTGTTGGCCGCGCTGATGTACGCTCTCGGGCTCTCTTGCTCGGCGGCCTCCCACCTGCTCGGAGCCCTCGGAGCAGAAGTTTCCAAGACGACGGTGTGGAGGGACGCCCAGGAAGCCGGGGAAGCCCTCGGAAAGAAGCGACCGGCGGGAAGGGTGCGAATCTTAGCTGCCGAGGAGACGGTGTTTTCGGTCAAGGGCAAGGAGGTGGTGGTCGGCTTCGTGGTGGATGGGGCTAGCGGCAAGACCCTGGGATTCGAGGTGCTCTTCGAGGGTGATGGAGGAGCGTTTCAACGGTGGCTCGAGCCGTATGTTGAGGAACTTGGCGTAGAGGTTCTCATCTCCGACGACAACGACTCCTACGGGGCGGCGGCCGCCGAGTTGGGCCTCTCTCACCAGCTGTGCATCGCGCACGTAAGGAAGTACGTTAGCAAGAGAGCGAACTCGATCTTGGAGCAGGCCGAGAAGGAGTATGAAGAACAAGACGAGAAGCTCGAAAAGCTCAAAGAGGATCTCGAAGTGCTAAAGGGACTACTCCAAGATCTTCCCGAGGAAGGCGGCAAACGGATCGGGCGGTTGCACAGAGGATACCTGTGGGCTGCTCCGCCCAGGAGGAAGGACCAGGAGACGAAGGAAGCCACGGCGGCTTACAGGATGAGGATGCTCACCCTGGAGCTGGTGGAACAAGTGGGAGAAGATACGTCTACACCTGGGGCGTGCGGAGCTGGGTCTCGACGGCACCAACAACGCCTCGGAGCGTTCGATAGGCAAGAGCAAGGTGAGATACAAGAGTATGCGAGGCTACAAGAGCGTGGAGGGTATGACGAGCGGGATCGCGCTCACCCAGTGGCTCTACAGCGGCGAGGACGAACACGACCTGGCCAAGGAGATGGCAGCGTGAATCATACGCCGGGAAGCCAGCCAAACGTATTTCTCGAATTCGCCCACCGCTTGTGGAACAGTCACCCTGGTGACGGGTACTTGACACGGTTTGTACGTCGGGGTTACAGTCTCGCGAATAGATTTGACGTGTAAACCTAGAAAGCTGTGAAGAATTATCTGTAGAAACTGACCGGGACGATCCTCCCGAGACACCCGCCGTGTCGGCGGGTCTTCCCGAAGAGAAGGGTATCGCGGCAAGCATGTGCCTGGGGTGACATCTGGGGTCAGTATGCGTGCGTATACCAGTTGTGCGGCAAAAGTGTACAATTCCGGCGCGTAAAGCGCGGGGGAAAGAAAGGAGAATTCATGAGAAAGGAGAATTCATGAGAACTACCGGGAACACCGGGAACATTGCGTCGGGTAAGGAGTTGCGGGACGAGATCCGGCGACTAACCCGCCGGGACTTTTTGAAGATCAGCGGTACTGGGCTAGCCGGGGCGGCCATGCTGACGGTGCCCGGTTGTGGGGTCTTCGGCGGTAGTGGCGGTAGTGGCGGTAGTGGCGGTGGCGGTGGTGGAAGCAGCAAGGCCATCGCCATCAACCTGGAGCAGACTATCCGGGATCTGGACTCCGCGGTAACCACGGACTCCGTCTCCACAGAGGTACTCCTGAACGTGATGTCTGGCCTGTACAGGCTGGATGTGAACACCAGACCAGTCCCGGATATGGCGGAAAGCGTGGACATCAGCGAGGACGGGCTCGACTACACGTTCACCCTGCGCGACGGGATCAAGTGGACGAACGGGGACCCGGTTACGTCCGAAGACTTCAAGTACGCCTGGCTCAGGGCTCTAGACCCCGATACCGGAAGCCAGTACGCTTACATCATCACCACGTTCGTGAAGGGCGCGGCCGAATACAACACGGGCAAGGGCAGCGCCGGCGACATTGCCGTCGAGACCCCTGATGACAAGACGCTGAAGGTGACGTTGTTAGCACCGGCTCCTTACTGGCTGGGTCTCACGTCGTTCTTCACCTATTTGCCGCAGAACCAGAAGTTCGTGGAGTCGCAAGGTGATGATTATGCCGCCAGCCCGGATGCGCTGATCTACAACGGTCCCTTCAAGATGACCGAGTTCAACCCGACCAGCGGGGTGGTCGTGGTCAAGAACGAGGACTACTGGAACGCGGACAACGTCGAAATGAGTAAGGTCGACGCGAAGATCGTCAAGGAGACGGACACCGCGGTAAACCTCTACGAATCCGGCCAGCTCGACGTGACCGTCATCGACAGTGAGTTCGTCACCGAGTACAAGGGTAAGCCAGATCTCCTATTGAACACGCAGTTCGCCACAAGCTGGCTGCAACCGAACTTTGACGTCCCGCTCTTCCAGAACAAGAACATCCGCAAGGCCATCCAGCTGGGGATCAACCGGGAGGCCGCGAACGAGAAGATCCTCAACAACGGTTCGAAGCCAGCGACCGGTCAGGTCCCTCCCGGGATGGCCGGCCCGGGCAAGCAGACCTTCCGCGAGGCCGAAGGATCGGTGATGCCAGCGTACGATCCCGATGAGGCCAAGAAGCTCTTCCAGAAGGGCATAGAAGAGGTTGGTGAGAACCCCGAATTCGAACTCCTTAGCGACGACGATAGCGTGTCGAGAGATCAGGCCACGTTGTTCCAGTCCGACCTGAAGAAGATGGGTGCCAAGGTCAGCGTAAACTTGCAGCCCTTCTCCAGCAGGCTACAACTCGAGACGGACGGCAAGTTCGATCTCTCGATCACGGCCTGGATCGCTGACTACAACGACCCGATGACTTTCTTGGACTATTTCGAGAGCACCGGCCCCTACAACACGTTTAACTACAAGAACGCGCACTACGACAAGTTGATCGAGGGCGCCAAAGAAGAGACGGATGACGCCAAGCGCATGGACATGCTCCTCGAAGCCGAGAAGGTCCTGGTGGAGGATGATGCGGCGATTTCACCGTGGCGCTTCTATGGATCGGCATACCTCGTGCGGCCGGAGCAGATCTCGAGGTTTGTCGATCAACCGTTCGGTGGTGGCAAAGACTACTCGCTCTGGAAACTCGCGTAACGAGCCGGGGAACGGGATCACTGTGCGAGGCGTAAACGGGGGGCGGCCCTTCTTATGGGCTCCCCCCTTTACCGGCGTGGCCCAGAAGGGGGCGATCCTGTAGATGGTCAGGTACGTGGCAAGGCGCATCGTGTACATGTTCATCGCGCTCTTCATCATCATCAGCATAACGTTCTTTATCAGCAAGGCGCTCCCCGGCGATCCCTTCAACGACCCCAAGCTGACCCCCCAGATCCGCCAGCAGCTCTTCGAGAAATACGGCCTCGACGAGCCGCTGTACGTCCAATATGCTAAATACATGGCCAATGTGGCGCAGGGGGACCTGGGCAACTCGTACTTCTACGGGAGCAGGCCGGTGTCGCAGCTGATCCTGCAGCGTCTGCCGGTATCCGCTTTCATAGGGATTCAGGCCGTGATCTTCGGGCTCGTCATAGGGATGGTGCTCGGCATAGTCGCCGCCCTGTGGCACAACACCATCTGGGACACGCTGGCCGTGGTTATTGCAATCCTTGGCGTATCCGTGCCCACCTTCGTGCTCGGACCCGTCATGCAATACTGGCTCGGACTCAAGCTCGGGTGGTTTCCGGTAGCCTTTTTCGAGAGTTGGATCTACTCAGTATTGCCCTCTCTGGCACTCTCGGTGTTCGTCATCTCGACGGTCGCCCGCTTTATGCGGTCGGAGATGCTCGAGGTCGTAGGTCAGGATTACATCACCCTGGCTAGGGCCAAGGGGCTCTCCGGCCTGGCCGTGATCCTGAAACACGTTATACGCAACGCGATGATCCCGCTCGTCACCGTCATGGCGCCGCTAACCATTTTCATAATAACCGGCTCGCTGGTGGTCGAGCAGATCTTCGCTGTGCCTGGTGTGGGCGAGCTGTTCGTGCAGTCGATTGTGGTGAACGACTACTCAGTGATCCTGGGCACGACCATATTCTTCTCCGTCTTGTTCATTTCCGCTCTGTTAATACAGGATATTTTGTACGGCATAATAGACCCCAGAATCCGCGTCGCCGGAGCGAAGGAGTAGGACATGGAAACCAGACATCGCGAGCTGGACCCGGATCTCTTCCAGTCGGTTGATATCGACGCCGAGGAGGGCGAGAGGATCGCCGGCCCCCCGGTTGGCTTCTGGAAGGATGCGTGGAGGCGGTTGAGGAAGAACCGCGGGGCGGTCGTAAGCCTCGCTGTCCTCATCGTGGTATTCGCCATGGCCTTCGTGATCGGCCCGCTGTTGGCCTCGCACTCTCCCTTCGCGCAGAGCATGAGCCAGCGCTATCTGGGGCCGACGAGTGACTACTGGTTCGGTACCGACAACTTCGGACGAGACATGTGGACGAGAGTGTGGGCGGGGACGAGGGTCTCGCTCTACATAGGGCTCCTGGCCGCTTTGCTGGACATATTCGTGGGTGTCGCGTATGGGGCCGTCTCCGGGTTCTTGGGTGGCAAAACGGATGATGTGATGCAACGGGGGATCGAGATTTTGAACGGCGTCCCTTACCTGATCATAGCGATACTTTTGATGGTTGTCTTCAAGCCTGGCATCCTCACCATTTCTATATCTCTCGGTATCACGGGCTGGACGTTCATGGCGAGGATCGTTCGGGGCAGGATGATGCAGCTCAAAGACCAGGAGTTTGCCCTGGCCTCGCGGTCGCTTGGGGCGAGTGGGTTGCGGGTGGTGTGGAAGCACCTGATCCCGAATTCCCTGGGGCTCATCGTGATCAACCTGATGTTCACCATTCCGGCCGCGATCTTCGCGGAGGCTTTCTTGAGCTTTATAGGGCTCGGGATCCAGGTGCCCAAGGCGTCTTTGGGTTCGCTGATAAGCGACGGGGCGGCGGAGCTCAGGTTCCACCCCTACTTGTTGTGGCTGCCGGCCTTAATATTCTGCCTGCTGATGCTCTGCTTCAACCTGCTGGGCGACGGCCTCAGGGATGCTCTCGACCCGAAGATGCGCAAGTAGAAAGATGACGATGAACAACGACAATATCCTCGAGGTAAGGGACCTGGAGGTCTCCTTCGGCACCTACGCAGGTGAGGTTCAGGCGGTGCGGGGGGTTACCTTTGACCTGAGACGGGGCGAGACCCTTGCCATAGTCGGAGAGTCGGGCTCGGGGAAATCGGTCACGGCCAAGAGCATCATGCGCCTCAACCCGGAGTCCAACACCATCATGAAGGGCGGTGAGATCCTCTTCGACGGGCGGGATATCGTGAAGCTCAGCGAGAAACAGATGCAGAGCATCCGGGGCCCGAAGATAGCGATGGTTTTTCAGGACCCGATGACCTCGCTCGACCCGACCATGAAGGTCGGACGCCAGATCACCGAGAGCCTGAAGAAGCACCTCGGCATGTCCGGCAGCGAGGCCAACGAGCGGGCCGTGGAACTCTTGACCCTTGTCGGCATACCGAATGCGGAGGAGCGCGTAAAGCAGTACCCACACCAGTTCTCGGGCGGGATGCGCCAGAGGGTGGTCATCGCCATAGCCCTCGCCTGCGAGCCGCAGATCCTCATAGCTGACGAGCCGACCACGGCTTTGGACGTGACCATACAGGCCCAGATCCTGGACCTCTTGCGGCAGTTGCAGGAGAAGATAGGGAC